>ERZ795059.5135-NODE-5135-length-11991-cov-20.784517_pt1 | contig 11991 bp, 7 predicted proteins | sample MGYA00375143_ERZ795059 | MGnify/ENA primary metagenome ERZ795059 (study PRJEB30188, sample SAMN05720168) | activated sludge metagenome | isolation source: Anaerobic digester | place: USA | collected 2015-01-07 ... | reverse complement strand
GCGGCGATTGGCGATTCCGTGCTGCTGACTAAAAGCTACTTCGCGGGGGGCAGTGTGAGAGATATGCTCCTGGGCCTGACTGATAATGACCCTCAGGACGCCGATATTGCCGTCGAAGCCGAAAACGGTGGGGAAGAGCTGGCCAGGCTGCTGCATGAGCGCCTGGGCGGCAGCGCTCCGGTGGTCTATAACAGCTTTGGTACAGCCTCCATCGTTTTGGAAGGCCTGCGTCTGGAGTTTGTGCACACCCGCAGGGAATCCTACCGGTCCCTCAACCGCAAGCCCAGTGTGAGCCTGGGAACACTATCAGACGACGCGCTCAGGCGGGATTTTGGGATCAACGCGCTCTACATGAGCATCAATGATGGGGGGATACTGGACCCCAGCGCGCGCGGGCTCAAAGATTTGCAAGACAGGGTGATCCGCTGTGTGGACCATCCTGAAAGAGTGTTTCGGGAGGACCCTCTGAGGCTGCTGAGGGCCCTTCGCTTCAGCGTACGTTTTGGTTTCGAAATTGAAGCCGCCACCTGGGAAGGGGTTTTGAACAACGCCGGCTGGGTAAAGCATCTCTCCCGGGAGAGGATAGCAGCCGAGGTTAACGCCATGCTGACGGTTCCCGATCCGGATAAGTCGGTGCGTGCTATCCGGCTCTTGCAGGAAAGCGGTCTGCTGGCCTATATCCTGCCGGAACTAAATGATTTACAGGGACTTACCCAGAACCGCTACCATCACCTGGATGCCTTCGAGCACAGTCTGGAGGTGCTGCGACACAGCGCTGCCGATCCCGTAGCCAGATGGGCGGCCCTGCTTCACGATATCGGCAAGGCCTCCACCCTGAAGCTCAAAGCCGATGGCACCTATAGTTTTATCGGTCATGAGACGGTGAGCGCGACGAGGGCTTTGGGGATTTTGAGACGCTTTAAGCTGCCCAAACAGCAACGGGAGCTGGTGAGCCAGCTGATCGGCGGGCACATGCTCTTCAAGAATAGCGGACCGGAAGGTATGGCTATGAAGGACAGTAGCTTGCTGAGGATTGCCGATCGCTTTCAGGACGCGCTCTGGCAGCTATTGGACTTGGCCGAGGCAGACAACCTGGCCCACGCCAGGGAGCATCGCAATCCAGGTCAGATTCCCGGTCTGAGACGTCGTTTTGCCGCGTTCAAAACATCCTTGCCAAAATTTAGCTTGACAGGCAGAGACTTGATACAGGAGTTTGGCATTTCCCAAGGTATTAGAATAGGAAAACTGCTCAACCTGGCCAAACAGGCTTGGTATGAGGATCCCGGCCTGGGAAGAGAACAGCTGCTGGAGCTGACGCGCCGGCATCTGGAACAACAAGAGGAGACCAATTGAAGCCAAAGACGGGGCTGATGCTCCTGGCGCTGATCTTGACGGTCAACATGCTGACCGCGGAGCTACTGGTGCCGATGGATATCAGCCAGACCAATCACCTCAAGGCCTATGGAGTTGCCTTCGCGGCGCTGCAGAAGCAGCACGTGGTAAAATGGCTGCTCAACTATCGGGGCGGTAGCTTTCTGATGCCATCCGATCCAGCCATGGAAGGGCTCTGCAACATCCGCGGAGTCCGCTATGAGACGATTGGCGGCGCGGAAGTGGCTGCCATCATGGCCGAAATCCAGGACGCCAATATGGAAGCGGTGGTGCTGGAGAAAGAGCCCAAGATTGCCATCTATATTCCTCCCAATACTTTGCCCTGGGACGACGCCGTCACTCTGGCACTTGAGTATGCCGAGATCGGGTATGATCGCTTCTGGGATGAGGAGGTGCTGGAGGGCAAGCTCAGGGACTATGACTGGCTGCATCTGCACCATGAGGACTTCAGCGGTCAGTATGGCAAGTTTTACGGCAGCTATCGTCACACTCCCTGGTATCAAAACGACGTGCGGGTCAATGAAGCTATGGCTGCCCGGCACGGCTATTCCAAGGTCTGGCAGCTCAAGCATGCCGTGGCGGATCGCATCCGGGATTTTGTGTTTGAGGGCGGATTTATGTTTGCCATGTGCGCGGCCACCGACACCTATGACATTGCCATGGCGGCCCACGGGATCGATATAGTGGACGCGGCTATCGACGGAGACGGTATCGATCCGGACTTTCAGAACAAGCTGGACTACAGCCGCTGCTTTGCCTTTGAGGGCTTCAAACTGCGCACCAGTCCTTATGAATATGAGTTTTCCGATTTGGACGCCAGTGACTATTCCAGGCTCAGGGGCGCGGAGGCGGATTACTTTCAGCTCTTTGACTTTAGCGCCAAATATGATCCCGTGCCCACCATGCTCACTCAATGCCACGTGAATGTGGTGGATGGCTTTTTGGGCCAGACTACCTCATTCTTTAAGGACAAGGTCAAAAAGAGCGTCATAATCCTTGGCGAAGTGCCTGGTGCCAATGAAGTTAAATATATCCATGGCAATATCGGCAAGGGCACCTTCACCTTTTACGGTGGTCACGATCCCGAGGATTATCAGCACAAAGTGGGTGATCCCGAGACGATTCTTGACCTGTTCAAAAACTCTCCGGGCTACCGGTTGATCCTCAACAACATCCTCTTTCCTGCCGCGCAGAAGAAGGAATTAAAGACCTGAAGGCCTCATGAAAAAATTCTATCCCGATATCCGCAGCGCTCAGATCAAGGTGGGGCTGTTTACCATCATCATCTCCATCCTTCTGGTATTGGGCTATTTATGGCTCACAAACCGGGTTTCCACCCGCTCCCTGCAAGACCTCAGCGTCAGCTTTGAAGATATTGCCGGCCTGGAGGTTGGCGACAAAGTGATGTACCGCGGCATGGAAGTGGGCAGGATCCGCCAGGTGGAGCAACGGGACGACCACGTGATCGTCAAAGCCCGCATCCACAAAGACATCCGTCTGCGGGAGGGCAGCAGCTTTCAGATCGGAGATTCTTCTCTCATGGGTGGCACGGCGCTCAGCATCAATCCCGGTCCCGGGCCCGGCTGGCTTTCCCTCAGTAAAGTATTGCCCGGAGACGCTCCCAGCGGGATCATGAGCATCGTGGCCAAAGCCAGCGCCACCATGCAAGAGCTAAATCTGGTGATGGCGGAACTGCGCAAGGAGCGAGGCGTGATCGACAAAAGTGCCAGTCTGCTGGATGACGCTGGCACAGCCGTCCGCAATGTGGATAAACTCGCCAGTGGTCTGGGCAAGGATTTCAGCCTCACGCTCAAGCGTCTGGATACCCTCACGGCCCAGATCGACGCCCTCGTAGATGCCAATGCCGACAGCCTCAATAAATCCATCGGATCCGCGCCTTCAGCCATCGCGGGACTGCACGGTACCCTGGACAGCCTGAGAGTGCTGAGCGGTCAGCTCAACAAAGCGGCCGGAAAACTCAATTCCGGCACCGGTACGGCCGGGCGCTTGATGAGCGACGAAGAGCTCTACACCCGCCTGCTGGAATCGGTGAACAACCTGGACGCGCTAGTGAAAGACGTCAAGGCCCACCCCAAGAAATACGTGAAGTTCAGTCTCTTCTAAACGAGAGGGTTAGTTAGATGCATCATTATAAAACAGAGGGACAGAGGGACAGAGGAGTGGAGAAGACCGTGATTGCCATCCTGGCCCTGCTGCTCCTGAGCAGCTTTGTTACACTTAACGCCTACAGCTTTGGCCAGAACAAAGTCAATGCCGTGGACAGCAACTGGAGCATGATCCGCAGCATGCACTTCGACGTCTATTTTCCTGCCGGGAACGATGACTTTGGCCGCCTGGCCACCCTCATGGCTGAGGAGACCTATTACGCGCTCAAGCAAGACCTGCGTTTTCCACTGTCTTCCAGGGTCCCGCTCATCATCTATGGCACCAAGACGGAGTTTCAGGGCACCAATATCATCTATCCGCTGCTCACGGAAGGAATTGGCGGTTTCACTGAAAGCCTCCGCAACCGGGTGGTGATTCCCTTCGAGGGCAGCTATGCCAAGCTGGAAGAGCTTATGGCCCACGAGCTTACCCACGCATATACCAACGCCATCGAGCGCGGCTCCAGCCTGGTGAGCTCGTTGCGTCCAGCCTCATTTCCCTTCTGGTTTTCGGAAGGCCTGCCGGAGTTTCTTTCCATCGGGGGCGAGGATGACTACAACAACATGTTCATCCTCGATATGGTGGTCAACGAGAGTCTGCCTCCTCTGGAGTATTCGGACGGCTATCTGGCCTATCGGCTGGGAGAAAGCTTCCTGTCCTATATCGCGGAGGTCTGGGGCAGAGAAAAGGTGAGCGACTACTACTTCGCGCTCAGGAGTTCCCGCGGTACCGATGAGGCTACCAAGAAGGTCTTTGGCATGGAGCTTGAGGAGTTGGAATCCCGCTGGCGTTATCATCTCAAACGCTTGTATTTCCCGGCCGTAAACCAGCACGGCACTCCCAAGGAAGACATGGAGCAGCGCACTTTCAGCGCTCGCGATGGCTCCTATTTCAACTACATGCCCCGTTTTTCTCCGGATGGACAGAACTATGTGTATTTCTCCAACCAGGGAGCCCGTTACAGCGTTTGGATGTCTGGCACCCATGGACTTTCCAGGCCCCGGAAGCTGATCACCGGTGAAGCGACCGGCAAGATGGAGGAATTCTACTATTTCCGCGCCAACCTGAGCTGGTTTCCGGATAGCCGCAGAGTGGCTTTCGGGGCCAAAAACTCAGTTGGCGATGTGATCCACATTCTGGATACCCACACCGAAAAAATCGTCTCCAGCATCAGTATTCCCGAGTTGAGAGGCATCTACGAGCTGGATGTTTCGCCGGATGGGACCAGGATATTGATCTCGGGGCAGCAGGATATGCAGAGCGATATCTTTGTATATGATATTGCCAGCAAATCACTTGAACGCCTCACGGACGATCTTTACTGGGACGCTCAGACCCGCTGGGCTCCCGATGGTCAGTCCATCGTCTTCGCGTCGGAGCGGGTCCTCAATCCCGAAGGCAAGCGCAGAGGCTTCTTTGCCAATTACCGCTCGGCGATCTATCAGCTGCACCTGGCATCCGGAGAGCTCATCCAGATGAGTCACGAGCCCGGCAACTGCAGCTATCCGATGTTGGACGCCAGCGGCAAGAAACTACTCTATATCTCCAGTGATCAGGGAGTTGCCAATTTCCGCGTCCTGGATCTGGAAGCAGGAACCAAAGCCGCTGTGACCAACGTCCTGGCAGGAGTCTATAGTGGAGATCTTTCCCGGGACGGACGCTATCTGCTGGTCTCGAACTATTTCAACGGCGCCTGGGACATCTACTTCAGCTACAATCCCCTGGATAGCCTTGAATACCAGCCGGTTATAGCCCCGCAACCCTATAGTGGCAAGGATGACATGTGGGACAGCGTGGACCTGAGCCAACTGGACCTCTTCGGCCGCCGCCCCAAAGCCAGGCCCAAACGGATCAATCCCGCCGCCCAATACGACGCCCGCCGTCCTTTGATCGGCGATGAGCCCAAGTTTGAATTCACCCGCCAGGACAGCCTGCTGTTTTTCCAGGACTTCAGCTACGATGACCGCCCCACCCAGCCGGGACCCAAACTACCCAAGCCGGAGAAATACCGCAGCGGTTTTGCCATCGAACACCTCTGGGGCGGGCTGGCTTATTCCTCTTCGGTGGGAGCGCTTGGCTATGTGGAACTGGGGCTGGCAGATATCATGGGCAACCACGGCATTGGCATCAACGCAGGATTTTCCGGCATCCTGGAAGAAAACGACATCCTGCTCAGCTATCTCTATCTGAAAAAGCGCTCCGATTTCGGCATCGGGGTCTATAACCAGTTTGACGACGTCATCTTCCGCGAACAGATCCCCGGCCCGGATGATTACTATCGCTATGTGGAAAGGCAGACGGGCGTGTACCTGCTGTGGCGCTACCCCTTTAACCGCTTTCTGAGGTTTGAATTTGACCAGATGCTCCATCGCCGCAAAACCCGTTGGGATTACTGGGGTTGGAATGAAGACGCCTCGGACGGGACCTGGAATCAATATGAAGCACCCAGATACGATTGGGTGTGGGCCCCGGGAGTTACGCTGGTGCACGACAACGCTCTGTTTGGCTCCACTGGGCCCCTGGTGGGCTGGAGAGCAATGGGGACCCTGCGCACCAGCCTCACGGACGGCAAACTGGACTATGTGACCGCCTATGCGGACTGGCGTGGCTATAAGCTTTTCAACCGGCGCTATGGTCTGGCAGCCAGAGCCCTGGCGGGATTCAGCAGCGATTTTAGCCAGAACGGCGATACTCAGGACACCGCTCAGTACTTTGACCTGTGGGGTATCGACGGAGTGAGGGGCCACGATGATTATGACATCGGCCACAAGAAGCTGCTGGCCAGCGCGGAGCTGCGCTTCCCCTTCTTTGACTATATCGCCATGGCCTTTCCGGTCCCGCTCACTATTCCCAACATCCGCGGCGCCGTCTTTGCCGATCTGGGAACCGTGTTTGACGAGGTGAAATCCTTCCGTCCCATGCAGGATAACAAGCTGAAAGACATCAAGCTGGGCTATGGCTTTGGTCCCAGGCTCAACCTGGGATACGTGGTCCTGCGTCTGGACATTGCCTGGGCCTCAGACCTGAGCAAAATCTCCAAACCCGCCTATTTTCTCAGTCTCAGCGAGGACTTCTGATGATGCATCCCGCATAACGCATAACCAATAATGAAGATATAAAACATACAAGGAGAACCCCACATGAAGATCGATCTCTTGCGCAAGCTTCCGGAGCACATGGACACCGTGGTACTGCTGCTGGACGACAAAAGCAAAATCGAGTCTATCGAGTACCTGCCCGAAAGCTACAAGGAACTCGTAACCGCCTATATCAAAAGCGAGGGCTACAATCCGGATTACGCGGCCCTGAAGAGCTTCCAGACAGTCCAGGATGGCCATCGGGCCAACGTCGTGATCTGCGGGGCAGGTGATCCTGCCGCCCTCACACCGGACAGGCTGAGAAAGCTGTTTGCCGATATCACCCGTGCCGCTATCCGGTTCAATGCCAAGCTGATATACCTGTTTCCCGGTTTCCAGATTCCGATCGGGGATGTGCAGTTTGGTCACGTCCTGGCTGAAGCTGCCCTGCTGACAGAGTACAAATTTACCAAGTATCTGAGCACGGACAAACAGCATGCCATCGAAGCGCTGCACCTGGCAGTCAACCTCAAAAACACCCGCCATATCAACCGCGGCATCCTGGAAGGACGCATCTTTGCCGAGACCACCAATATGGCGCGTCAGCTCGTCAACGAACCGGCCAACGTGATCTATCCGGAAACCCTGGCTGAAGCAGCCAAAAAAGCCGCCCTCCAATATGGCTTCAACATCGAGATCTACACCGCGGACAAGATCCGCCGCATCAAGATGGACGCCTTTCTGGCGGTGGGCAAAGGCTCCAAAGCCGAACCGCGTCTCATCATCATGCGCTACAACGGCAATCCCGACGCCAAAAACAAGACGATCGGCCTGATCGGGAAAGGTCTCACCTATGACAGCGGTGGATACTGCATCAAGACCCCCCAGGGCATGGTCAACATGAAAAACGACATGGCTGGAGCCGCAGCGGTGATAGGTGCCATGAGCGCTGCCGCCACTCTCAAGCTCAAGGTCAATCTGGTGGGCATCGTGGCCGCCTGTGAAAACATGATCTCGGGTGACGCTTATCACACCGGAGACCTGATCCGCTCTATGGCCGGCAAGACCATCGAAGTGATCAATACCGATGCTGAAGGTCGCCTCACTTTGGTGGACGCCATCCACTTTGCCATTAGCAAAGAACACGTGGACAAGGTGTTGGATATCGCTACCCTTACCGGAGCCGCGGTGGGTGCTTTGGGGAATCAGATCTCAGCCGTGGTCACCAACAACGATGCCTGGCTGGACAAGCTGAAAGCGGCTTCCGACTTTAGCGGTGAAAAGATCTGGCAACTGCCCGCCCACGAAGACTATAAAGAGCTCATCAAGAGCCAGATCGCCGATCTCAAAAACACCGGTGGTCCCTTTGCCGGCACCATCACAGCGGCTCTCTTCATCCGTGAATTTGTGGAAGACAAACCCTGGCTGCATATAGATATAGCCGGCACAGCCCTCCGCGACGGTGAATCCGGCATGTATAGCGTCGGCGCTACCGGAGTGGGTGTGCGTCTGATCACTCAACTCCTCAGAGAGATGGAATAATCCGATAGTGGGGCTGGATTGCGGTCTGGCCCCGCGATCAATCCCAAAGATTCTATCAACTACCTGCATATGCTCTGGTAAACGAAGGTAACAATTTATGAAAAACAACTGCTCGCAGCGCTCCCCAAGGATCATGGTGATCATCATGGTCACTTTTATCGCGGGCCTGGCCTTGCTGGGGTGCAGACCTCGCGTCAAGGACAACCGTCCCCTCATCGTGACCTCAATTCATCCCTACAAACTCCTGATCCAGGAGATCGTGGGTGATAGCATTCAGGTGCGCAGCCTGATTCCACCCAAAGCCTCACCTCACACCTGGACGGCCAAACCGGCGGATATGAAGTCCCTGGATGATGCCAAGCTGCTGGTGATCAATGGACTGGGGCTAGAAACCGAACTTACCGGAGCCTTCGAGGAGCGCTCCGCCAAACTGATCGATGTTTCCAAACTGCTCAAGCTGGAAGATCAGGCTCAGGTTCAGGTCGACAGCACCCTGGCAGTGGAAACAGACCATGCCCGTGCCGGGTTGAATCCCCACATCTGGCTTTCTCCCCAGCTTATGTTGAGGACGGTAATCATGCTCAGCGACGAGCTTCAGACCCGCTTCCCGTCTCAGGCATCCACCATTAGGGCCAACACCTCCCGCATGATCAACGATCTGGCCGCCGTGCATCGTCAGATCACCAGCGAGCGTGCCGCGATCGCGGTCCCGATCCTGATCACCTATCACGACAGCTTTCACTGGTTTGCCAAAGACTACGACGTCCAGATCATGGGCACGGTGCAAAGCTCTCCCGGACAGGAACCTACTGCCAGGGAACTGACTCTCCTGGGGGCAGTGATCAAAACCAACAAGATCAAGGCCATCTTCGTTGAGCCTCAGATGGACAAACGCTCCGCCAAGGTGCTGGCCGATGAATTTGGCCTGGCTTTACTGGAACTGGATCCTCTGGGCCAAAGCCTTGGCTCGGCTCGTCTTATCGATCTGATCTGGAGTAACTGGGAACGCATGAAATTGAGCTGGAAACAGGAGAAACCCTCCGGCAAACCATGATCCGGATCAAAGATCTCAATCATGCCATCGCGGGAATTCCCATCCTGGAAGATATCCAGCTCGAGATCGCCGAAGGCGAGTTTGTAGCGATTATTGGTCCCAATGGGGCCGGCAAATCCACCCTCATAAAACTGATTTTGGGCCTCATCCCGCTCCAGCAAGGTAGCATCAGCATAGACGGCGAGCCCCATCTGCAATGGCTGAAAACCCATGCCATGGGCTATCTTCCTCAAAGGGAGGAGTATGACCGCCGCTTCCCAGCCCGGGCGCTCGATATCGTGATGCTGGGCCTGGCAGGAGAACTGAAACTGGGGCAGCGCTTTAGCCGTCAACAACGCGATCGGGCCCAGGAAGCCATGCGGACTACCGGGTGCCAGGAACAAGCCCGCAAACCGATCGGAGGCCTTTCCGGTGGAGAAATGCAGCGGGTCCTGCTGGCCCGGGCCATCGTGGGCGGCAGCAAATACCTCATTCTGGATGAACCGGAAGCCTCGGTTGACCAGCCTGGCGTGCGCAGCTTTTTTGAGCTCCTCAAAGAGCTCAACAAGCAGGGCCGCACCATCATCACAATCTCCCACGATCTCCACACCCTCACAGATTACTGCAGCTTCCTGGTCTGCCTCAACCGCCGTCTCCACTGCCACGATCATGCCGAAATGATCAACGCCGAGCTCATCCATAAGACCTTTGGAGACGCGGTGCGCATCATCGAGAAGAGGTACTGAGATGCGGGTTCTTTTAAAACAGAGGCACAGAAAGACAGAGCATAAAGGGTTTACAGCTTGCCCGCAGAACCAGAACCGGAGCGACCAGGCTTGGCTGGAGATCAGGTGCCAAATCGGCATTCGGGCCTGCATGCCACCTCTTGTCCTCTGCTTTAAACTAATGAATAGCAAGCGGATGACACAGATGAAACTGCTCCACCTTGACCATTCAGGACATGGAACTCAGATTTTCTCAGAAATCCCTGCTAATCCTCCATACTCAATTCACCATTCTCAATTCACCATTCTCAATGCTTAGCTACAGCTTTCTGGTCCGCGCGCTTCTGGCAGCTCTGCTGTCTTCGGTTTCTCTGGCCATGTTTTCGCCTTTTGTGACTCTGCGGCGAATCTCCTATCTGGGTGAAGCCTTGTCACATATGGCCTTCGCCGGGATCGCGATCGCGTTGCTGGTGGGCCTGGATATCCAATTCACCGCTTTGGCATTCGTGGTGCTGGTAGCTCTGGCCATCGGCTGGCTTTCCCAAAAGCATAAGCTTGAAGAAGCCAACACGATCACTATCTTCCTGTCGGTCTCGATGGCCCTGGGTATCATCCTGATCAATCTGAAAAAGAGCTACAGCTTTGATCTGGCCAGCTATCTGTTTGGCAATGTGCTGCTTGTCAGCCAGGCAGACCTGATCCGGGTGGGCATCCTGGCGCTGCTGAGCCTGGGATTTATCCTACTGCTCTACAAGGAGTTGTTTTATCTCTCCTACAATTCGGAGATGGCGGGATTTTATAGAGTTCCGGTGGTTTTGGTAAACCGGCTCTTTCTGGCTTTGCTGGCTGCCAACATCGTGATCAATCTCAAAGCGGCCGGGATCATCCTGGTGAGCGCGCAACTCATTCTGCCCGCGGCAACTGCTTTCAATCTGGCCCGGCGGCTCACGATCGTGATCGTCCTCAGTGCTTTGGTGGCAGTGATAGCCGCGCTGGGAGGCTTCGCGCTGTCCTGGTGGCTGGACCTTCCTACCGGGGCCAATATCGTGATGCTGGAGTTTGTGCTCTTCATCCTCAGCCTCGTGATCAGGAGACGATTCTGAAACCCTGGTCTTTGGCGTTGGTAATCGCCATCGTCCTGCACGCTTTCATCTGGCAGTATGCCGAGACGCGTCTGCTCAAGCTGGGAGAGGAACTCAGCCAGCTTGTCCGTGGACGGCCAGTAAACCAGGTCCAGCGTCTGGATAGCGACGGCATTCCATATCAGACCTACGCGGACGGCTCCCAGCACTACAATCCCCTCTTCGTGGCCTCTGTGGCCAATCAGTTGTATGAAGAGCTGCCGGATTCACTGGCCAGGGCCCGTTTTATCAAGCTAAGTGACTGGCTGGGAAAAGCTATGAGCCAGAAGGGCAAAGCTCTCTGGCTCTCTTACGATTTCGATTATCCCAAATTTGAGATGAAAGCTCCCTGGCACAGCGCCTTGGCTCAGGCGGAAGCGATGACGGTTTGCGCGCGGCGCTGGAAACTGACCCGGGAGCGCGTCTGGCTCCATCGTTCCCAAGCTCTGGCCCAGAGCCTCAAACCTCCCTCCGAACTCACTATCACCATGTCCATCAACACTATGGAAGATCCTGGCCACAAGCGTAGGGACGGCCTCTGGTTCATGGAATATCCCGGAGACAAGGCTCCCTATGTGCTCAACGGTCACGCCGCGGTCCTTTTAGAACTGCACAGGACCTGGGAGCTCACATCCGATCCCGGTCTCGAGAAGTTGTTTGACCGGGGTTTCCGGGGTCTCCGGGAAGCGATCAGACGCTTTGATAAGAAAGGATTTAGCCTCTACAGTGCTGAGGGCGAACTGGCCGGCCGGGCCTATCATCAAAAGCATATCAAACAGCTGATGGAACTGATTCAGATCCGTCCCGATCCAGAATTGGACGGATATCTGGATCGCTGGCAAAGGTCGGACGGCTATCCCGTCATAGTTCAGCTCTTTTTCAATCCGCGGCCCAATCGCATCCTGGCTTTTGGGATTAGCCTTATCCTGCTGTGG
>ERZ795059.5133-NODE-5133-length-11996-cov-5.712922_pt1 | contig 11996 bp, 12 predicted proteins | sample MGYA00375143_ERZ795059 | MGnify/ENA primary metagenome ERZ795059 (study PRJEB30188, sample SAMN05720168) | activated sludge metagenome | isolation source: Anaerobic digester | place: USA | collected 2015-01-07 ... | reverse complement strand
AACCAGCTTGCGAAAAGAGAATAACAAGCAAGTTGCTTGTCCTACAACCAGTTTATGGAAAAAAGTGTTAGAAATCAGCATCACTGTAAAATGCGTTTTTATAATGATTGAGATGGTAGTGTTGATGCTTGTCTTGCATAATGATAATAATATCAAAACGACTATATAGCGTTTCAGCTTCTTCATGAGTGGCAATATATTGCAAAGCTGTTTTAACAATTCGTTTCTGTTTGCTTTTGGTAATGGATAAAATTGCATCATCTTCTGTGCCTTGATTTCGCAATTTAACTTCTATAAATGCCAGTTCGTTTCCATCCTGGGCAATAATATCGATTTCTCCGCCAAAGATATGATAATTTCGTTCAATAATCTGATAAGATTGTTCTGTAAGATACTTTACAGCAAGGTCTTCACCAAATCGACCGTTCTCAGTCGTATTTATTTTCATTATTGTCCCATTTCTTCAAGCTTATTCATTTTTATTCCAAAATCTTTAAGTAAAAAAGCGAGAGTCTTTTTTCATACAAATTGATCTGAATCTCATAGAGATTCTCTTCTAACTGGAACTTTTTGTAAAATTTTGTAGTGTCAATGCTAAAGGTTTTACCCTTATCATCCCCATCTTTTTTTGGATCAGCAATAAAGCCTGCCAGATTGATTTTTATCATTTGCTGATCTTTAGCGTTCAGTTTATCTTTTGTATCTTTATCTGGGATGACTTTGTTTAAAGATAATTTATCTCCATTATGACAGACAAGTGTATCTCCTTCATAGATCTGGTAATCTTTACCATTCAGAGTGAAAAGCAGTTGAAATGGTTTTAAATCAGGCTTTAGCTGAGTGATCGTTTTTGAAATACTGTCAGTAGGCATCTCTTTGACAAAAAGCCGATGAGATGCAATCTTCCTTTTATTTTGGAGTACTTCTATCAACCATGATTTACCATTATCGGGAGAGAATTTCTTGATTAACTTATCATTGATTGAAATAAGATATCCTTTGTCATCTGCAGAGTTTTTCGGATTAGCATAACCCAAAAAGTTTATCTCATAAAGATCATTATCATTCAGAGCTCCTATAATTTGAATCTGAGAATTTTGATCTATGTCTAAGTTTTCATTGACTGAAAGCTGATACTCGGTGTTATCTACCAGCAACTTTAGACCTTTATAGGATTCAGGCTGTTTTTCTAGTAAGATAGGAATCTTATCTATTGTGACATTATCCTTTCTGATAATCAGTTGAGAATTTTGATCTACAAAAAAAGTTTTATTCATATCATTACTGGTACCAAACCGATCAATATCCAGTAAATATCCTCTCTGATAATTTCCTTTAATAAAAGAAACTTTGATATCAGAAGGCTGATCGATGTATAGTGCCTGACCTTTTTCAACCATCTTATTTATTCCATTTACGTTGAAAACCACAAACTCATAATCTGGCTTATCTAAAAAAATCCCTGGGTATTCAGGTACAATATCTAAATACTGTAAAAATGCATTCAGAACCAATGTGTGGTGTCTGATTTTCATCTCCAGACTAGGAAGCTGCTTTGATACTTCTATGCCAAAAGAAGGGATTCCAGCCTGAGTGAGACCATAATATGTCGCACTTTTTCGTTGTTCCAGATGCTTTGTTGTGGAGGATACGGTATTATGATTATTAAAACGAAAATGATATTTTTCATCTGATATTTTAGGATTAACGGCTAAGCAAATTGTTCTTGCAATATCTCCCAATTTGATCGTTTGTGCTTTTTTTTCAACATAAAATGAGTCTGTATCAGCGATTATACATTGCCCGAATTTCATAGGATTATGCATTTTATCAATGTATGTTTCACGGTAATAACCGCCTCCTTCATGGAGATTTAATAGAATATCACTTTTATGCATCAACTCTTTAAGAATTTCGACTACCTGATCTTCAAAAATATTAGTCTTTGGTTCATCAAAACGTCTGTTCATATCTTTTGTGATTTGTCTCTTATTTTGCACAATCGTAGGTACATTTGCTCTGGGGACAATAATCAGATTTCCCTTTTCTAAAATAGTGTCCACATATAAATCCGCAGATAGATATCCACCTGATTCGTCACCTTGAATACCACCAATTATCATTAATGTTTTACCAGGTTCTTTTCCTTTTATATGATAAACATTCAGTTCATAATCAGTATTTTCAAAATATTTGAAGACTTCTGTTTCTGAATAAGACAGATTAAAATAAATTAACATCAACAACAGTAAGAAAGTTTGTCTCACTAAAACCTCTTTCCTTTAGTATATTATCTGGTACAGAACCAAATTGAACCTGCCATTAATCAAAAATGACAGACAGTACTTATAAAATATTAGTTTTTGAGTAATTCATCAAGTGCTTCAGGCAATTGATTTTCAAAATCGATTTTTAACTCGGATTTTACGGGAATAGCATATCCATTCCATTCTTCTCTTAAAATCAGCCAATTGTCTTCTTCTTTTTTCCATAGCATTGATTTTTTGCCTACATCCGAATATGTACTTGAATTGTAAGCCTGGTTAAACTCAACTAGAAGATAATCTTTTGAATAGAAGAATTTTGGATGTTTTAATTCGATTTGAATATGACTTCTTTTCCCGTTAATTCGTTCTTTATATCTTGCCCACCGTTCAAAATTCATTTTCAGATTTTCAGTATAAAAATCAGTATGATAAAATTGTAAATAGGAAGCTAAATCTTGTGATTCCCATGCTTCTTTCCATTCAACAATCATATTCTTCAACATAAGTGATTCTTTCTGTAATTGTTCTACACTGACCCAATGAATCACATCACAGATAATTACAGGGGTTTTTGTAAAATTAAAATATTTTGATAAAGCTTCCAGCTCATGATTATCAAAACGCACACAACCTTCTGTATCATATGGAGTTAATGCTTTATCTGTGCCATGAAGCCATATACCATTTCCTTTTTTCTTCAAATACTGATCAATTGAGTTTGGGTAATTAATTGGAAAAGCGCCTGACCCATACATTGGTGTTAATCGAGTTTTAGGAATTTCTCCTTCAATCAGGTAAAACCCTTCAGGAGTCTTGAGATCTCCTTTTTTTTCTTTATCTCCCCTATTTTTTCCGGTTGTAACCGGATATTGGCTGAGTAGTGATAATTGAAAAGGCGTTTTTGTTACTTGATACAGCCAGACAGTTTGTAAACTTTTATCGACAATTAGCACATGATCGTCATAATCAGCATTTTCATCCAGAAAGAAATTAATCATTTCATAAGGCACAGACTCAGTAGTAGCATAAAGAACTGAGAAAAAGCTCATAAATATCAATAAGACTGGGATATATTTTAGAAGATACTTCAAAAAAACCTCTATTTTCATTTTGAAGTTAATATTAATACAAGGCTTCGATTGTCAAGAAAAAACCGATTGTCCACAATTTAAAAGACCATAAAAGTCTCAAATTCTCATCATTCTGCTTTCCAGAGATAAGTTTCCAAATCAATTTTTCCTTCTGAGTCAACTTTTACCCCTTCTGCTTTTAAAAGCGCTTCCTGAAGTTCATATCCTGCACCATAAGATAATGAGATAGAGCCTTTTGAATTGACGATTCTATGCCAGGGTAACTGATATTTTTCTGAACATGAATGAAGTATTCGGCTTACCTGTCTGCTACCGTATGGATTGCCAGCCATTTCGGCTACCGCTTTGTATGTTAACACTTTTGATTTGGGTATTGACTGAATTACTTTGATGATCTGAATCGAAAATTCCTTCATTGCTAGTACTCCTTAATCATATAATAAGCACTTTAAAAATTTTGGCAAAAATATCTTGCTTTTAAAAAAAAGTTCTGCTATACTCATTTAATGGAGTAGTTAGATGAAAAAAAATAAGCAATTACTTGAAGAAATTATCAGTATAGGCAATCAGCTGACTCAGATTAAAAATACTGAGAGTCTGATGGAAAGCATTCTGAGTGAAGCAAGAGCTCTGGTGAATGCTGAAGCAGGCTCTTTCTATATATGTGATAAAGAAATATTGCATTTTATGATAACTCAAAATGATTTGATGCAACAGAATGCGAAGAAAATGCATTTTGAAAGATTTAGCATTCCTGTCAAAAAAACGTCCATTTCTGGTTTTGTGGCATTGAGCGGAGAAGTGCTGAATATTCCTGACGTGTATCACATCCCTGCAAATAAAGACTATGGATTTTATCCGGAAATTGATAAAAAAACAGGTTACAGAACCCAGTCTATGTTGACGATACCTCTTAAAACACCCATACATAAGGTAATTGGCATACTGCAACTGATTAATGCAAAAAATTCAAATAATCAAACAATAGAATTTCAGGAAGCAGATATCCCCTATTTGGTTCATTTTGCAAACATTGCAGCAGTTGCACTGGAAAGGGCTGAAATGACCCGTTCATTGATCATGAGAATGATTAAAATGGCAGAATTGAGAGATCCAATGGAAACCGGCGCACATGTCAATCGGGTAGGTGCTTATTCTGCAGAACTCTATGAAGCATGGGCAAAACAACACAAAGTTAAGTCAAAAGATTGGAAAATTCAAAAAGATCTGCTTCGAATGGCGGCAATGCTACATGATGCAGGAAAAGTAGGCATTTCTGATTCTATTTTGAAAAAACCAGGAAAATTAGATTATGATGAATTTCTACAAATGAAAAAACATCCTGAAATTGGAGCAGGACTATTCACTGATGAACAATCAGATTTAGACAAAATGGCTGGTGAGATTGCCCTGTATCATCATAAGCACTGGGATGGAGGCGGATACCCTGACTTCAATGTGAAGCATAATGAGATCCCCTTAATGGCAAGGATTGTAGCAATCGCAGATGTTTTTGATGCTTTGTCTTCCAGAAGATGTTATAAAGCAGCCTGGGATATGGATAAAGTCTGGAATGAATTACAAATTTCAGCTGGTTCACAATTTGATCCTGAATTAATCAGACTGTTTTTGAGCATTCAGGATGAAATCTTGATTTTAAAAGCAAAATACCCTGACCAGGAATATTTAGATGTTTAAACCAGGTAAGTGTCAAAACAATTCGAGCAGGAGCTTTATGATTAAAATGTATCTTCTTGAATTTTCTGATGATTTCAATAAAAATAATATTTCATAAAAGATTTGACAAATCTTCTGTAAATTTATACGATAACTATCAGGAGAATGATTATGACTGATAGAATCAATGAACTGAATCATCTGATCAAAAAAGAAAAAAACACTAAATCACTGATATCTATGTATCAGGAGTTACTGGAAAACTATCTGAAAAAGCAAATGCTTGATGAAATGTCTGATGTTTTAAAAAAATATTTTGATCTTATAGAGAATAAATTCCCAAACTACAATTTATTATTCTATTATTATCAATCCGGATCTTATCATTTCTATCTGAATCAAAATGAAGGCGCGCTGTCTGATTTATTGAAAGCATTGGAGTTATGTTACCAGCTTGATCTGAGTAAGTTCACAGGAAGAATTCTCTATTTAATTTCAGGTATATATTACAGGGTAAAGAATTCTGAAAAGACCATAGAGTACTCTGAAAAAGCTTTAGAGATTGCTTCTGAACAAAAAGATTACCGACAAATGATAACCATTTATGCCTGTGTTTCACGGGTATATTCTGATACAGACCAGGCAGACATAGCACTGAAGTACTTAGAAAAAGCCCAAAAAATTAGTGATGAACAAAACATAGAAGATTATCGTTTTTCCATCTATTATAATACGGCAATACTATACCATAATCATTTGCATCAAGAAGATAAAGCACTTATGTATATTGATTTAGCAATAGATTTAGCACCACAGGTTGATCTGGGATACTCTTTGGGCGTTAAAGCGGCTATATTAAATGAGTTGAAGCGTTATGATGAATGTATTCAAATCACAGAAAATCTCATAAAAGAATGTGATGAAAAAAATAATCAGTTCTTTAAACGAATGTTGCTGTATAACCTTTCTGATACTTATGACAGAATGAACCTGCATGAAAAAGCGTTGAGATACTTACATCAATATATCGATATTGAAAGTGAAATCCATCAAAAAGAATTACATGACAGCAGTGAAGAATTAAAAACCCGCTTTGAGCTTATGTATAAAGAACAGGAAAAAGAACTTTACCGTCTAAAAAATATCGATTTAAAGAATGCGCTTAAAAGAGAAAAGCATTTAACGAAGGAACTTAGTCAAAAAAACATAGAGAATGAAAGACTTCTCAGAATTTTAACACAAGAGTTGGCGAATCCTCTACATGCCATTCTGATGGCAAATCAAAATATAGAGAAGTCTGTAACGGTATCAAGGGATCTTCAAGACAATCTGAGTACAATCAAATCCATGTCATATTCTATGTTAAATACATTAACGCATGTTAAAGAGCTTCTTGCAGTTGAGTCCGGTAAAATTAAAATTGAATTAAAAAGCACTTCTGTTGCAAAAATAATAGATGAAACAAAAATGCTCTTTCAAAATAAATTAAACAAGAAAAATATAAGAATTCAGATAAGTGCAGATATTCCCTTAGATGAACTTTATATCCATGTTGAGCCTGTATCTTTTCAAAATTGTGTGGTTAATAATCTGATATCTAATGCCATAAAATTTTCTTTTTCTGACTCTGTCATACAAATCAGTTTAAGTATAGAAGATGAATGGTTGAAAGTGAAAATTTCAGATCAGGGTATAGGCATCAAAAAGGCTCATCTAAAAAAAATCTTCAAGCATGATAAACCCATTTTAACAAGTGGTACAATGGGAGAATCCGGGATTGGTATTGGTATGCCTCTAATCGATAAATATCTCAAACAATACAATGCTAAAATTCACATAAGCAGTCGTCATATCGATGAGCATCCGAATGATCATGGAACATGTGTGGATATTTTTCTTAAAAGAGCCTTATGCCCCAATTAGATAATGAGTCTTACTTATGACTCATGACCAAACCAACCCATTTTATCCATCATCTCCAGTTCTTCTCTTACATTATACATTACGGCTAAAAGCATCGTTTCATGTAAACCCAGAAAATTGATAACCGCCTGAGTTTTATTGTCATTATACGCATATAAATCAGAGAATCCAAGCTTTTTTTTATGAATGATTTGATCACATAAAAACAGACATAAAGTCTCTTTTCGACAACTAAGAGGTGATTTGACAGGGTTATGGTGGTATTTTATAATATTTATCAAGGGATCTGGTAATCCCCAGCTTTTCATTATTAATGAAGTTAGATTTGCATGATCAACTCCATAATGATTCAATTCCAGACTATCCGCATCACGTTTTTGTCTATTCATTTCATCTCTGATAAAAAAGAAATGATCTGATTTAGCTAAAGATATAAACAGTGCACCAATGTTATGTAAAAGACCTGCCGTGTATATTAAATTTCCTGATTCACTGAATTCACGTCGAAAAATCACTTTTCCCATAATTGCGGAAGCTATTGATGATTTCCATAAACTGATTCGAAAATGCTCTATTTCTTTTGGATTTTCATTAAAAATTCCATATAGCTTGGTTAAAAAAACCAAATGAACTACGGTATCAAATCCAAGCCAAACTATCGCCTGCAGAATATCACTAATTTTTTTAAAAGACCCATAATATACTGAGTTTGCAAGCGTCAGAATTTTCATAGTTAAAACAGGATCTCTTTCTATAATACATTTTAACTGTCTGGCAGTCGCATCAGGATTAGAGATAAGTTTAAATATGTCTGAAAAAAGCATTTTGACAGAGGCCAATGGCGATTTGTTTACCAAATCACTCAGCGTATCAAAATCTAATTTTTCATTTACTCTCATCCTGTTTTTACTCCTCTGAAAATCACTATACAAGATTATAAAGCATTTGGCAAGTTAAATGTTTTGCTGATTATGATGATCATCAGAGGCTTCATGAATTATATCAGAAGTCATGTTTTTTAGCTTTTATTATAAAACACTTTTTCGTTTTCCACTTTCCATGCTGGTTCAACTATACATAGAAAAACCAGATCATTATTACCAGTGTTACTGATACTTTGTCGGCTCATTGAAGGGATAAAGATACACTCCTCTGCATTTACATCAGAATGTTCATCATTTATATGCATGACACCAGATCCCTGAAGTATATAATATGTTTCAGAAGTAGTAAGCAGGTGTTCATAACTGGTTTCACCTGGCTTTACAATTGCATGTGCAAAGCTGTATGAAATATCTAGAGGATCATGATCTGGGTGGATAATCACTTTTAATGCAGTATTATCCCCCGCCGTTATCGTTGGACAATCGGATAATTTTTTTATAAACATCATTCACCTCACTTATTTATCATCATCTTACGAATGAGTTCTCTTTTATCAAGTTGAGTCTTAGTAAGTGTATTAATATTTTTATAAAATGCTCTGCGTTGATCAAACTCTAAAATACTTTTATCATACAAAGCAAGACAAATCCGATAATCAAAAGAAAAATGAGAAGTATAAAATTCAATCAGTTGCTTTAAACAATCTTCATTCAAAAAATCTACAGTAAACAGAAAAAAAGCAAGAATATCATATCCCGCTTCCCTCTGGCTGATATCAGAAAAGTCAAACAGATAGCATTTATCATCTTCAATGATAAAATTTTTCGGATTTGGATCATTATGAGAAAATGAAAGATTTAAGTTTTTCAGATCTCTGTGAAATCTAATCAGTGTATAAAGAGCTTTTTGGAAATCATCTAGAGAACCTGGCTGAGGATTATGACCGTATAGTCGGTGTAAAATAATCCATTGTTTCTCTGATTCGGGATTACTGTTATATTCAAGCATATCAGGTATATATGGCAGATTAAGCTTATATATAAGCAGTTCTCTGTTATAGTATTCCTCTGAATTGAAAGTTTTTATTACTCTGAATTTTTCGAGTATGACATCATTTTTCATTTTTTAATATACACCTGGCGGTATCTAAAATTTGATTATCTAATCCCAGGAGTTCTGCAATCATAAAAGCGGCTTTTGGTGGTTGGCTGCCAATTTCAACAGGTATCATCTGATAATTAAAATGACTATGAATTTCATTTAAGTTATTCTTCAACCATACTTTATCTTTACTTCTCAGACTTTTAAAATCTGCTTCAGATATTCCTAATAGTCTGAAATGCTCTGTATTCTTTGAAACCTCCGGTGGATTAAAATGAGTAGCAGTTATAAAATGAGATTTTAAGTTCTCTGAAAAAAAATGAATGACTGCTTTTGACAAAGCAGTGCCTTCTTCCGGATTAGTACCTCTGGCAAATTCATCCATTAGGATTAGTCCATAACCTTTTTTGTCGATCATATTCTGAAGTTCAACCACTTCAAGTGCAAAACTGCTAAGATCGGCTCTGTGTTCCTGAGTTAACGGTCCTGAATAACATATAAAATCAGGGATAAAAAGTGTCGCTTTATCAGCAGGAAGGGGGATTCCTTGAACTAACAATACAAAAGCTTGTCCTATCCCTTTTAGAATAGAGGTTTTCCCTGCCATATTAGCACCCGTTAAAACCGTAACAACTTGTTTGAAATGAATATCAACCGGTTGATAATGTAGTCCGATTGCATCCAGTTCGTCCTTTAAGACCATATTTTTGAGCTGTTTGGCATAAATAATGGGCTGGTCAGCAATATGCGGTATAACACATTGATGATTATTGGCGAAAATCGCTTTTGCTAAAAGAAGATCAAGTGCTGCAATACTGTGAAAAGCGAGAAGTAGTTCTTTTGACTCAGAGCCTATTTTTTGGGAGATCATCATTCTAACTTTTTTCTCTTCCACAAATAAAGATTCATTCAGATCAGAGATATCCTGTTCAGCGCTCAGAATCACATCCGATTTTTTCAAAACATAAGTAATATTGGCAAAATTCTCGTATTCAACTGTCAATAAAGCCGATTGATTCAACTTTTGAATCATGTCTGTCTTTAATCTGGATACAGTTAGTTTATCATTAAATTCATAAAGATTGAATTCCTTGATTAATTGCTTTTTGAGCTGAGAATATTCATTTTCAATCAATTGTTTTAACTGCTTAATCTTTGAATAAACCGCTTCAAGCTCTGCAGAATAGGAAGGACTCAGATAGAAAGAAGGCGTATTTTGCTTTTCTTTATCCAGATAATCAAAAAGGTCTGAAAAATCATACAGGGGAATAACAGTTATTAGATTTCTTTTTTTTAAATACTGAACAGTTTTTTGATAATAGTACAGGAAATGTTTAATTTCAAAAATTTCATGTATTTCTAGTGCATAATCATCTTTTAAAAGACATTCAGAACTATCTTCAATTGATTTTAAAATCCATTGAAAATAATGCAAATAGGACCCTAGAGTTGTTATTAGATCCGGATATTTGCTGATGGCAGTCATCAATGTTTGCACCTTTTCATAATATGATAGCAATTCATATTTTTGATTTTTTCTAAAGGTTTAAAGTTTTTATGTAACCTTGCGCCTGGTTCTGAAAAAGTTTGAATCTTAGCAAGTATATAATTGATCTGAAGTGCATCTCTGCTTTGTTTATCCATGAAACTAATCATAAAAACCTCTGTTATATTATCTTAAATGAACAAATCAATTTGCTCTTTTACATCTTCTCACGATGTTGATAATAAGTATAATAATATAAGCTTGCAACAAAAAAAGCTCCCCCAATAATGTTTCCAATGGTCGCAACAGTTAAATTTTTCATCAACCCACTTATTGGAATATTGACAGAAGGATTCGTGTTCAATAACATACCAATCGGGATAAGATACATGTTGGCAATACAATGTTCAAACCCCGAAGCAATAAACATCATAATTGGGAAAAATATCCCCAGAATTTTTCCAGAAATATCATGAGCGGCAAGAGAAAACCAAACGGCAAGACAAACCAGCCAGTTACAAAGAATTGAACGTATAAAAATCTGAAAAAAGGACAGATGGGTTTTTATAAAAGCAATATTAACTGCTTTATCTCCAGCAGGATTCAAAGCCCCATTATGATGAAGTAAGCCAGATTTTATCATCATAAAAACCATAAATATGGATCCAATCAAATTAGCCAGATAAACAATAGACCAGTTTTTTAACATGCTTTTTACAGAGACTTTTCCAGCCAGAACAGACATTAATATCAAAGAATTGCCGGTAAAAAGTTCTCCTCCAGCAATCACAATCAGCATCAATCCAACACTAAACACAGATCCGCTCAGTAGCATTCCAATACCAGGATCAGAGACATATGCCAATACTTTTGTAGCAAGTTGAGCACCCATTGCAATATATACACCGGCTAAAAATCCCATCAGAATCAGATAATTAACTGAGAGTTTGCTCTTTTTAACACCAATTTTTTCAACTAATATTTCTGCTATCTTTTGAGGTCGGTTATAAATCATAATTACTCCCAAACTTGTTAAATTGTTGTATTACAAACTTCCAGATTTATAAAAAACTTATATATCATGCTAATAAAGCCTACTCTGAAAGGACAGATTGAAAAATTTCATTAAGCAATGAGGATATATGGTAAAGTTCATAGGGTTTTTGAAGAATTTTTAAATTCTTCAAATCATTGATGCGTTCTTCTTCTATAGTTTCCTGATAACCAGATGATAAAACGACAGGGATTTCAGGTCTGAGAATTCTGACCTTCTCAATCAGTTCAATTCCTGTCATTTTTGGCATTGTCATGTCTGTCATGAGTAAATGATATGAATCTGGAGCATCCTGAAACAAATCCCATGCTTCCTGACTATCACTGGTTGATACAACAGTATAACCCAGATAACACAGGAATTCTGTAATAAGTGATGCAATGGATTTTTCATCATCAACCAGAAGAATCTTCTGGTAACCCCTTTGGTAGTTAACATTATTTGAGGCATTACTTAATTCATGAAATTCCAGTTTTGGGAAGTAAACTGAAAATTCCGTTCCTTTGTCTATC
>ERZ795059.5130-NODE-5130-length-11997-cov-7.658516_pt1 | contig 11997 bp, 10 predicted proteins | sample MGYA00375143_ERZ795059 | MGnify/ENA primary metagenome ERZ795059 (study PRJEB30188, sample SAMN05720168) | activated sludge metagenome | isolation source: Anaerobic digester | place: USA | collected 2015-01-07 ... | reverse complement strand
ACCGCCGGCGAGAGCCCGCGGCCCTCGCTGCCGATCACCACCACCGCGTCGCGCAGCGGTCGCAGCGTGTGCACGTTCTCGCCCGCCAGATCGCAGCCGAGCACCGGCACGCGCACACCCGCGAGCACCTCGGTGAGGTCGGCCGTGTGCGCCGTCACCCGCGCAAACGAGCCCATGCTGGCGTTGATCGTCTTCTGTCCGAAAAGATCCGCGCAATCCGGCGACAACACCACGCGCGTCAGCCCGAACCAGTCGGCGATGCGCAACAGCGTGCCCACGTTGCCGGGGTCCTGCACGCCATCGAGCGCGAGCGTCAGTCCGTGCTCCAGCGCGCCGGCCTCAAGCGGCTGCCGCACGATGCGGCCCAGCGCGAGCACGCTCGACGGCGTCGGATAGTGGCTGATGCGCGCCATCTCCTCCGGCGTCACGCGCTGCGTGCAGCGCCCACGCCACGCCTCCGTCGCGTACACCTCCACGAAGGGCAACTCCGCCGCGAGCAGCTCGCCCACGACCTTCTCGCCTTCGACGACAAACAGCCCGGCCGCCTCGCGGTGTTTCTTTTCTCGGAGGGAGCGCAGACGCTGCGTGTCGGCCTTGGTCAACATGCGCCGAGCATGGCCGGGCGCGCCGAAAAAGCTCAAGCCGTGTTTCTGGCGGGAGTTTTCGCAGCGCCGGTGTTGTGCTCGGCGGCATCATGACACGCCCCCACGCTCTCCCCCCGGAGCTCTCGCGACGCGACGCGCTCCGCTTCCTCGGTCTCGCCGGACTGGCCACCGGGCTGGCCCCATCGTACCTGGCCGCAGCGACACCGTCGGCCCCACTCGAACTGAGCGGCGCGCAACCCGGCCACTACCGATTCAGAATCGGTGCATTTGAGGCGGTGGCGTTGAGCGACGGCGGCATGGCGCCGGGCGTCTCCAGCTCCCTCTATCGCAACGCCACCACCGACGACGCGATGCGAGCCACCCTGCGCGAAGCCTTCGTGCCCGACGACCTCGTGCGCCTGCCGTTTTCCATGCTGCTCGTGCGCACCGAGAGCGACCTCGTGCTGGTCGACACCGGCTGCGGCGCCACCTTCGGCAACTCGGGCGGCTGGCTCGCCGCCAACCTGCGCGCCGTCGGCGTGGCGCCGGAGCAGATCACCGCCGTCTTTCTCACCCACGCGCACTTCGACCACTGCGGCGGTCTGCTCGACGCCTCCGGCAAACAGCCCGCGTTTCCCCGCGCCCGACATTTCATCAGCCGCCGCGAGTACGATTTCTGGACCGGCGAGACACCCGATCTTTCCGGCACGTTTTTCGACGACGGTGGCCGCCGCGGCATGATTGAGGGCGCACGCGCCGCGCTCACGCCGCTCGCCAGCCGATGGGAGTTTGTCGCCGAAGGCGACCGCCCAGTCCCCGGCTTCGAAGTGATCGACCTGCCCGGCCACACGCCCGGCCAGATCGGCCTGCTCATCGGCGAGGGCGCCGACCGCATGCTGCACATCGCCGACCTCGCGCACCACCACGTGCTGTCATTCGCGCATCCCGAGTGGTCGATCCTCTCCGACGCCCAGCCGGCCCTCGCCGTCGCCACGCGGCAACGGGTCTTCGCCCGCGCGGCGGCCGAGCGCCTGCGTCTCTTCGGCGCGCATCTGCCCTTCCCCGCCCTCGGCCACGCACGCGCCGTGGGCGACCGCTACGAGTACGTGATCGAACCGTGGGTCACGTTATGAACGCGCCGCATTTCGCCATGAAACACACGCTCCGCCCGCTCCTGCTGGCCGCCTTGCTCGCCGGCACCTGCCACGCTTTCGCCGAGGACGACGATGCCTTTTTCGCGCCGTCGCCCTACGTGCAGGCCATCTCCGCCTTCGAGAAAAACGACGTCGCCGCCGCAGAGAAACTCGTCGCCCCGCTCGTCGCCGATCCGGCCTGCACCGATGCCGACGCGCTGGCGCTGCTCGGACGCATCCGCCTGAGCCAGAAACGCAGCGACGAAGCCGTCGCCAGCCTGGCACGTGCTGTCGCGCTCAAACCTGACCACGCCTCGTTTCTGACCTTCCTCGGCCTCGCGCTGCTCGATCAGGCCAACGCCAGTGAAGGCCCTGCGCGCACCGAGCTCGCCACGCAGTCGTTTTCCCGGCTTACACGCGCCGCCGAGCTCGCGCCCACCAATGCCGAGATCCAGATGGCGCTGATGCGCTACCATCTCACGACCCCCACCGGCAAAAACTCCGAGGCGGCCTGGCGCCACGCCGACGAGGCGAACCGGCTCGACCCGCTTTCCACGGGTTACGACATGGCCGAGATGGCCGAGCGCGCCGGCGAGCTCCGCCTCGCCGAAAAATACTATCGCGTGGATGCCGCCAACTTTCCCGTGAGCCCGTGGCTGCCGTTCTGCGTGGCCCGCGTGCAGCTCGCCCGCAGCGCCACCGAAGAGGCGCGCGCCACACTCACCGAAGTGTTGCAACGTTTCCCCGGCTTCGGCCCGGCGAAACAGATGCTCGACGGCCTGCCTCCGCCACTGGCAGCGACCAAGTAAACCGCCAGCTCAGGCGCAGCCGGGCGCCGCAGTGGGGACAAAGCGCATGTCGTTCGTGCGTTGGAAGCCCATGCGCTCGTACAGCCCGAGGGCCATCGCCTGATCTGACGCCACCAGTTTGATGATCGCCACGTCGCGGGCACGCAACCAGTCGAGCGCCGACTGCGTCACCCGGCGGGCGATGCCGCGACCGCGCCACTCCGGCTGCACGTACACGTCCATGATCCAGCCGTAGCAGCCGCCTTTGAGCGTGTTGAAGGGAAAATCCGTGCGGATCATCGCGCCCGCCGTGCCCACCACGCGCCCGTCCTCCACCCAGCCGACGTGCATGCCCTCGCCGCGACGGTACATGTCGGCGTAGATCTCCGCCGTCCGCTCACGCCAGTCCGGGAGCAGGTGACAGGTCATGCCGCACTCGTCCATCATCGCGTACCGGAAATCCTGCGCGGTTTGCAGTTCGGTTTCTTGCAACGTGCGAAGCATGCTAGGGATCAACGGCCCATGCACCCGCCGCCGGCAAGTCACCGCCCACTGTTTGCACTGGGAAACCAGTCCGGTGTGCCGGGCGACGCCCCGACGGGCGGATCTGAGCGTAGGGCTTGCGCACGGCAAAACGCACGGCCACCGTGCGGGCAGTTTACCCTTTCTCCCAATGAACCCTTCTCTCCACTGGGGCATCCTCGGCACGGGCCGCATCGCAAGCACCTTCGCCCAGGGCGTCGCCCGCTCGCAGACCGGACGCGTCGTCGCCGTCGCCAGCCGTGGCGCGGACAAGGCCGCCGCCTTTGCCGCGGCGCACAGCATCGAGCGCGCCCACTCCAGCTACGAGGCCCTCCTCGCCGACCCCACCGTACAGGCCGTCTATGTGGCCACACCCCACCCGCAGCACGTGCCGTGGGTCGTGCGCGCCGCCAAAGCCGGCAAACACGTGCTCTGCGAAAAACCCCTCGGGCTCAACCGCGCCGAGGCCGAGACCGCCGTCGCCGCCTGCCGCGCTCACGGCGTGTTGCTCATGGAGGGCTTCATGTACCGCTGCCACCCGCAGATCGCCAAGCTCCTGGAGCTCGTCCGCGGCGGCGCCATCGGACGCGTCTGCATGATCGAGGCCTCCTTCGGCTTCTGCTCGACGTACGAACCCACGAGCCGCCTTTGGAGCAACACGCTCGGCGGCGGCGGCATCCTCGACGTCGGCTGCTACCCGGTTTCCTTCGCGCGCCTCGTCGCGGGCGCGGCCAGCGGGCAACCCTTCCTCGACCCCGAACAGCTCAGCGGTGCCGGCGTGCTCCACGAAAAAGCCGGCGTCGATATGTGCGCCGCCGCCACCCTGCGCTTTGCCAACGACGTCATCGCGCTGGTCTCCACCAGCATCACCGTCACCCAGCAAAACACGGCCCGCGTGCTCGGCACCACCGGCTCTCTCCTGCTGCCCAACCCCTGGCTCAGCGCCATCGGCGGCGGCGACGCAAAGATCGTCTGGCAGAAGAACGGCGGCAGCGCCCCGGAGGAGATCATCGTCACCTCGCCGCCGCTCTACGCGCTGGAGGCCGACACCTTTGCGCGCGCCCTCATGGGCGGCTGGCGCGACGTCCCTGCGATGCCCGTGGCCGACACGCTCGGCAACATGGCCACGCTCGACCGCTGGCGCGAAGCCATCGGCCTGGTGTACGACGTCGAGAAGCGCGTTTACTAATCAGCACGGCCAGTTGCCAACATCCCTCCCAAAAAACACTTTCCCACCATGAAACGGTTACTCCAGCTCGCCCTCCTCTCCGTCTCGTTTGCGGTGTTCACCGCACCGATCGTCGCTGCCGATGCCCCGCCGGAGACCAAAGCCCCCGACAAATCCCCGGTCGCGCCCATCGCCACCACCGTCTCGACCGTCACCGGCATCGCCATATCGCCGCTCCTCGGCACCAGCGGCTACGGCGCCTACAAATATTTCACGGCCAAGACGCCCGAGGAGAAACAATCGCTCCCGTGGTTTGCCCAGCTCAGTTTCTGGCTGCCCGCCACGCTCCTCGTCGGAGCTTGCGCCGCCAAGGATTCTCTCGGTGCCGTCGTGCCCGCCGGCCTGAAAAAGCCGCTCGATATTTTGGAGACCATTGAAAACAAAGCCTCCGGCCTCGTCGCCGCCGGCGCCGTCGTCCCCTTCACGATGGACTCGCTCTCCAAGATGATCGCCCTGCAAGTGCCGCAGGAGCACTCCATCGCGACCGGCCTCGCGATGATCAACCTCGGCTCGATCGATTTTTCCTGGCTGCTCAACCTCCTCACCGTGCCGCTCGGCATCGCGATGTTTGCCCTCGTCTGGATGGCCTCGCACGCGATCAACGTCCTCATCCTCCTCAGCCCGTGGGGCGCCATCGACGCCGCGCTCAAGAGCGCACGCACCGCCCTGCTCGGCCTCGTCACCATCACCGCCACGCTCAACCCGTGGGTCGGCGCCGTGCTCTCGCTCGTGCTGATCGTCATCGCGTACTTCGTCGCCGGCTGGTCCTTCCGCCTCACGGTCTTCGGCTCCGTCTTCTGCTGGGATTTCCTCACCCTGCGCAAACACCGCTTCACGCCGAAGGACGGCGCCAACAAACTTTTCTCCGGCAAACAACTCACCGAGCGCGGCGTGCCCATCCGCACCTACGGCCAACTCGCCCGCCAGGCCGACACCGGCACTTGGACCTTCACCTACAAACCGTGGCTCGTGTTGCCCGCCCGCTCCATCGAAGTGCCGTCCGCCGACACGAGCATCGGCCGCGGCCTGTTCTTCTCCACCGTGCGCGCCGGCGAAGACACGCTCTTCACGCTCCCCCCGCGCTACCGCACGCACGAAGAGCAACTCGTGACACTCTACGCCATCCCCGGCGGCGTCCAACCCGCCGGCCTCCGCAAAGCCTGGGGCGCCATCAAAGAGCTCTTCGGCACCCGCGCTACCAAGCCCCAAGCCGTCGCAGCCGCGTAAGCCGGGCGGACGGCGAAGGAGTATCGCCTGCCCGACGTAGCGCAGGCTTCCAGCCTGCTCGTCTGAAGCAGACTAGAAGTCTGCGCTACACCAAGCCCACCCCGAACGACTCCACCCGGCATAAGCCGCGCCCGTAGCGCAGACTTCCAGTCTGCTTCCTACCCGCAACGCACGCCGGCCAGCCAGACGCCACCTGAGTTCAGCCACGATCCCCATGCCCATGCCGGACGAGTCCTACCGCGAAGGCATTCATTCACGCGGCTACCTGCCCCACGTGAAAATCGCCGGCGCCACTTACTTTGTTACCTTCCGGCTCGCCGATTCCCTGCCCCAAGCCGTGCTCGCACGCTTCGCGGAACAGCGCGACCAGCTCGCCGCCCACACCGGCTCACAGTCCAGCGAACGTCTCGCCGCACTTCGCGACGAACAGCACCGGGAGATCGAAGCCCTCCTTGACCGTGGCACGGGCGATTGCCACCTCCGCCATCCAAACGTTGCACGCCTGGTGGCCGATTCTCTCCAGCATTTCCACACGCAACGCTACACGCTGCACGCCTGGGTGGTGATGCCCAATCATGTCCATGCCCTGCTCACCCCGCTCGGCCGCCATGCACTCGGCGACATCGTGAAAAGCTGGAAGCAATTCTCCGCACTACGCACCAAGCCCCTGCTCGGACTGACGCTGGACCGATTTTGGCAACCCGAAGCCTACGACCACTGGGTGCGGGATGCGGCAGAGCACGAACGCATCGCGCAGTACATCCACCAAAACCCGGTGAAAGCCCGCCTCTGCGAGCACCCGTCCGACTGGCCGTGGAGCAGCGCCGCCTGTCCGACGTAGCGCAGGCTTCCAGCCTGCTTTTCTGCAAATCAACGCGCCCAGCGAACCATCCGCGTCCGGCCTTCTCTTCGGAGCAGACTAGAAGTCTGCGCTACGCCAAGCCCTCGCAGCCGCAGCAACGCTCCGCCCTCCGGCTTGCGCTGCGTAACGCAGATTTCCAGTCTGCGTCCTACCCACACCGCGCGACCCGCCAGCCCGCCCGTCTCCGGCGGACACAGCTCCCGCTGCCCCCTGAGTTTAACCCACACGCCCCATGGACACGCCCTATCCCTCCGAAACCGGTTGCTGCCCGAAATTCGATCCCACGCCGTGGCAGGACCGCGAACACCACTGGACCGACAAACCGTTTATCAAAGACCACGTCGGCTGCTTCTGCTACATCCCGCTGACTTTCGGCCGCGCGATGCGACGCTGCTGCGTTCACCTGGAGCGCGGCAAGGCCCACACGCCCGCGCCGCCCCTCGTGCTCTCCGACCACACCTCGCGCTGGAACATGGATATCTACATCGAGGTGCCCCACCCCGTGCCCGGCGCGGATAACGTCACCCTCAGCGGCACGTTTCTGAGCAAAGTCTTCAAAGGCCCGTACCGCGAAACCGCCAACTGGGGCCGCGAGATGGAAGCCTGGGCCGCCTCGCGCGGCCAGACCGTCAAACGCCACCTGATGTACTACACCTACTGCCCCAAGTGCGCCCGCCACTACGGCGAAAACCCCGTCGTGTACTTCGTCGAGGTCTGAGGCACGCCAAAGCGCCTCGCCCCCGTGCATCCGATGCCGGACCAGATGCCCTTGCCCCCTCCGGGAAACCCCGGAAAGCCGCTTGACCGCAGGCGAGATAAGGGCGACCGTTCCGGCGAACCACTGAACTCGCGTATGCGTCGTAGGTGGTGTTTCAAGCGGCCGTCTTTCAAAGACGGCCGTTTGTTTTATGGGGTAACAGCCTGCTTGGGGTAGCAGACAACGCCATAGGGATTTCTGGGTGAGGCCTGCAGATTCAGCACCGGCTTGAGCATATCCAACCAGAGCCGTGGTTGCTCGAGCGGCAGATAGTTCATTCGGTTCGGTATCGCGCCAACTTTCTGCCAGGAAACGCACCATAGGCTTACGATGGCCGCAACCATATCGGCGAGTTGGATGAAGTATGAATCCTGCGAATTTTTCGGCAGAGGATCCTCTATGAGATTTTTCAGATCTTGCCGATAGCTCTCTCCACCACCAGACGCCGGTACATAATTGATTTTTTGCAGTCGCCGAACCGTCGAACGCATTTTCGCCACACGGCCTTCATCGGTGATGACGAGAAAATGTCCGCTGTCGGCCTGCAGGTCGTTGTGCACCCGCTGCACCGAATAGGTGAGCGCCGTGTCCAGGACGTTGTAATCCGGCTTCACAATATTCCGCTTATTGATGACCACAGTGATCACCCTCGCCTCAAGTGTTGCGAGCACTCGGCAGAACGCTGTCACCAGCTCCATGCGCTGGCTTGGCTAAAAACGCATGGAGCGATAGGGATCCTTGTCGAGCAGGAGCTCGCGCGTGTGCAATTCCCAGTCGAACCGAAAGCCGTGCGACTTGGCCAACGTTCGCCGCAAATCCTGGACCCTCTCGAAATTCGCCCGCCATCGGTCGTGCCGCATATAAATGCAGGCGAGCACGAATAAATCCGTGCTGGTCGCCGGGTATCCATCGTCCCCGCTTTCGTCGTAGTACGCTAGGAACATGGCCCGGCAAGATGCGGAAGCCCGGATAAATGCGCAAGCTGTTCCACCACGCCGCCCAACAAAGCCACTCCGAGTGCAGACGCGCCGCCATCGGGCTCGTGCCCGACGTCCAGCCGCGCGTGGTGCCGCGCCCGGTTCAGAAACCCACACTGCATTCGGACGATTCAGCCTGCGCGTGAGGAGATCTGCGCCACCGCCGCAGCGATCTTCGCCAGTTCCTCCAGTCCCTTAACCATCACGAACAGGCAGCGTCCGCCACTGCGCTCCGCCCAAAGCTGGCCAAGACGTTCCTTCTCCTTCGAGTCATCGTTGGTCGAACGGTCCGTGCCCTTGTACTCAACGACGAGCACCCGCCCATCAATGAGCTGGCACACGAAGTCTGGATAGAACCGGTCCGTGCTGGTCTGGAGCCAAAACGAGTGCACCGGCTGGCGGTCCAGATTGCGCACCCACCATTTCACCTCGGGCCGGGCATCGATGTACTGCGCACACTGGAACTCCTCTCCCTTCGCCTCCAGTTCGCCGACATTCTCGTAGAAATGCCGGACGAATTCCCGGCTGCGCTCGCACCGTTCGCGACAGGGATAGGTGTCGGTATCGTAGGCAAACTGGTGCGCCTCGCCCACGCGGACCTTCGTCGTCGACTCCGGGCCGAACAGCACGCGTTGGTACTCCTCACGCCGGGCCGCGCGCCGCAGCGACTCGATGCGGGTCTCGATCTTCCGCCGTAGTTCGAAACGCTCGCGCACCAGCTTGCCGAGGTTGTGCTGCCGCAGCAACGCGGTGACCACACCATCGAGGTACGCGCACGACTCCTGCGGATCGATGTCGTCGTGCGGGATGTTCCGGTCGAGCCAAGCCACCAGCTTCGCCTGCGACCAGTTCTCCTGCACTTCGATCAACTGCAGCTCCTTCGCGAGTTCGGGCACACGCCGCGTGACGACCTTGCCATCCTCGATGTCGACAATGCCCACCGACTCGGTCGGCGGCGGAGCGTCCAGCGTCGGGGCGTCGCTCTCTCCGGGCGGCAGCGGCAGTCGCCAGCCCGACTCGAGCCATTCCGCTTCATCGGGACGGACAATCTCGCCGTCAAGCTCCAGCATCATCTGCGGCACCGCAAAACGCTCACCGCGCTCGGCCGGCGATTTCATCACGCGCTCGTGCTCCGCCAGAGCGGCCAGCGCTCCGCGCAAGATCTCCCGGGATTCTTCCTTCGTCACCGATGCTACCAAGGCTTCGACGGTGGCGGCGTCCGGTTGCCCGGAAAGCGTCACCGAGCGCTTCGCTTCGTCGTGCCGCACGATCACAGCACGAGCAGCCTCCGGCAGTGCGCTCACCGGCAGCGCTTCCGGCAGATCGACTGTCACGGAGTGTCGCCCTTCCGAGCCATCGAGCGGCAGCTCGCTCTGCTTCGCCGGTGGAGGCACGAAGAACTCCCGCGCCTCCTGGCGATTGAAACCGGCACTCTTGACGAGTTGATCCTTTAGCGTCTCCGCCGCCGCGAAGAAGTGCGGAGAGCGCACGTAGGCATAGGCACGGTTGAGCGCCGGTCGCGTCTTCTTTTCCGCCCGGGGCATCCGCAGAATGCGCCCGAGAATTTGCTCCACGGCGGTGGCATTGCGCAACGTCGCCACCGAGCAGAGCACGTAGGCGAACGGGCAGTCCCAGCCCTCCTTCAACGCCGACTGCGTGATCACGTAGCGCACCGGACAATTCTCGGCTTTCAGATCCACGTCGGTGAGCTCGCGGCGGTCACCCGTAGCGACCGCGATCTGTGTCTTGGGAATATGGTGCTCTTCCAGCAGCGACTTCTCGACCACCTCCACGGTCAGGGCATCGGGCCGGTCTTGGTCGTGCGGCTCCGCCTGCAGCAGGAGGATCGGGCGGATGCTCTCGCCTGTCGCCACCATCTCGGCCTCGGCCTCCTTCTCCAACTCGCCGCGCATCGCAATGGCGCTGGCGACGACCTCGCGAAATCCGCTGAGCGCTTCCAGCACGATCGGCAGCTTGATCATGTCCGCCGCTTTCAACTCGGCGGCCGACACGCTGTGCAGGACGTTGCTCGGGTTCTCCTCAGTTTCCGGCGTCGCGGTGAGCTCGAGGATCGCCCGCGGCTGGAAACGCTCCAGCACCGTCATGCTCAAAGGCGACCGTGCATTGTGCGCCTCGTCCACGACCACGAACGGCCGGCGCAGCCGCAGCACATTCGCCAACGAATGGGGAAAGCCGCCGGGAAAGCGGGCCTTGGTCTCCCGGGAAATACCGGCGAAATGCTCCATGAGCTGGCCGTTGTTGGCGTAGACCTTGCGGCCTTCGGTCTTCTCGACGCGGAACGCCTGGATCGTCGCCACGATGATCGTCGCACCGTCGGCCAGCTTGGCCGGACTCATCTGCAGGGCGTCCTCGCCGTCGAGGATTTCGACCGGGCCAAGCTCCTCGTTGAGCAACTGTCGCAGCGGATGCTGGCGGTCGCGCATGATGCCCAAGGTCTGGGTACGGATCGCGTCGCTGGGCACCAGCCAGAGGACGAGCGGTTTGTCGGTGTCGAGCAGCGTGTCGCGCACGACCTTGATGGCCCGCGCACCGATCACCGTCTTGCCGCCGCCGGTGGGCACACGCAGGCAGACGAATGGCATGTCCGCCGGCATCGTCTCGCCGTTGGGCAGCCGGTGCACGCGGTTGTACGGATGCCCGCTGCCCCAGAGCTCAGTCGTCGCCTCGACGAACGCCTGCGCGGGATCGCGCCGTTCGCGGCAGAGCCGCAGATAGAGCGCCAGCGAAGCGAGCGTCTTGTCCTGGTAGTCCTTGTGGCCGTAGCGGGTGCTGCTCATGGGGTTTGGAGCTGGTAGGGAATTTGTTTGAACTCGATGCCCTCGCGCTGGCGCCGCGCGGCGCTCAGCCGACACGAGGTGCCGTACACGACGATCCGCTCGGCAGAGTGCCCGGCGCAGGCCTCCCGCAGGATCGCGAGCGAGGCGTGCGTGAGGGCGTTGCCACCCTCCGGCGACTTGTCGCGCAGGATGCCGTTATAGAGCAAACACACCGCCCGTCCGCGGTGCACGCCGAGCAACGGCGTGGTGTGCACGCGCTCCCGCGGCAGCGGCTCGCCCGTCTCCGAGAAATAGACATGCCGGGCGAGATCGGCGAACTTCACCTCAGGCCGGATGTGTCCCGCCTCGTCGTAGAGCGGCTCGCCCAGCTCGCAGAATCGGAACCCGCCGCCGAGCCCAGGCACTGCCTCGTCTTTGGCGTTGGTGTAGCCCTGCGCCACCCGTCGCACGCGCTCCGCCGTAACCTCGCGCGCGATCTTCGGCTCCATCTCGACGAGGATGAACCTCCGGGGTGGCTTGTCCGGCTGGGCCGCGTTCATCTTCAACACCGCGTGCCCCGTCGTGCCGGAGCCCGCGAAGGAGTCGAGGACGAGGTCGCCGGGATCGGTGGCAATTTGCAGAATCTTCTCAAGAAACTTCGGTGGTTTCGGCGTACGGAAAAGCTCTGAAGTATCACTCTTCGGAAACAGTTTCTTCAGCTCGTATTTCGCGTTCCGGTTGTGGCCCGTTTCTTCAATGTCTGCCCACAGAGTTGAAGGAGCCAATCCCGCTTGGTCTGCAAGGTATGTCTTCTTGGTCAGTCGGGTTCCATCAGCTGAGAATACAACTTCTCCTGATGCGATCATCTCAGCCATTCGCGCCTCACTCCAACGCCACCCGTTTGCAGGAGGATGAATCGATAAACCTGCAGGTGACCTCACTATGTAACGGAGATTTGGTCTCGGATTTGGAGATGAGAGATTGCCCGCAAACCATGGCCCACGAGGATCATTATCGGGATTCCGGTAGTGCGCATTGGCCGCCTCGGAGCGAGCCAGCAGGTTGGCTGTCCACGCAGTGTCGCGTGTGTAGATAAGATCGGAAGAGCACACGTCTGAATTCCAGTCACACCATCCAATCTC
>ERZ795059.5125-NODE-5125-length-12003-cov-6.930783_pt1 | contig 12003 bp, 4 predicted proteins | sample MGYA00375143_ERZ795059 | MGnify/ENA primary metagenome ERZ795059 (study PRJEB30188, sample SAMN05720168) | activated sludge metagenome | isolation source: Anaerobic digester | place: USA | collected 2015-01-07 ... | reverse complement strand
TGTTGTTTCGCCCATGGCAACAGGTCTTACCATAAATTGATTGCTGGATGCAAATACATCGGCAACAGCAAGATCACTACTGATAACAGAAAATGTAACATCATCTCCATCCGCATCAGCAAAAAAATCACCAAGCGTGTATTCAATCAATCTGCCAATGGAATTGTATTCCAACGTTTTGGTTTCATCTGCAGCGATATACATTGGCGCTTGATTGGTATTCATCACTTCAACCGAAAGTGTCAACACACTAATTGCATTGAACTCATCCGTTGCTTTAAAGGCGTAGGTATGGTTTCCTGCATCACTATAATCCGGAGCGAGAATAATCTTGAGCATACCATCTGTCAGAGTATGTGTAACACCTTTGTAGGTTTGTGCAGGAGCAAGTGTGTAGGTATGTCCTTCCGCATCATTGACATTAAAATTCAAAGTCACGCTTTCCATTTCCGACATAATGATACTGGTCTGCGCACCACTGAATTTTGGACCTTCGTTGATGTGAAGTTTTACCGGAACTTTTATTGTGCCATTAACAGGATCATTTGAAGTAAACACAATGCTAGCCAGTTGATCGCCACGCTTAGCAATTGCGCCATCAAAATGAAGGCTTACTTCGCTGCTTTCTCCTATTGCCAAAGTTCCGTCAGTTGCAGAAGTAATAGTAAGCCATGAAGTATTGCCCGCAGTTTCTTCCGCTGCGAACATCAACCAACCCATGTTCTCAAAATCAAATATGGTCTGAATATTTACCCATGAACTTGATTCGTCATCAAAATAGAAGTAACGATCTGGAGTTGTTTCCAAGCCATCGATCGTTCCTTGTGGAAACGCAATTCCAAATGGATAGGTAACAACAACATAGAAATCTTCATTTGGATATATGCCTGCTACCTTATCCATTTTAATTTGATAGAACATACCCGTTTCATCAGTTTCACTTGTCCCTGTAAAGTCAAGCGTCCCTTTTGTAAGTTCTGAAGCATTGGCAATGGAACTACCGCCTGCCAGAATGGACACTTCAATTTTACCTGAAGAAAGATCTTCTGTTCTCAGCCACGTCTCAACATGCGAAAGATTAAAGCCTTCCGGGCCTGCGTTGTACTTGGTTGCTATAGAAAATGCCGATGCTCCTCCGGTGCCAATGAAGGTATCCGGTGCATCCTTTTCAGTATGGGTAATGATGCGGTTGTATGTAGCCTGCGTACGCGCACCACTTTTTACTTTCGCTTTTGTTGAGCTTAACGAAACACGACCAACATCATTCGGACGTATTGTGTTGCTTACTTGCGTTGGTTCTGCTCTTCCGTATTCAATACTTACTGTGTATTCCAAATCAGATTTACCATCGATGTTATTGAAAGCAATGGTTTTGTCTGCAGTTTCGGTAAGTGTGTTCATCATCACCGTGACAGGCGTATTATCGACATGCAAAACAGGCGGCTCAATGGATGTTCCGATCATGGTGATGCGTTGCTCACCAATACTCGTGGTTAATACCAACTCGTCTGTAAAGTCTCCTGCTTCTCCAGGGAAAAATGCTGCGCGTACCTTAAGCACATCGTTTGGCATAATAGTAAACGTAGGGGTTGTCCATGCCCAAGGAGAATACAATTCTGTGATATCTGCCCAGCGCCATTCAGGGCCAAACCATCCGTCAACTAAAGTCCAAATCTGTAAACTGAATGGTTGACCGCCATCTGCTGCCATATTTGCCCATGTGATTTCGTACGGTGCTGCACCCTCATTCTTAATTTCAAAATCGATTGTATTAATCACAGGTGAACCAAATTCAAAAGCGATCATCTTGCTTCCAAAATCAATGGTACTTTCTGAAGTAAAAATACCTTCACCGCTTACCGTAAGTTCAATTGGTTTTTCTAAATTTTCGCTACCCGGAACATTGGTTTGAATTTTCAACATCTCGTTGTAAACACCACCATAAACATTGCGAGCATCCAGATTAATTTGCCCGGTCAACGTGGTGTTTGGAGCGATCGAAATTTTCTTCGCTGGAACAATTATATACGCTAAACCATCACCATGATCCAACGGCAAATGATCTGAAATGTAAACACCAGTCGCGCTGTCTTTCTGTAATCCAACAGCAGTAGTCTGTGAAGTTAGGTCAAGACCACCCTCTTCTGCTTTGTACTGGAATTTCATGGTTCCATTTTTATAGAAGATGATCTGTGAAGATACAGGGTCACCCATTCCACCAAAGTTGTTCACAAAGTAGCTCCAGGTAATAACGATTTTGTCGTCAAAGAATTGATAGAAAATTCCAATGTCTTCTATTGGATACTCGAAATCACTAAAACCACTGAACGTCCAGTATGGCATAATGCATGCGCCTGGATGTGTAGGGGTAGGTATGTGATCAGTAAAGAATGAAGCTTCCGGATTTTCTTCAAACGAAATGATTCCGTTATCGCCAATTTTAAATGAATCATACTTCACACCGTAGTACTCAATAGGGAATGGTAATTTCAATGTTCTCCAGAATGAAGTTTGAAAATCATCGAAATCAACAAATGGAAGTTGTGTTCCAGTCTTGCGAATGTCAATCCATTGATACACTCCACCGGTATTGTGTTTCTCATAGGTATAGGTAATGTCATCGGCTGCCGTGGGTGCATCAAATGATAACCATTGTTTACCTGTGGCGGTAAATTCTAATGTTCCTAAGCCAGTGTTCTCAACAGTGAAGGGAATACTAATAGAATCACCATAAGCCAAAGTTTGTTGTAGCAAAGACAAATCAACATTGATACCTGGTGCCTCTACCACTTTAGCGGTCACATAAATAGTATCGTGCGTTCCATCAATATAGTTGATGGAAAGCCAATCTTCCAATGTTGCAAGCGTGCTGGTTGGAACTTGCAGATCATATTTTTTATACAAGCCCGGCTTAACTGAAGTAGGTCGATCGCCAACTAATGTAAAATCACTGTTAACAAAAGTCATACTGGCAATGTCAACATTGGCAGTACCTGTGTTCTTAATCGTAAACACACTCGACTTCACAGCGCCTTGAAACACGTTTCCAAAAGCAATGGTATCTGCCGAAACAATAGACTGTGTAATACCACCACTATTAATTTCTAACTGAATCAACGCATTGGCTTGTGCTTGCGATGGATCATTGCTGATGAAATTGATTTGGCGGTTTATCATACCTTCTGCCAAGGATTCAGTTGCCATCGTGATGCTCACCTCTGCTGAACCACCGGCTGGAATAATGCCAGATCCGTTTTCAATTTTTGTAATGATATCAGGACCGGGGTAATCAAAGCCAAGAGCCAGGCCACTAAATAATTCGGTTGCTTTGTTGTAGTCCTTCACCAGAAGACCATCCTCCAGATTATAATCTTCAATGAGGATGGTTAAATTTTCCGGATTACCCATGGTTTCATAATAGAACCGAATATCACCATTGGAAAAAAGCACCATTTGTGCCGTTACAGATTCAGGATTGTAACCATCCCACACATTGTCAAATTGAACAATGACACGATCTGCTTCTACCTGATACAATATCTGACCTTGTGTAAGGTAAGAGAAGTATCCACCCAATGGCGAGATGTACCCGCGAGGACTATAGGAATTACCGAGTACGGGAGAGTTGATTGGGTTTACAGTATTATCAAAAGTTGTAAAGCCCTTCTGAGCCACGTACAGCGTTTGCATTTTTTGTGCGTAGTATGGGAAATCAAAACCCATATCGATTGCAAAGTATTTGTACTGCGTATTTAGCTGACTGGTAATATCAATACCTGTAGCTTTTATATCCTGAAATTCATACGGAATTGGATTTGTCTCAGTGCTTTGGTTTGACCTTACTTTATATCCATAAGTATGATAATCAGTTGGCCAATTTGTACTGACACCTTTGTTATCAAATCCAGGAATGAAATATTTGAGTGGAAACTTACCGCTGTTCTCAACCTGAATTTGAGCGGTAACTTCATCGCCTATCCCAACATTGTTTATGGTTTGTATCTCCGGATTGAGAACAATCTTTGATGTTTCTGCACCAACACCAAACAATGGAATTTCGTAAGTCTGTGTACCATTTGAAATGGTAAGAACATCGTTTATGTTTCCAATGTCAGTTGGGCTGAACTTAATTTTTACGACCACTTGCTCGCGCGCCTTGATTTGCCATGGTGCGTAATCGGCAAGTTCAAATTGTGAGTCGCTAATACTAAAGTATGGATCGTTGAAATTTCCATAACCCTGATTGTCTAATACAACCTCCAATGTTTTGGAAGTACCTACGAACACACTTCCAAAATCAGCAATATCTACATGCTTGATGTTGGCCTGCTGACCTGTTACAGTTACATTAACCGGAACCCGCAATTCTTTTTGATTGGCATCATTAGAAGTTAATACAAGATTGGCGCTGTACGATCCGTTAATTAAGATTGAAGCATCAGCTGTTAGTGTGGTCATCATTTCACCATTTCCATCAACATCACCAGAGCCGGGTTCCAATGTGATATATGTACCTAACGGTGCATTTTCACTAACCGCAGATACTGCCCAAACGAAATTCTTATCATTAATTGCTTCTTCTAATGAAACCCAGCTTGCACCCAGGTTAAACGACATAAAGCAATTTTTAGAATATGATTCCTGCGCTTCATAACCCATACCAAGCGGATATAAGTTTCCGGATGGAACATGAACCACTACCCAGAATGTTTCGCCTGACTCAAAGTATAGTTGTTCATTTAAGGTAATGTATGCCATGGATTCATCTGTGCCCCAGTTGCTATGCTCCTGCGCAAACACCAGATTTTCTTTAGCGAGTGCATTACCTTTATAAATCTCTACAATGACTGGCCCTTTTGCAGGATCATGTTTTAGATAGGCACGAACCTGAGTGAGGTTAAAGCCATCTTCTTCCGTAACAAAAAATTTAGTAGCGGATGAATTGGTGATGGCAGTATCTGTCTCGCCAATAATGTTTGTTACATAACTGAGGTACGTTTTTTCTATTTCAGTGAAGGCGAATGTAACAAGCTCATTACTTCTCATTTTGTTTTTACTATCCGTTACATTTCGTCTGGCAAGATGAATATCTGCTGCTGCCTTATTTGATTTTACTTTCGGATAATTAATGCTTGCTGCGTTGAATGAAGGGGAGGCACTGCTATGACGTGTAAAATGGTTCCAACGCAAAACACCGTCAGCATTATTTAAGATCGTGATATCGTGCGATGCAGAAGATGAATTGGCAATATCAATTTCTAAGTTGATCGATTGACTGTTTTCATCTACTGCAATAGAAGGCCCCTCATTAGTTGTTTCAGAAATAACATTTGATAAGATGGAAACGTTGCCCCAACGATCGGTTGAGGTAATAGCAAAGTAATATGTAGTTACACCTAATAATCCGCTTACTTCAAATTCATACGCTTCGCCCGCATTCTTTTGATTGGTGATAATCACCTTCGTTGCATTAAGTAGATTGGTGGATGTGATCGGTTGTGTATGGTAGTACAAATGAAAAGAAACTGGCTTCATGTCATCGTTATCCGATGGTACTGTCCATGCTAATGTTGCAAACTCTTGTGCAATACCTGTAACATCCAGATCGGTAATGGCTGAAGGTGCAATACCTAAATCATTCTGTATAGCGAGTGATGCATCTACAGCACCGCTACCTAATTGACCGATATAGTCAGGATTGTATTCATCAATATTCACAACTCCTGTTACTAACTTATTCCAAAGTTCTGTATTGGTAAGTTGTTTGTTTCGATTCGCTAATGCCAATGCTGCAATACCCGACATGTGCGGACACGCCATAGACGTGCCTTGCAGATAAGCATATTGATCTTTTGTTACGGTGCTTAGCACTCCGCTTTTAGCATTGTAAGTTTCCTGGTCTCCACCTGTTGCGGAGATTTCTACCCAGTTTCCAAAATTAGAATAAGAAGCTTTTTTCCATTCGGGACCAATAGCAGCTACGGCCATTACATTTGAAAAATATCCAGGATACCATTCGCTGTCAAAATTGTTGTTACCTGCAGCAAAAATTACCAAACCACCTTTCATCGGGCTACCAGCAAAATCTCCAGCTTCAGCAACGAAATAATCGATGGCTTCTTTAACCGATTGATCGAAGTAATACGGATTTGAATAACCCCAGCTGTTTTGTGAAATCACCGCTCCATTGTCAGCGGCATAGATGAAAGAGTTCTCAAACAGGCCTCCGAAAATTTGAAGAGTCATTACCTTCACGCCATCTCCATTACCTGTACCACCGGCCACACCCGAAACACCGATACCGTTGTTGTTTACTGCGGCAATAGTTCCGGCTACGTGAGTACCGTGTGTCTGCGCATCAACGGCACCTTTATTTTTCTGAAAGTTGTATCCGTTTATATCATCTATATATCCATTGTTGTCATCGTCAACATTAGGTAGCCCGGTTAACTCAGCTTGATTTACCCATATGTTACTTTTTAGATCTTTATGATTTACATCGACACCTTCATCATGAATGGAAACAATAATGTTGTTGGCACCGGCTGTTTTTGTCCATGCTTCAAACAAGTTTATATCGGCATCACCGAAACCAGATTGATTCGTGTTGTCGTAATGCCATTGATCTTTTAATAGAGGATCATTGAAAGGAAGTGTTGACATTGGGCTTGCACCTGGAGCATATGGCTTAACAGAATACGGAGCTAGTACCTTTTCGTATTCAGGTTCGGCAGTAGCAACTTCCTGTAGTTGCTTGAATTGAGCAATGGCTATTTTTGGATCAACATTACCGTTGATCTCTACAACATACCATAAGTCAAGGCCATGCTTATGCAGTTTATTTTCATTTTTTGAATTGGCCGGAAACAGGCGATACATATTTGTTGCACCAGCTTGTTTTGCTGCCGCATCAAATTTTTGAATGCCAGTGGTTAGGCCACTGCTTCTCGTATTTACTTTCATTTTGCCAAGGGTGTTGGTCATGGATGAATTGAACTTCACCTTGATTTGTCCCTGGTGTATTCCGTTCTGATAGGTCTGTGCCCATCCTGCAGCTGCGCAGAAGAGGAACATCGCTACCAGAAGAACACGCCTTGTCATGTTGAGTAGATAGTTGTTCATAGTTTGGATTTAGGTTAATTGAGATCTTAGAAGTTTTTCTTTTTGTCTTTAGGAAGATTGAGGCCAGGCTGACCTTTTCCTTCGAGGGCTTTGAGTAATTTCTGGAAGGCATCATTCTCCTGCTTTCGCTTTTTAATGAGTTTGCCGATTAATTGCTCGTCTTTATCTTTCTCTTCCATATGGTTATTCTGACTTTTTATTCGATAGCCAAAGGAAGTTTTGAGTAGAGCTGAAATGAAATTTAGAGCCTTTGAATAAACACTACACGGTAAATCTGAACCATAGAATTTCCACTCGTGGCCATTTTTATCACCATAACATTACCTTATCAGGATATTCAAATAGCTGATGGCCAGTCTTTTAAAAGTACGAACGTTTTTTAGATGGAAATCAGCCTTTAGCGATTTTCAAAACGGAGCTCTGTGTGGAGCAGGAGATTCCACACTCAATTACCTGACGTTTTACAGATTAGATAGGTGTGTCACCAAATTGGAATTGGTGTTGGTAAGGTTGAGTTTCTTTCGCAGACGGGCCCGTGCCACTTCAACGCTTTTAATGCTCTGCTGGGTAATGGCGGCAATTTCTTTGGAACTCATGTTCAATTTCAGGAAAGCACAAAGCTTTTCATCGGCAGGGGAGAGACCCGGATACAACTTTCTGAGTTGTTGGTAAAAATCGCCATGCACCTGATTGAATCGTAATTCAAATTCTTTCCAACTGTCGTTGTCGCCTTCGCGTTGCAGGTCGACAATAATGTCGTGGACGATTTTGATGTTTTCTGGCTTTACCTTGCTTTGAAGCTGGAGCAAACGTTCGGCTACGCTGTTGATTAATTCATTTTTGCGGATAAGGTACATCACGTTGGTGGTGAGTTCCTTGTTTTTGATTTCTACATCCTGCGTTAAATTCTTTCTTTTTAATTCAGACTGTCGTGCTCTGTTTCGAATGATGATCACAATTAAAATAGCGATGATTAAACCTGCTGTTAATGCAACAATTATGGTGATGTATCTCCTCCGACTTTGTTGCTGTTCGAGGGTGCGCACTTGCTCGGCTTTTTCAAAATCATATTGAAGTTGCAGGCGAGTGATCTCACTGTTTACCAATTGATTTTGCATACTGTCGCTTAGTGCTTTAAAATCCTTAAATGCAGCAAGTGAAGCTTCATAATTCCCTAAAGCCTCTTCAACATCAGAGAGCGTGATATAGACAAATTTTTGAGCTTCAAGCGAACCGATTTCCTTTCCGTACTTCAATGCTTCTTCTAATGAAGTGCGTGCTTCTGGATATTGTTTTTGTTGCAGATAGTAGGCTGCAAGAATATTATACGACTTAGCAATCTCTCCTTTGTCACCTGTTTCCAATCTTACCTTTAAGCCTTGACTTAAATACTCCAGTGCTTTAACTGGATTCTTAATATCATTAAGGTGAAGCTTACCTAAGTTATTGTAGGCAGTTCCCTGAACTGGTTTATTGTTTGTTTCAATCGCCAATGCTAATGACTTCTGATAATATTGCAGCGCAGAGTTTGAATCACCTTTTGATTGATACACATTCCCAATGTTGTTAAACAAACTTGGCAGCCTGGGTTTTGCTTGCTTGTCAGTTTTTAGATTGTTCAGTAAGTCTCTTGCTTTAAGGTAGTATGTAAGAGCTTTGTCGAATTCGTGTAACCGATCATAGAGCGCTCCGAGGTTATTGCATGCAGCAGAAATGCCAAGCGTGTCGTTTTCTGCTTCACAAAATTTCAAAGCATCGAAGTAATGTGCAGAGGCTTTTTTATAATCACCTACTGCCAGAAAAGTATTGCCTAAAGTTCGGTCTGCTCTTCCTTCCCATTTTTTAAGATTCTTTGCTTTCGCAAGATCTTTGGCCTGCTGTGCAAAGTCCGCAGCCTTCCCATAATTTGTATTGAAATGAAACAGCGAAATATCAATCAGTAATTTTATTTTGACAGTATCCTGATCAGCCTGTTTTAGTTGGAGCTCAAGACTATCAAGCTTTATCTGATCCTGCGACAACACCAGGGTAGCCTGAAAAAATAAGATCGCTATGATGACAAGTATTCTCAAACTGAATCAATGTTAATCTGAATGGAAGGTAATTGTTTAAAATGGTGGTATAATAATGGACTCCTAAGCCGCAATCTAAACATACTGAAGTCTGATTTACAAAAGTCCGTAGATGAACCTTTCATTCGAATAAGGGATAAGCATTAAAATTAATTACAAAAACGGGTTTGGATTTTTTGATTCTTTCTGCAAAATGAAATACGGCAAACCTCTAAAAAAGTAGAATTATAATGGCCTTATTAAACTTGTCATTATAGTTTATTTCAGTGTTGACCAATAACTCGTTTTTTCATCAAAAGAACCCCAGTCATTCTAATTTCTATATCTTTGCAACCGTTTTCGAGGGCATTTTTTGTCACCTTTCAAAAAAGATGGTTGGCATTCAAAAACCTTGAAGTAACTTCAGAAAACTAACTTCACTTTTCAATACCCCAATCCGTATGGCGTACATCGAACCGGCTCCATTAAAAGACAAAGAAAATCCATTCGAAGCAATGATGTCCCGATTCCACAAGGCATCACAAATTCTTGGACTCGAAGAAGAAATTTACAACGTATTGAAAAACCCGGCACGACAAGTAATTGTATCATTGCCCGTAACCATGGATGATGGTACCATAAAAGTATTTGAAGGCTATCGTGTTATCCATTCGACTATCCTGGGTCCATCGAAGGGAGGAATTCGTTTCGATCCACACGTTAACCTTGATGAAGTAAAAGCACTTGCCGCATGGATGACCTGGAAATGTGCTGTGGTTGATATTCCATACGGTGGTGCAAAAGGTGGCGTTACTTGTAACCCACGTGAAATGTCTGCCGGCGAGATAGAACGCTTAATGCGTGCATATACTCAGGCTATGGCCGATGTATTTGGTCCTGATAAGGATATCCCTGCACCTGATATGGGTACTGGTCCGCGCGAGATGGCGTGGTTAATGGATCAATATTCCAGAACCCAGGGTATGACGACACATGCTGTTGTTACTGGCAAACCATTGGTAATGGGCGGATCGCTTGGACGTACCGAAGCAACCGGCCGTGGTGTAATGGTTTCGGCATTGGCTGCGATGGAAAAATTAAAGATCAATCCGTACAAAGCGACTTGTGCAGTTCAAGGATTCGGTAACGTTGGATCATGGGCTGCTCGTTTGTTGAGCGAACGTGGTTTGATTATCCAATCGCTAAGTGACCTTTCGGGGGCTTATTTTAATCCGAACGGAATTGATATAGAAGCAGCAGGAAAATATCGCGAAAGCAACAAAGGTTCGTTGGAAGGTTTTGGTGGGGCAGAAAAAATAACCAACGAAGATTTATTGACATTACCAGTTGATATTCTGGTTCCGGCTGCCACGGAAGACGTGATTACCAGCAGTAATGCATCAAAAATTAAAGCGAAGTTGATTGTTGAGGGAGCTAATGGACCTACCTCATCAAGAGCGGACGATATCATTAATGAAAAAGGTATCATGGTTGTGCCTGACATTTTAGCGAATGCTGGTGGAGTTACCGTATCATATTTCGAGTGGGTGCAAAATCGTCTGGGTTATAAATGGACCGCTGATCGGGTTAACCGAAGATCAGACCGGATTATGAAAGATGCTTTCAACAATGTTTATAAAACAGCACAGGAATATAACGTACCGATGCGTATCGCTGCCTACATGGTTGCCATTGATAAGGTATCGAAAACATATAAGTTCCGTGGAGGATATTAATTCCGCAGAGATCTGCTTCGGCAATTCTGTTTTTATGATGTAATTTTACGCAGCCTTGCCGAGTGCAGGGCTGCTTTTTTATACACTTTAATTTCGATTACCTAATTCAACCCGATCATGACTATCCATCGCGAAGGACGAACATTACTTTTTGTTTTATTGATTGTTCTCTTTGCGCTCAATTGGGCTGTACAACATTTCCTTCCGGGAAATACTATTGTTCAAAATGTTGTGATTGGTGCCAGCGTAATTTTTTATTTAATCATTCTTCAGTTTTTTCGAATACCTATCTTCACGGTTCAGAAAAATCCAAAACATGTGATTGCTCCAGCCGATGGTAAAGTCGTTGTCATTGAAGAAACAGAGGAGCCTGAATATTTTAAAGGAAAAAGAAAGCAGATTTCTATTTTCATGTCGCCTATCAACGTGCATGTGAATCGCATGCCGGTGAAAGGTATTATTCAATTCTATAAATATCACACAGGAAAATATTTAGTGGCATGGCATCCAAAATCAAGCACAGAAAATGAGCGCACAACTGTGGTGGTTAAAATGGAAAACGGAACTGAAATTCTCTTTCGTCAAATTGCGGGCGCATTGGCGCGAAGAATCAAATGCTATGTAAAAGAACGACAAGTACTCGATCAGGGTGATGAATTTGGATTCATTAAATTCGGATCTCGCGTAGATATATTTCTTCCCCTGGATGCAAAAGTTGTGGTAAACATTGATCAGGTAACAAAGGGCGGAAAAACGATAATTGCGGAATTATAGTACATGTCTGACACCAAATAACACTGCGATAATGGCTGAATTGGCTGTTTCAAAACATAATAATATACGAACAACTGTTCTAAGGCTGATCTTGCCTACCTTTGTTTGATTTTGTGATAGACCGGACTGCGAAATTAAATTATTATCATGGCTCTTTACAGTACTTTAAAATTCTCAAACACACGTCCAGATTTTTTTGCTACGTTAAACAAACGGGTAAATGAATATTTCAAGACGAATGGAATAACGCGCCACGCGAATTCAGAAATGGTTGTGAAGACTATTTTTATGTTTTGTCTGTATTTCATTCCGTATGGTTT
>ERZ795059.5117-NODE-5117-length-12014-cov-7.519191_pt1 | contig 12014 bp, 13 predicted proteins | sample MGYA00375143_ERZ795059 | MGnify/ENA primary metagenome ERZ795059 (study PRJEB30188, sample SAMN05720168) | activated sludge metagenome | isolation source: Anaerobic digester | place: USA | collected 2015-01-07 ... | reverse complement strand
GATCGCCGAGGCCATCGCCTGCCGGACGCTCGCCCCGCGCATCGCCACCTACGCGCGCTTCGTCGATGCCGACGGCAGCACGATCGACGACGGCATCGCCCTGCATTTCAAATCGCCGGCCAGTTTCACCGGCGAGGACGTGGTCGAACTGCAGGCGCATGGCAGCCCGGTGATCCTGCGCCAGCTGGTGGCGCGCTGCATCGCGCTGGGCGCGCGCCAGGCCACGGCAGGCGAGTTCAGCCAGCGGGCCTTCCTCAACGGCAAGCTCGACCTCGCCCAGGCCGAGGCGATCGCCGACCTGATCGCCGCCGGCGACGAACGCGCCGCCCGCGCCGCCCGGCGTTCGCTGGACGGGGTGTTCTCGCGCCGGGTCGAGGCGCTGATGGCGCAGGTGCTGGCGATCCGGGTGCACGTGGAGGCGGCGATCGACTTCGCCGACGAATCGCTGGACACGCTCGGCGGCGCTGCGCTGCGCGCCAGGCTGGACGATGCGGTCGGCCAGTTGGCGCAGCTGCGCCACGAGGCAGAACGTGGCCGCAGCCTGCGCGATGGCCTGCACGTGGTGCTGGTCGGCCCGCCGAATGCTGGCAAGAGCTCGCTGCTCAACGCGCTGGCCGGCAGCGAGCGGGCGATCGTGACCGAACTCCCCGGGACCACCCGCGACCTGCTACAGGAGGCGATCCGCATCGACGGGGTCGAACTGACCCTGGTCGATACCGCCGGCCTGCGCGAGGCCTTCGATCCGATCGAGGCCGAGGGCATCCGCCGCGCCCGCGCCGAGCTGCAGCGCGCCGACCTGGCCCTGGTCGTGCTGGATGCGCGCGACCCCGAGGCCGGGCGCCTGGCCGTGGCGGACGAGATCGTCGGGGTCCCGCAGCGACTGTGGCTGCACAACAAGGCCGACCTGTTGCCGATGCTGCCGGGATTGGGCGACGACGCGCTGGCGGTGTCGGCGCACAGCGGGCTGGGACTGGCGGCCCTGCACCAGCGCCTGCTCGCCCTGTCCGGCGCAGGCGAGGCGATCGAAGGCGCCTTTACCGCGCGCGCGCGCCACGTCCAGGCACTCGCCGACGCGGCCGCGCAACTGGATGCCGCGGCCGGGGAGCTGCGCCGGGAACGCCTGGAACTGGCCGCCGAGGCGCTGGCGCAAGCCCACGACAGCCTGGGCACGATCGGCGGGCGGGTGGGCGCGGATGCGCTACTTGGTCACATTTTTGCAGCATTCTGCATCGGGAAATGACGGCAAACGCTTGAATCCCCTTGACAAATGCCCCTTGCTGCCGCGTGCTATCGTCAGGTGCGTCGTGCATCACAAGGGGAGTAACACGATGTCTGCAATGATGAATTTGCGTCGCGGTCTTGCGCCGCTGGCGCTGGCCGTGGCGATCACGTGTGCGCTGGGCGCATGCAAGAAGGATGCGGCGACCGATGCCGCGGCCCCGGCCGCCGGCCAGGCCGCGCCGGCACCGACGGCGGAGTCGGTGGTGTCGGCGTCGGTCAATGCGATGAGCCCGGACCAGTTGCGCAGCGAGGCCTCCAAGGCCTATGGCGAGAACCGCCTGTACGCGCCGGCCGGCAACAACGCGATGGAGTACTACCTGGCCCTGCGCGACAAGGCGCCGGCGGACGCGGGGGCGTCCAGCGCCCTGACCGACCTGCTGCCGATGACCGTGATCGCCACCGAGCAGGGCATCGCCCGCGAGGACTTCGGCGAAGCCAAGCGCCTGGCGGCGCTGATCGAGAAGGCCGATCCCCAGCATCCGGCGCTGGCGCGCCTGAAGACCGCGATCACCAGCAGCGAGACCGCAGCCCTCCAGCGCACCGAGAACCAGAAGCTGACCGCCGAGGAAGAAGCCAAGCGGCAGGCCGACCTGCTCAAGCAGCGCGAGGAAGACCAGCGCAAGCAGCAGGAGCAGGCGCGCCAGCAGGCCGCTGCGACGGCCGCCCAGCCGGCGGCCACGCAATCGGCCGCGGCGCCATCGAATGCGGCGGCGGAAGCCGAGCGCCAGCGCGCGGCGGAAGCCGAACGCCAGCGTGCGGCGGCGGCGGAAGCCGAGCGCCAGCGCCAGGCTGCCGCGGCGACCCAGCCGGCGGCCCAGCCGGCGCGGCCTGCGGCGGCGTCTTCGGAGTTGCGCGCGATCGCCCAGCCGGGCCCGCGCTACCCGCAGGCAGCGCAACGTGCCGGCGCCACCGGTTCGGTGCAGGTGGAATTCACCGTGGCCAGCGACGGCAGCGTCGGCAACGTCCGCGTGGTCGGTTCCGACGGTCCGCGCCAGTACCAGCGCGAGTTCGAGCGCGAGGCCACCGCGGCGGTCAAGCGCTGGCGCTTCCAGCCGGTGGCGGAAGCCACCACCACCCGCCGCACCATTTCGTTCCAGCAGTAACCGGGGCGGCAACGCGCAACGAAAAAGCCCGGCGATCGCCGGGCTTTTTCTTGGCCGCGTCCGCTGGATCGACGGGCATCGCCCGCCGATCCAGGCGTTCGATCAAGCGGAGATCGCCAGCTTCTCCTGGCGGTAGCGCCACACCGCCGCCAGCCACAGCGCCGCGGCCAGGGCCAGCGCGCAACCCAGGTAGACCGCCCACTGCTGCGCATCCGGCGACTCGCCGCGGGTGACCTTCTGCACCAGCTGGTTCTGCGACAGGAACGGCACCGCGTACTGCCACAGGTCGGTGTCCTTCAGCGGCGAGGCCATCAGCGCGTAGGTCGGGATCATCGGCAGCATCATCATCCACATCACGTGGCTCTGCGCTTCCTTCATGCTCTTGGCGCCGGCCGCCACGAAGGTGATCAGGCCCGTGCCGATGACCACCAGCGGCAACAGGATGAACAGCAGCTTGGCGATCGCCGGCATGCTCACGTCCAGCATCCGCCCCATCCCGGTGGCCAGCGAGGCACTGCCCTTCAGCGCCAGCAGGATCAGCAGCAGCGAGGCCAGACCGATCAGCACCGACGCCAGCATCTTGCCGCTGACGATGGCGCCACGCGCGGCCGGCGTGGCCAGCAGCGGTTCCAGCGATTGCCGCTCGCGCTCGCCGGCGGTGGTGTCCATCGCCAGGTGGATGCCGCCCAGGAACGCGGAGATCAGCAGCAGGATCGGCAGCATCGCCGACAGCATGATCCCGCGCTTGGCTTCGGGCGTGGCCAGGTCGCGGGTACCCACGCCCACCGGCACGCCGACCATCGGGTTGATCCCGCGCGCCAGCATGCGCAAGGCGCCAAGCGTCTGCGAGTACTGCTGGAGCGTGGCTTCGACCCGCTTGACCGGCACGTCGGCGTTGCGCCGGGTCGTGTCGGTGACCAGTTCGACCTTGGCCGGCACGCCGGCGTGCCAGTCCTTGCCGAAGCCGGGGTCGATGACCAGGCCCACATCGTCTTCCTGGCTGCGCACCGCCTGTTCGACCTCGGCCACGCTGGCCCTGCGCGCGGCGATGCCGTGGCTGGCCAGGTGGGCCAGCAGGTTGGGGGCGAATTCGCTGCCCGCCACCGGGATGGTCATGTCCTTTTCCAACTGGGTGCTGGCGCGGTTCTCCATCAGCTTGAACATCCCCAGCATGATCGCCGGGAACAGGATCGGCGACAGCAGCAGGGTCATCAGGAAGGTACGGCGGTCGCGGTAGAAGTCGCGCAATTCCTTGCGCATCACCACCAGCGTGCTGCGGAAATCGATGTTCATGCGTGCAGGCCCTCCTCGCTGCCGATGAGGCGCACGAAGGCGTCCTCCAGATTGTCGATGCCGGCCTTGGCGCGCAGTTCCTCCGGCGTGCCCTCGGCCATCACCCGGCCGTTGGCGATGATGACGATGCGGTCACACAGCGCGGCGACCTCCTGCATGATGTGGCTGGAGAAGATCACGCAACGCCCCTCCGCGCGCAGCTGCTTGAGGAAGTCGCGCAGGCCGCGGGTGGTCATCACGTCCAGGCCGTTGGTGGGCTCGTCCAGGATCACGTTGCGCGGGTCGTGCACCAGTGCGCGGGCGATCGCGGTCTTGGTGCGCTGGCCCTGGCTGAAACCCTCGCACTGCCGGTCCAGCACGTCTTCCATCTGCAGCGCTTCGGCCAGGGTGCGGGTGCGCTCGGCGACCTGCGCCGGGCTCAGGCCGTGCAGCTCGCCGAAGTAGGCGATGTTCTCGCGCGCGGTCAGGCGCTTGTACACGCCGCGCGCGTCGGGCAACACGCCCAGGCTGCGGCGCACCGCGTTGGCGTCCTGGCCCACGTCGATGCCATCGACCAGCACGCGGCCCTTCTCCGGCTGCATCAGGGTGTAGAGCATGCGCATGGTGGTGGTCTTGCCGGCGCCGTTCGGGCCAAGCAGGCCGGTGATCTGGCCGTCGTGGGCGGTGAAGCTGACGTCATCCACGGCGATGACGGGCGCGGCCTTCTTGCCCTTGCCGGGGAAGGTCTTGCGCAGGTGTTCTGCGACGATCATGAGTGGGTCCTTGTCGGGAAGAGGGTGCGCATCACGGCTCCCAGCCGTTGTTCGAGGTGAACGGCGGCACGTAGGCCAGCTTGTCCAGGCACTTGGCGTCCAGCGCCTTGGCGTCGGCCTTCTCGATGAACTGCGCGAACAGCTTGGGCATGCAGCCGGCGCCGATCACGTTGTGGCCCTGGCCCTTGAGGTTCAGCCAGCGCGCGTTGGGCAAGCCCGTGTTGGCGATCTGCTCCCCGTACCTCGGCGGGGTCACCGGGTCGAACTCGCCGGTCAGCACCAGTACCGGCAGGTCGCCCTTGAGCGGGGTGTTGAAGTCGGCCGGCTTGTCGCCCTTCGGCCAGGCCTGGCACATCGCCGCCATCGCCTCGACCATGCGGTTGCCGAGCACGGTGTCCGCATCCTCGGCGCGGGTGACCATGCTGGCGGCATCCTCGGTGCAGATCACCGACATCTGCATGCCCATCGACATCGCATCCTGCATGTCGCTCTGCATCATCTTGGCCAGCGCCATCAGGTTGGCGTAGCGGCCCTGGCTGGCTTCGTGGATCAGTTGCGGCAACAGCGCGCCGGCCGCCGGCATGTACGAATACATGCGGACCAGCCCGGCCACGTGGTCGGCGGTCATGGTTTCGGTGACTTCCTCGCCGGTGCTGCCATCACGATAGGTCACCTGCACCGGGTTGGCGCGCAGGCGGGTGAGCACCGACTGCAACTCCGCGCGCGGGTCGCCCATGCGCCCCTTGCAGGCCGGGCTTTCCTTGCACAGCGCGAACTGCGCCTGCAGCGCGCTGTCGAGGTTGCCGGCGAAGATGTTGCCCAGGCCCAGGGTGTTCGGAACCGGCGAATCCAGGGTGACGGTGCGCACGTGCTGCGGATGCCGCAGCGTGTACTGCTGGGCCATGCGGGTGCCGTAGCTCACCCCGATCAGGTTGATCTTGTCGGCACCGATCGCCTTGCGCACCGCGTCGAGGTCGGCCACCGCGTCGGTGGTGGTGTAGCGGCGCAGGTCGGCCTTGGCGGAGAGCTCGGCGATGCAGCCCTCGATCCAGGTGCGCGCCGCCGCCGGGTCGCTGCCGAACTGCTCGCTGGCTTCGTTCTTGCAGTTGAGCGGGTTGGACTTGCCGGTGCCGCGCTGGTCGACCAGCACGATGCCGCGATCCTTCATCACGTCGTTGAACACCGGCGCCAGCGCCGGGAAGGTCGCGACCGCTGCCTGCCCGGGACCACCGGCCAGGAAGAACACCGGATCGGTCGCCGGGTCGCCGGTGTTGCGCGGCGGGATCCACGCGATGTTGAGCGCGATGCTGCGGCCGCCCGGCTTGCTGCGGTCTTCCGGCACGGCGAAGGTGGTGCATTGCGCTTCCAGCGGCTCGCCCCGCGGCGAGGGCGAGGGCAGCGAACAGGGCTTGAATGCCAGGCTGCCGAGGGTGCGCAGCGTGCCGGCATCGGCCTTGGCCGCCGGCGATGTCTGCGTGCAGCCGGCGGCCAGCGAGGCCGCGATGGCCAGCGCCAGCACGAGGGGACGGGTGGTCATGGTGAAACTCCTGCGGGATGCATGGATCAGTCCTCGGGGATGAAAAGGGATTCGATCGGTTGCCCGAACAGCCGGGCGATGCGGAAAGCGAGCGGCAGCGACGGGTCGTACTTGCCGGTTTCCAGTGCGTTGATGGTCTGCCGCGAAACCTCCAGGCGTTCGGCCAGCTCGCCCTGCGACCAGCCCTGCGCCTCGCGCAGCTCGCGCATGCGGTTGTTCATGCGTACCTGCGGTGCAGCCAGCCGCGCACCAGCGCATAACTGGCCAGCAGCAACAGGCAGAGCCACGCAGCGACATGCCGGGCCGACCACGCGACCACGCCGGCGTCGAGCAGCAACAACGCGCCGATCGCCGCATGCAGGACGATGCCGGCGGCCCAGGCCAGCGCGCCCAGTTCGATGCGCCGTTCCAGTTCGTCGCAATCGCCCAGGAAGCGCAGGTAGGCGGTGAACATCCAGGCCATCGCCAGCACCGGGCCCAGCGCGAACGCCGCGCGCAGGGGCGCGGACTGGCCCGACCGAGCCGCCCATTCGTGCAGCACGACCAGGCCGGTGAAGACCAGGCACGGTGCCACGGAAGCGCGGTAGTAGCGCCGCAGCGCGGGGCTCAGGCTCTGCCAGTAGCGGGTGGCCAGGCGGGTCACAGGTAGCGCCGGGTCACGATCATCTTGGCGATGCCGTAGGTCACGCACAGCAGCGGGAACACCCAGATCATCGCCACCCCGGCGTCCAGCTCGATGACCTTGGCCTTCTGCAGCATGCCGCCGGCGAAATACAGCAGGGACACCAGCAGGCTGGCGACGCCGATCGCATCGGTTTCGATGCGTCGCTGCAGCTCGTCGATCTCGCGCAGGTAGCGCAGCGCGGCCAGCATCATCATGCCGATCGGCAGCACCGGCAGCACCGCCACCAGCCCGCGCAGCGGGACGGACTCGATGCCGCGCTTGACCAGGAAGATCGAGGCGAACAGCGTCAGCGTGTAGCCAACCAGGGCCGGCCACAGCGCGCGCAGGTAGCGGCGCCCGGCCGGCTGCGCGTACATGTCGTCGCAGTGCGAGCGCCACCAGCGCGGCGTCAGCAGGAACAGGAGGCACCCGAGCAGGTTGCCGGCCCCGATTCCGGCCCACATGCCGACCACGTTGTCCGGCCAGTCCAGCAGGAACCGGCCGGCGGCGGCCAGGGCGAACGCGCCGAGCGCGAACGCCAGGAAGAGCCACATGAAACGCCGTAGGGTCATGGCGGGTCAGCCGGCCTTGCGCGACTTGGCCAGGTACACGATGCCCATGGCAATCATCGCCATCGCCACGCCCAGGAACGCGGGCTGCCCGCTGGCGGCCACCCCCAGGAAGGCCACGCCGGAGCCCAGGAACGCCAGGCCGCCACCTTTCAGGTTCTTCGGTTTGTCCATCGCCGTGCTCCGTTGCTGTCAAGGACGCTTGACACAACGATACGGACATCGCGAAACGCTTGTCAAGCGTCCTTTACAGCCAGCATTGCAGCATGGAAGGCGTATGACGGGGTCTGCGGAAAGCGCGCCATGGGTGAGCACGCTTTGCCTGCATCGCGTGCGATGCGGGCGTGCGAACGCCCGGCACGCTGTGCCGGGCAGGGCCGCGTAGCGGGCGCGCGGCGGCACATCGAACAGGATGTTCGCACTAAGCCGGGTAGCAGGCCCCGGCATGCGCCTGGCGATTCACTTGTTGCTGACGTACTTCTCGCGGCGGGTGAGGGCGGGCGATAGCGCGGCATGCCGCGCGCCCGGACGAACGCCGCGCACGAAGTGCGTGGCCGGGGATCCGCCGCCGGCCTACTTGTTGCTGACGTACTTCTCGCGGCGGATCTGCGGGATCGGCAGGCCGTGCTCCTTCAGCGCCTCGAAACTGGCATCGACCATGTTCGGGTTGCCGCACAGGTAGGCGATGTCGCCCCCGGCATTCGGCGCGAACTCCGCCAGCGCGGCCTGCACGTAGCCGTGGCGGACGTCGGCATGTGCGTGCGGCGAGGCGGCAGCCGGCAACTCGCGCGAGAAGCACGGGACGAAACGGAACCGCGGCTGCGCGTTCGCGAAAGCACGGAATTCGTCGCCGTACAACAGTTCCTCCGGGGTGCGCGCACCCTGCAGGAGCACCACCTCGATGCCGCGCGCTTCGATCAGCGAGGCGAGCAGCGGCAACATCGCCCGGTACGGCGTCACCCCGGTGCCGGTGCCGATCAGCAGGTAGCGGCGGTTGGCGTCGTTGGGCAGCAGGCAGAACCGGCCGAACGGGCCGCTGGCATCCACGCTGCCGCCGATCGGCAGGCCCTCGAACAGCGCCGTCGCCGCGCCACCCGGGACATAGCTGACCGCGATCTCCACCGCTTCGCCGGGGGCCAGCGCGTGGTCGTGCTGGGTCGCCAGCGAATAGCTGCGGCGCGCGGCGGTGCCGTCGGCGTAGGCGAAGTGGACCTGGATGAACTGGCCGGGGATGTAATCCAGCGGCTGGCCGTCGTCGCGCAGGAACGACAGGTGGGCGACGGAGGGCGCGATCATCCGGCGCGCGGTCAGCTTCAGGGGGAAATGCACGATGGCCAAGCGCTGCGATGCTCTGTTTGGTGGATGCAACGCCGCGCCGGGCATTGCCCCGCAGGCGGCCGCCTATACTAACCGCAACATTTTCCTGCCTCGCCGCGGTCCCGCGGCCGCGGAGTCCCGATGCACCCGACCACCGACGGCGCGCCTGCGCCCGCGCTGCGCGTCAGTGAGCTGCGCAAGACCTACGACAACGGCGTGGAAGCGCTGAAGGGCGTCAGCCTGGACGTCGCGCCCGGCGATTTCCATGCCCTGCTGGGGCCGAACGGCGCCGGCAAGTCGACCCTGATCGGCATCGTCAGTTCGCTGGTCAACAAGACTGCCGGCAAGGTCGAGGTATTCGGCATCGACCTCGACGCCGACCGCGACGGGGCGATGCGCCAGATCGGCCTGGTGCCGCAGGAAATGAACTTCAACATGTTCGAGAAGCCGCTGGACATCTGCGTGAACTACGCGGGCTTCTACGGCATCCCGCGCGCGCAGGCGCTGGTCCGCGCGGAGGAAGTGCTGAAGGACGCGCTGCTCTGGGACAAGGCCGACAAGATGAGCCGCACGCTGTCCGGCGGCATGAAGCGGCGGCTGATGATCGCCCGCGCGATGATGACCCGCCCGCGCCTGCTGATCCTGGACGAGCCGACCGCCGGCGTGGACATCGAGATCCGCCGCGGCATGTGGAAGACGCTGAAGGACATCAACGCGGCCGGCACCACGATCATCCTGACCACCCACTACCTGGAGGAAGCGGAGAGCCTGTGCCGCAACCTCGCGATCATCGACCGCGGCACCATCGTGGAACACGGGCCGATGAAGTCGCTGCTGGCCAAGCTGGACGTCGAAGGCTTTCTGTTCGACATCGATGGCAACCTGCCCGCGCAACTGCCGCAGATCGAAGGCACCACCCTGGTCGCGGCCGACGACCACACCCTGGACATGGACATGCCGCGGGCGATGGACCTCAACCGGGTGTTCGCCGCGTTCGAGGCCGCCGGCATCCGCGTGCGCTCGATGCGCACCAAGAGCAACCGGCTGGAGGAACTGTTCGTGCGCCTGACCAGCAAGGAAGGAACGTCCGCATGAGCCAGATCGCCACCACCAATTCCGCGGCCAGCAAGAACCTGGTCGCGCTGGGCACCATCATCCGCCGCGAAGTGATGCGCATCCTGCGCATCTGGGGCCAGACCCTGATGCCGCCGGCGATCACCATGACCCTGTACTTCCTGATCTTCGGCGGGCTGATCGGTTCGCGCGTGGGGCAGATGGACGGCATCCGCTACATGGATTTCATCGTCCCCGGCCTGGTGATGATGAGCGTGATCCAGAACAGCTACGGCAACATCAGTTCGAGTTTCTTCGGCGCCAAGTTCGGCCGCCACATCGAGGAACTGCTGGTCAGCCCGATGCCGAACTGGGTGATCCTGGGCGGCTACGTCGCCGGCGCGGTGCTGCGTGGCGTCATGGTCGGTGCGATCGTGCTGTGCATCGCCATGCTGTTCACCAGGGTGCGCGTGCCGCATCCGCTGGTGATGGTGAGTTCGGTGCTGCTGGGCGCGGTGATCTTCTCGCTGGCCGGCTTCATCAACGCGGTGTACGCGAAGAAGTTCGACGACGTCGCCATCGTCCCGACCTTCATCCTGACTCCGCTCACCTACCTCGGTGGCGTGTTCTATTCGGTCAAGCTGCTGCCCGGCTGGGCCGAGGCCGCCACCCACGCCAACCCGATCTTCTACATGGTCAATGCCTTCCGCTACGGCCTGCTCGGCGTCAGCGACGTGTCGATGTGGACGGCGTATGGGTTGATGCTGGGTTTCGTCGGCGTGCTCGGCGCACTGGCGCTGTGGCTGTTGAAGCGCGGCGTCGGCCTGCGCAGCTGATCGTCGTCGCCCGGGCGTAGAATGCGCGGGTGATCCGCTCCACTACCTTCCGCAACCTGATGGCGCGACTGGCCCTGGCGGCCATGTTGCTGATGGCGCTCGCGCCCACCATCAGCCGTTCGCTGGCCACGCTGCCGGATGCCAATGGCGCGGTGCTGCGTGCGCTGCAGATGTGCACCACCGCGGGCCTGCAGACCCGCCTGATCGCACCGTTGCTGGGCAGCGATGCCGCCGGCTTCGGTGGCGACGAACACCCCGCCCCGCATCCGCATGAGCCCGGCGATGCCTGCGGCTATTGCAGCCTGGTCACGCCGCTGCCGTTGCTGCTCTTGCTGTTGTGCGGGCTGCTGGCATTGCCGCCCATCGCACCCCTGTTCCGGCGCCGCACCCATGCGCCACGCACGCCGCGCAACCTGCGCGGACTCGGCGCACAGGGACCCCCGCTCACGCTCTGAACCACAAGCCACGCCTTTCCTCGCGACCGTCGTGTCGCGTTCTTGTGCTTTGGAGCCAACATGTCCCTTCCTTCCCGCACGGCGATGCGTTCGTCGTGCCTGTCGCTTGCCGTTCTCGCCGCGCTGTCTTGCCCCGTCACCGCCTTCGCCGGCGATCCCCCTTCCGATGATGCCGATCCCCAGGTCGCGACCCTGGGCAAGGTCGAAGTCCGCGCCGAAAAAAATGGTGTCGAAGCCGAGCGCGCGCTGACCCCCGGTGGCGTCACCGTGGTCGATGGCGAGACCTTCGAGCAACGCGCCGTCACCAACATGGCGGATGCGCTGCGCTACGTGCCCGGCGTCTTCACCCAGAGCGGCACCGGCGGCGATGCCATCTTCATCTCCAGCCGCGGCTCCAACCTGGATGCCACCAACTACGACAGCAACGGCATCACGCTGTTCCAGGACGGCCTGCCGGTGACCACCGCCGACGGCAACAACCACAACCGCTTCCTCGACCCGCTGGCGGCGCGGCATGCGGTGATCGCCCGCGGTGCGAATGCGCTGACCTATGGCGCGAGCAACCTTGGCGGGGCGATCGATTTCCTCTCGCCCACCGCGCGCAACAGCCCGACGATGCAGCTGTTCCTGGGCGGCGGCAGCCACGGTCAGGTCGCGGCACGGCTGACCGCGGGTGGCGTGTCGGGCAACCTCGATGGCCTGGTCACCCTGGACAGCCTGCAGCGCGATGGCTATCGCGCGCACAGCCGGCAGGACCGCATGGGCTTGTATGCGAATGCCGGTTGGCAGGCCAGCGATGACCTCGACCTGCGCGTCTTCGCCACCCATGTGGACAGCGATGAGGAGTTGGCCGGCCCGTTGACCCGCGCGCAGTTCGAGCAGGACCCGTACCAGGCGCAGTCCTCGGCGATCAGCGGCAATTTCCAGTTGAACGTGAAGACCGATCGCCTCGCAGTGAAGGGCACATGGAGCCCCGACGCCGGCAATCGCCTCGAGTTCGGCCTGTCGTACGAAGACCAGGACCTCTACCACCCGATCGTCGACAAGGTCATGGTGGACTTCGACGGCCCGGGTCCGATGCCGCCAGTGGAAGTCTTCAGCCTGCTGAAGAACACCGACCAGCGCACCTGGGGCGGCATGCTCCGTTACAACGC
>ERZ795059.5115-NODE-5115-length-12014-cov-8.467096_pt1 | contig 12014 bp, 13 predicted proteins | sample MGYA00375143_ERZ795059 | MGnify/ENA primary metagenome ERZ795059 (study PRJEB30188, sample SAMN05720168) | activated sludge metagenome | isolation source: Anaerobic digester | place: USA | collected 2015-01-07 ... | reverse complement strand
TGCCGGCTATTGCAGCTTCGATACCGGTCTTGATCAGTGCCGGCCCGAATATTGCAGCAAGCACACCGGCAGTCGCCTTGACCGCGGCCCCGTGATCCCTGATCCACGCCGTAGCGGCCCCAAACTGATCTCCAACCCACGCAGCTGCCGCGCCCATACCGTCGAACACAGGCTTTACCCGACTCCAGACCTTGTCTACAACAGGACCGATCTTATCCCAGTTTTTGATGACCAGCAACGCCACAGCGGCAATGCCGGCAATCACAAGCGCCGCTCTGTTGCCTGGCGAGAATATGACGTTCATTAGGCCCTTGACACTGGCGGCCCTGTTACCGATCCCCTCGATGCTCTTTTTGACGTCTGCCGTAGCCTTGATCCACGTTTTACCGAACTTACCCACTGTAGTCATAACCCCGCCCACCGTGTTCGTAACCTTGCCGATGCCGAATATCACCGGACCGATGGCAGCCGCGGTGGCCGCCATGCGCACGATCATCTCCTGCTGCGCAGGACTCATAGCCGCAAACTTGTCCGCCAAGCGTCCGATGGCATCTATGCCTTTGACTACATGCGGCATCAACGATGTAGCCAGCTTCTCGCTGGCTAGGCCGAGCTTGTTTTTCATGAGATCAATCTTCGCCGCTGTGTTGTCAGTCCTAGTTGCGAACACTTCCTGCAGAGCTGTGTTTTCCATCCACGCTTTGCTGCCGGTGCTCAGGGCATCAGTAAACAAACCGCTAGCCTCTGTAGCTCTGAGCAGTGCGTCACGAGTCCTGAGTTCCGTAAATCCCAGCCCCTCGATGATGCCCGTGACGTTCTTGCCTTCGCTCTTGAGCTTGTTCAGGCCCTGAACGAATTTGGTTGTCGCTCCAGCGGCATCCTCACGCCACGCCGCGGCGAACTCCGTTGTCGTTACTCCCGCCACCTTGGCGAATCTTCTGAGCTCCTCACCGCCCTTGAACACGGCTGAGTTCATGTTCAGCAGAACCTTTGAGAATGCGCTACCGCCAGCCTGAGATTCCAAACCCACAGACGATAAAGCACCTGCAAGCCCTAGCACCTGAGCCTCGGTCAGCCCTGCCTGCCGGCCAGCGCCGGCCAATCGCATGCCCATATCAACGATCTCGGCCGCGCTGGTGGCCAACGAGTTGTCCAACTTGACGATTGTTGAGCCTAGCCGGTCCATCTGATCCATGGGCATGCCCATGATGTTGGCGAACCGGGCCAGAGCTGCTGAGCCCTCTTCGTAACTGAGGTTCGTGACTCTACCAATCTGGGCTACCGTCTCAGTGAATCCAATGATGTGCTCGCGTGCTACGCCGAGCTGCCCAGCGGTTTCAGCAATCCCGTAGAGCTCCTTGCGTGCTACTGGTATGGTCTGAGTTGCCAGAGTATCGAGCTCACGTTTCACAGCCAGTAGCTGTTCGGGTGTGCCAGATACGGTCTTCTTGACGCCGCTGAACGCATCCTCCATGTCGATGCCGACCTTGACCGCGGCCGCGGCAATGCCCACGAGGGGGAGAGTGACTGACTTGGTTAGGCCCGATCCGACCTTCATCAGATCCTTGCCCGTACGCTCGATCTGTCTGCCTGCTCGCAGCATATCCTTATGCGCTTTGGTCAGCTTATTCGACATAGTCTCAATTCTGGTCGAAAATTCATCCCTCAGCTGCATAACAGCATCGATGACATGCGCCATTCTCTCACCCCCTCAGAGCACTAGATAGCGCCTCGGCCTCCTGCGCCCGCTCTTCCAGCTCTACAGCCATCAGCAAGCGCAGGAGTCGGCGCTCACCGGCGCTACGCTTAAGCACGTCAGCCGGGTACAGACCCTTGTGTCTCCAGAGCAGATATATCAGCTCCGTTTGCGGGTCCGTTTCGATGAGTTTTTTAGGTGCTGCACCTCTTCATCAGTGTCTTTGAACCCACTGATATCCGAGATTGCCCGGTACAGGTCCAGGACCTCGCCCGGCAGGAACAACTTGTGAACCAAATCCTCCGGCGTCGCAGCGCCGAAGTGCTTCATCAGCTTTTCGTTCTTCATGCTGGGCTCCGTAGCGCCCTCAACTACATACAGAGCTGCAGCCCGCATAGATTCGATGTCTACGGGCTCGCCCTTCTTGTTGGTTATTGTGGTGAGCTCGGATATGTCGTCCACGATATCGGCAGTAACTGCCTGGTAATGGACGACAAACGGCTCTCCCGTGATCTCAGAGAGCCGTTTGATCTCCTTGCTCCCAGTTGGCCTGGCGGTGAGTTTACCCGTGTCAGCTGCAAGCAGCTTATCTACCAGCGACATCCGCTAACCCCCCAGATTCGACTCATCGATAGTATCGATGACATCCCAATCGCGGAACTTGAAGTCCAATTCCTCTTTCAGCTGCTTCTTGAGCTCCCAGCCGATCAGGGGCAGCTTGTTGAATATCACGCCGGTCAGCTTCACCCGTTCCGAACCGTATGCATCAGGATCGGTCACTGCACTGATCAGAGTAAACTCTGTCTGTCGGTGGTTCTTCATATCCTCGCTCATGGCTTTGATCATTCGCGAGGTTACCTTGTGCAGGGTCAGTTTTCCCGTGCCGTTGCGACCGACAACCTTCTCCCCGCTCTGCAGCTCGCCGCCCTGGGGAATCTCCTCAGTAACCAGTTCCACCGCTGCCTCACAGCCGATGGCCTCAGCTACCTGCGAACCGTTGAGCCACAGATGACCGTGGGTTCCGTTCAGTACCCGTTTGGGCTCAAATACCACTGTTAGTCACCTCCTATATGAACAGCGTGAGCTTGATGTCTTCCATGGCGTCTAAGGGCTTGCAGCTGCCAGCAAGGAAGACCTGAGCTCCTGTGTTCGCCTCGCGGAGTTGCTGCAGGGTCATGTCCTCGGTACTAAGCCCCTTGCCCTCAAGGTAGAGCCGGTGCGCCTCGGCATCTACATCAATGCGGTTCTTGCGCCGGTCCAGCAGGCCCTCATTTTCCAGTGTTTCGAGATAGGCGTTAACCGCCGTCACGAGCAGAATCTTATGGTCGTAGTCGTTCGGCAGTTTCCCGATGTAGTAGTCCTCGGCAGTCCTCTTGATGTCGCGATGGATGAGGTCAAGGATGTCCACAATCTTGATCTTGCTGAACGCTTCGCCCTTGTCTGACGTGAACGTGGTCAACGAGTTCACACCCCGCGTGATCTTGACCTTCTCACCATCGTGCATGAGGCAGAGCTCGCCTGCGTCGATGGCCAGGTCGAACTCATCACGGGTCCAGTGAGGCACATCGTCCACCTCAGGCAGCACCTGGAATGTCGAGCTGATGGTCAACGGATTGCCCGCCAGAATTCCCGCGATCCTCGCGCAATACTGGGCCGTGGTGTAGGTCGTGGCGCCGACTTTGATGTCGTCGGTGGTGAAGTTGATGATCCCCTCATGGTCAGCCTCGCAGTCAGGCAGCACGGCCTTGACACGGATGTCCTTGGTATCCCGGAGGCCCTTGACCCAGGTAGCCATTGCGTTGACCTTGTCAGCTGCGATCTGCGGCACGGCTAGATAGTCCCACTGAGCAGTCTCCAAGTAGTTCTGGGCGTCGCTGTAGTCAGCCGCGCCTTCGCCGGCCGGCGCGATCACGTATGCCATGATGCGCTTAGGCGGATTGACGCCGCCGCGGAATGCCAACTCGATCTGCTCCTGGTTGTCTGCGCTTAGGGTCTTCGGTATGTCGTTGACTCCACGCATCACGATGGGATTCGTGACGCTGGCGTGCGTGGCATCCTCCAGTATGAGCGCCACTATGCCTCGGCTAGACCGCCTAATCGCGGTAATGCCGAGCGTTTTGAAGATTATCTCAATGCTCGGAAGGCCCATCTGTATCCCCCCAATGAAGATTTAGCTCCTGCATCAAGTCTATGGGTTCCGGTTCCGCCGCCCGTGCAGGCGTGTCATAGAACGCCAGGTCGAATCTGAACTGCAGTACCCCATCCACTGTGTCTGTCCGCGCCTCGCCTCTCGTGAGTTTGCGGCCGCCGGCACTGATGATCATGCCGAAGGTCTGCCTGAGAGTATCCGCCATGGTCAGGTTCTCCGGATCCGTGCCATGCTCACTGAAATAGTGAATTATCACTGTGATCAACCGCCGCTCCAGGTTAGCCGACTCAATCTGATCCTGTACGGGCAGCACCTGCACAAAAAAGCAAGGCCTCTGGAATCCCTCCTTGACCTCGTTGCCGTATATCCGGAGTTTGGTTGCGTCCCTCAGGATCTGGTTGATGTCCTTGGTCAGCGCCATCAGCGTTACACTGCTCATGGCTTATGCAACTCCTTGTAGAGCTTGTTGAGCCACTTTTCCAGTTCCCCCGGGGCCTGATCATTCATCTCCGTCACGGATTGCTCCAGCATGTGCGCCCCCGGCACGAACCCGTATTCCTGGCCCGTTACCGGATCGACCTCTCGATGCCCGCGCTCGACCAGATGAAAGTGCGGTTTCGAATTATGCATCTCCAGTTGATAGCCGTCAGAAAGGCGTTTGGGCTCGCTCAGCTTATAGCTCTTGCGTAGCCGGCCGCTCCTCTCCGGAGTGCGTTCCTGCGTGTTCTTTCGCAGACGCCGGCCCATCTTCATTAGCTGTTTCTCAACTCGGTCAGGCGCCTGCCGCAGAACCTCCCGAAACGCAGCCTGCAACTCCTCAACACCTGTGATCTTGATGCCGCTACCTATTGCCATCACGCTCCACACACTGCAGCGAGATATACGCGCTCCGCGGGCCCGCATCAGCCACAGCCGTGATATGCAGGATCCGTCCCTGCCACCCGATACGCATGGCCGTAGTTAACCCTGGCAGGTAACGTATAGTGACGGTATACACCTGCTCAGACTGGAGACGCTGCACCTCAATCAGCTCGCGGCCAGCAGCCGGCACGACCTCGGCCCAGACCGTTTTCCACGTTACCCACTCAAACACGTCCTGGCCGATAGAGTTCAGCCGATGTTCCTCGCGCATCAGCGTTACACGTTGATCTAGTCTGCCGGGGTTCATGTACGGTCACCTTCCGGGATCGCCTGGACCCATTCGCGGCTGTAGGTATCGAACGTGTAGCCCTCGCCCCGATAACAGTATTTGAGCTGCGTCAGGATGCTCTGAACAGCCTCCCTGGTTTTCTGTGTTACGTGGCCCACAGCCTCTCGGTTTTCGAACCAATCTGCCACCAGAATCAGTACAAAGAGCTTGGCCAGCGGCTGATTCTGGTTGAACGTTGTGCCGGTCGCGTTATACAGGTAGGTTTCCGCGGCAGTGATCAACGTGTTCAGCAGCGCTGTTTCCGTGTCACTGTCCAGGCGCAGGTAGCCCTTGGCCTCTGCTAGCGTCACGATCATCTGCCGTCACCTCCCCTAGTAAACTGCGCCCAAAGCAATCCGCCGCCAATTGGCGTCAGTGGTGGTGTTGTCCGCAGACGCTACATACAGGTATGAGGCGTCCACATACACATCGCCCTTGGCGCCTACCGTCCCATTTGCGCCGCCCTCCAATGTCGCCTTTGCCCACGTTGCCGCTGCACAGGTCGTGGTGGTAGCCACAGCGTTTGCGGCTGCGCCCACCACCTTCGCGGTCACCACAACCTTAGTGCCGGTGCCCTTGGCCGCAGTAACCCCGCTGGTGGTGTCGGCAGCGATAGCTGCAAGCAGCGCCGTTATTGCATCCGCTGCGGCCTGGCTAGCCGATACGTCCACGGCCAGATGCCCCGCCGTCACATCGGCATCCGTGTCGAACTCGTAGGTGCTGTCTCCGATGACAACGAGTTCACCATCGGCTACTGCGTTAGTGAATGTCAGAGTACCGGTAGCAGCCGCGGCGTTAACCGGAGACGCCTGCGCGAGATTGAGCGCACCGCCTATACTGAGCGCGCTGCCTAAGGCAATCGTCGCGCCAGCAGCCGCCTGGATGGCGCCGCCAGCACGCACCTCCAGCAGTCCACCATCGTCCACCACGATTCTGGCGGCGCCCTGCGGCATATGGACCTTTGCTATGCCCATATCTATCCCTCCCAGATTGCCGGGAGAGGCCTCGCGGCCCCTCCCAAACTAGAGATTAGAGCGCCAGCCTACCGTGGACTGCTGCGGCCGCATCCCACAGGACGCAATCGTCGCGGCTGATGACACGGAGCTCTGTGGTGTCGCGCCGCCAGGCGTCGCCGCCCTCCTTGGTGCTGGCCAGTTCGAGCCGGCCGGCCGTGAACAACACGGCAAGCTGCCGGCCATCGCCGATAACGAGCGGCGCGGTCGCGTTGGGCGCTGGCGCGCTCGCCAGATAGCGGTTCGACACCACATAGACCGGCAGGCCCTTGAAGAGCTTGCGGCCGGGCTGAGTGATGTCGTCTTGCAGCAGGTAACGACCGTTGCCGTCTACCTGCTGATCCATCCAATGGTAGCCGTCCTGGTTAGTCAGAATAGCCGCATTGGCTGCGATCGCAGGGTCAAGGGTGACGTTGAGCGCGTTCTTGATGGCCGTCATGTTAGCCAGCGGTACTGGCGCGAGGCCCGCAATTAGCGTAGTGATCAACGTGTTCCGCGTCACAACGCCCTTCTTAGCCAGCCATTTCTCGACGTAAGCGAGAATGTTCTGGTCGCTGTCCGCAAGCAGCTCACTGGTCAAGGGCAGATAGCCCGCGCGTTTCACGAGCTGGTAAGCCACCGGCACGAACGTTGGGTTGTCGGTCTCCTGGATCTGCCCGTACTCGACCACCGGCTGAAGCGGCGTCATAGTCGTGTCAGCCTCAAGGACACGGGTGCCCGACAGAGTGTTGGTAGTCTCTACTGTGATGAATCCCGACAGATCGCGGAACTCACGCATCAATGTATTGATACGAGTCTGCGAGTCCACAGGCACAATCAGAGAACTATCACCAAGCGGGATCGGAGGGTTAGCTCCACCCTCGTGCATCACGGCGGCGTAGATCGACCGCTTGTACTCGTTGATGACACTGCGGTCGGCGCCAGAAATCCTCTGCCGGCGCAGGCCGCGCAGGAAAATGCCCTCATACTCCTTCTCAAGATCCTTGTCGGCCGCCTTGGGCACATCTACGGGGATGTCTACGTCGTCATCATCCTCATCGAGTTCGCGCAGCAGATCGGCCTGCTTTTGGGCAGCCCGCACTTCCTCCATCAACTTCTCAGCAGCCACAAGGTCGTTCTCGCCGATCAGGGCTCTGACTTTCGCCTTGTTGGCCTCTATGCTCTGGAGCAGTTCACGCATAGCTTTCGTCATTATGTTATCTCCTTTCAAACTTGGGGTCGCTGGGCTATATCAGATCCAGCTCCAGCGCCAGTCTGCGCCGCCGCAGTTCGTCATCTACGGCCGGCTTATCGGGCTCAGGCTCGGGCTCGGGTTGCTTTGCAGCCGGCACCGTTGCCGGAGTATTGCGATATCTTGCGAGGGCCGCAGGATCCCAGCAGGCCGCGACTTCCTTTGCCTCCTCAACCTCGTCACATAAGCCGCGATCCAAACAGTCCTGAGCGGTGAGCCAGGTCTCAGCCTCGAGCAGGGCGACAACCTCTTCATGGGTTAGCGCCGATCGGCCCTCATAGGTCACAACCATCGACTCACCGATTTTGTCCAAGTCGTCGGCCATTTTGCGAAGCTCGGCTGCGTTGCCTACTGCAAACGTCCACGGCATATGCACCATCATCATGGCGTTGGCCGGCATTGTGATCGTGTCGCCTGCCATGGCCACCAAAGAGGCGATACTCGCCGCGAGGCCGTCTACATGGACATGCACCTTCGCCGCGTGGCGCTTGAGGATCGAGTATATGGCCTGTCCAGCGAACACGTCGCCCCCTGGGCTGTTGATATAGACATTGAGAATGCTGATGTCACCCAATGCGTCTAGGTCGGCGGCGAACTGCTTCGGGGTCACCTCATCGCCCCACCACGATCTGTCGGAGATCTCGCCGTAAAGCTGCAATTCGCCTACACCCGGTTCGGCGGCCTTGAAGGCCCAAAACTTACGGTTCTTCGTCACTATCACCCCCATCCCCGCGCACGACATTGGCCAACGAGGCCATGGCCTTGTTGACCAGCAACACATCGCCATCCGGCTTTGCCGGAAGCTCCTCCCAGGCGCGAACCTCGTTCGGTGTCAAGAATCCCTGCAATCCCTGCCTGTATGCCTCATATCGAGTCTTGATATCAGCCCTGGTAAGTGCGTCCACCTGGAACTTCACATAGTAGCCCTGTTCGAGTTCCGGCGCGAGGAACAACTTGTAGGTCAGTTCCTGCTCATACGCCGTAAGGATCGCCATCATCGTGTCAACGTAGAACTGCCTCTGCTGCTCCGAAAGGCTTGCATAGCTAGATTTCTCTAGCTCGTTCAGCTGGTGCGGCTTGATTCCGAACGCAGCCGCGATCTGTCGTATGGTCAGTTGCGAGTTCTCGATGAACTGCGCATCAACCAGACTGAGTGCAAACGGCTCGAACTTGTAACCGATTGGCATGAGAGCAATCCTATGTGCGTTGGTTAGGCCACTCGACATTTGCTCGAATTTCTCTTTGAACACCTTCTCCGCGTCTGGACTAAGATCGCCGACATACTGGATCAGGCCCTTCGCCTGCAATCCCTGCTTGAAGAATCGGTTGATGTAGTCCGCGCCCTGTGCCGCACTCTGCACCAGAGTCTTGAGTCGCTCAATAGGCGGGATTCCGATCAGTCCGTTCAGTGTCATGTGTTTGACATGCAATACTTCCTCGGGCTTCAGGCGACGTTCTTCGCTATCCACGTTCACCACGTAGACGATATTGTGGTTCGATGACAATATCCCGCGTTCGTCGACATAGAGTTTCACCCGGCTCGCATCCATCGGCCAAAGCGCCCTGATGTGCCCCTTTTGTGGCCCACGCGTGTAGCACTCGATGTTGGCATACGCGTTGCCATAGAGGTTACGCTGCACCTCCATCACACGCAAGAAATCAGAGGTGCTCATGAGCGGATTTGGTCGGAGCTTCAGCAGCGAGTAAAGTTCGTGGCCAGTAGCCTTCGTTGCTCCGTTGTCGTCGCGGTAGATCTTCAGAGGCAGCTTCGCGATGGCCTCACTCAGAATGCGAATACAGGCATAGACCGTTGCCTCCTTGAGTGCGTTAGCTCCGGTCACATCCACTTCGCCATCTACCGAAAGCCCAAGCATCTCTATGAGCCTGCGGTCCTGGAGACTAACTACCTCACGATTATCAGCCATAGCCCGCGCACGGCGAGCATCTACTGCCTGTCTGAACAACATCTATCATCACCTGCCTCTCGATCCAGGCGGATGCACGGCAAACCACACGCCCAGCCCTGTCAGCACTAAGCCGAGCGCATACCAGCCGGCCAAGGGCGACCATGAGAAAGTGGCCCCGACTATCACGCCGAGACCACCAAGTATGAGCACGTCCTCTATGTGCAGCCCGAGCCACGTAGACATCCGTCGTATCAATCGGAGCAACTGCATGGCCATCTTCGTTTCAAAATGTTGTAGCCTTTTCAGATACTTCAGTCGATCACCCCCAGAGCTTTGCCAGAAACTCAGGCGTAGCGTACTTGTTCGGATCGGGAGGTTGAGCGATGAACTGATGCAACCGCGCCCGCACATGGGCGTTTACCAACGCGGCCGCCGGGTCGATGCGCTGAATCGCCTTGCCCTTGTCCAGCATTATGCAATCGTTGTGATTCCGGCGGAGCACGGAGTTGCCCATGGCCCACGCGAGTACAGGCGAACCATCATGCATCAACCGTCCTTGGACTACTAGTTCGCGCAGGTCCTTCGTGGCCTCGGATAGAGTCTGGTAGCCCTGCCGGATCTCGACCATGACGTAGCCCCGGTTTGTCATATCGGCCGCCCACTGGGTAGCGTTGTATGGGTCGTAGCAGATCTCGCGTATGATCAGCCCGAGTTCCTGAGCCCGATTGAACATGTAACCAGTCACGAATTCATAGTCTACTACTGCACCTGGCGTCGGAGTCAGCCAGCCCTGCTCGGCCCACAGCTCATACGGCACTTTGTCCTGCTTGGCACGAGCATGCAGCGTTTCTTCGGGCATGAATGAGTGTGAGAGCGCGATGTATCTGCCATTCTCCAGAGGGATGATGAATCCCAGGCTGCTCAGGTCGATCCGGGCTGAAAGGTCCGCGCCTACATAACACTCACGGCCATGCAGATCCGGCAGTTCTGCCACGACGCAAAGCCGCCACTTAGCCATTGGCATGTAGCCGGCGGCGCGCTGGTCAATCCACACGTTAAGGTTCTTTGTCAGGAACGTCCGCATCTTCTCGGGCGCATCGAGTGCCTCCTGGAGCGACTGCCGCAAGTAGTCTCGACCTTCCGGGTAACTGCAGAGAATCGGATTCGCTTTTCCCCAGGCTGCCTCATCTCGGATATCGTCGAGCAGATTGCCGTCGGCATCTTTGTCGAGCTCGTTGATCATCACGAAGTATTCTTCAGCTACCACATCGCTATCTGGGTCAAGGATCTGACTCACGTATTGGTACTCGATCCGATAACACGGATAGCTCAGCTCATAGCCAGCAGTTGTGATGACCATCAAGAGCGGCTGCGGCCGGGCGCCCATGCCTGTCCAAAGCACGTCGTAGATATCCGGCACATCGTGAGCGTGATATTCGTCCACGATGCCGCACTGAGGGTTAAGGCCGTCACCGGTTTTGCGATCTTCTTTCGACAGCGGCAGCATTATCGCGCCGCTGCTCGGCACTTCGATTTGGCCATACGTCACTTGGTACGCCCCGCGTAGCTCCGGGCAAGCATTAAGCATAGCTTGTGTTTCTCGCCAGATGATTCTGGCCTGATCCTTTTTGGTCGCTGCGCAGTATACTTCGGCCATGCCGTTAGTCATCGCAAACAGTTCGTAGCTGCCTACACAGGCAAGGCTCTGGCTTTTGGCGTTCTTCCGAGCCACCTGCCAGTAGGCCTTGCGAAAACGGCGGTATCCAGTGTCCTTGTGTTTCCAACCGTAGATGTTGCCAAACACAAAGCGCTGTATCAGCGCCGGTTCGATGCGTTGCCCCTCCAACACGCCCTTTGTGTGCCTGAACAATCGCATCCAGCTGAGAAAACGAAGGGCAGCTACCTCATCGAACACGTAAGGGAATTCGTTTGTACCTTCACGCTCGAGATCCCGCAAAAAACGCTGGCATGCCCATTTGTGCTTCTGACATGCTGCGATCTCGCCGTATATCATGGCCTGGCTGTATGAGACTAGCTCCTCGCGGAGCGGGTAGTCTAGCGGATATGGTCTATAGTCACTCACCGTGCATCATGCCTCGATGGGATCACATCGCCGAACATCTGCTCGAATGCATCTGGTTCCTTCCGCTCGACCTGTGGTATGGCCAGCCGTGCACGCGACGCTGTAGTCAAACCAAACTCAGACGCCAGCATGCGGAGTTGGTCACTGAGCTGCTTCTGCTGGATGAACGCCGGATGACTCACCGGATTGGTCGCCCCACCCTTGTTGGTGTAGTCGATGACGCTGCCATCTCTCTCGAGGATAGCATTTAGCCGGTGGTAAGCCGCGAGAGTGTTCGCGAACACTGAAAGCATGGTCACGTCCAGGTTACTCACCAGGCCGAGGGGAAGCAATTCCTTGGCCAAGGCCCTAAACAGTTTCTTGGCATCCTTCGGCAGCCATGACGGAGGTCTCACCCTGTCAGCCGGTGCCCTAAGGCGCGCTTCGGCGTTGGCGCGCGCCTCCCGTTGTGCCCTACTCATATGCTTTCGGTTTGCGTCAATCGGAACAACTTTTGCCATCGCCTATCGTCACCTCCTGACATAACCCCCGCAATGCCGCATGGGGCGATTTTCGCACGATCGACCCACCGCACGGTGCCAGGGCTTTTAGCTGGAACTTTTGACATACCCCCTGCCTAGCTGGACATTAGGAGCATCCGTATAGGTGCGTTTTCTTCTATACGTTCAGGTCTTGAACCTATGCGCCGGCGCTTTTAGGGAGGCTAAAAACTCGCCAAAACTGCTGGTGTTTTGCTGGTGTTTTGC
>ERZ795059.5112-NODE-5112-length-12017-cov-10.075489_pt1 | contig 12017 bp, 6 predicted proteins | sample MGYA00375143_ERZ795059 | MGnify/ENA primary metagenome ERZ795059 (study PRJEB30188, sample SAMN05720168) | activated sludge metagenome | isolation source: Anaerobic digester | place: USA | collected 2015-01-07 ... | reverse complement strand
CACGGTGATCCTGGGGATGGACATCCGGACGATCGAGACGGTGGGGGTGATCGACCTTGTACGGGCCGACGGCGATCCCGACCCCGTGTCGGCGGACGGCCTGACGGTGGACACCTACAACGGGTCGAAAGCGCCGCCGAACACGATGCTGACAGTGCGGGCCAGCAACAAGAACGAGTTCGACACGCCTCCCTATGGCGACGTGACGGCGTCGAACCTGGGCACGATCGTTACGCCGGACGGGGAGATCTACCGGACGTACACGCAAGTGATGACGAACGCCAGCGGCGATTTCAGCTTCGATCTGCAGCGACCGACGGGCACGGGCCCGATTTTCATCACGGTGGAGCCGACGCCGGGCACGCACGTGATTCCGGCGCCGGGGGCGCCGTTGCTGCCGGCACCGGTGGATCTGGGCGAAGACCGATTCGGCGTGAGCCGGGGGTATCTCCCGCAGTACTACGTGCTGCCCAGCACGCGGTTGCTGGACTTCAACTCGGGCTTCAATCAGACGGCGACGGACTACCCGAACACGCTCCTGCCTCCCGAGAACTTGCAGGAGGACTACGTGGGCGTGCCGGTGGGGCAGGCGTACGACCTGACGACGACCAACGCCCTGGGCTGGAATCCAGCCTCGACGCCGCTGGCCAGCTTCGACCGGGGCGGCCCCGACGCGCTGCTGCGGGACGGGCACTACGGGTACGACTCGGAGTTCTGGGTCGATCTGCCGGCGGCGGGCAACTACATCGTCAACACGGTGATCGGGGACACGTCGCCGTTCTATCACGACCGGGTGGAGGTGTACGCGGAAGACGCCTTGCAGACCACGGTCAACACCACGGCGGGGCAGTGGACGTCGTCCAGCTTTGTGGTCAGCAGCGACACACAACTGAGTGTGCGGTTGCGAGACGCGGGCGGGGTGGACCCGCACTGGGTGCTGAATGCCTTGCGGGTGCGGCCGGCGCCGGCCCAAGGGGACGAGATCCAGATCAGCGGCCCGACGGGTCCGCTGGATGCGAACGGGACGACGGTGGATACGTTCACGGGGACGATTGCCGCCACCGTCGGCGAGGACGGTTACTTGCCGGACGGCGCCTTGGTGACGGTGGCTACGACGCTGGGGACCATCGACCCGTCGCAGGATGTCGATCCGACATACCAGGGTGTGCAGGTACGTGTGACGAGCGGTACTTTCAGCTTCACGATCCAGCGGCCGTCGGGGACGGGGAACGACGTTGACCCGTTCACGACGACGGCGACGATCACAGCCCAGGAGGTGTTGGGGCGGAACCTGAATTCGATTACCCGAGTGTACCAACCGCCGGTGGCGCCCACGTTCCTGCGGCAGTTCGACATGGGCGCATCGTCGGCGTACACGCAGGAGAATTTCACGTTCGTGGGCCCGCGGGACATATTCAGCGCCACACGGGGCTACGGCTGGTCGATCCGCGTAGCGGCGGCGGACCGGCCCACATCCCCGGCCGTCACCAGCAACTTGAACCGCGACCTGCACTCGGGCAGCAACGCGACGTTCAGGGTGCAGGTGGGCAGCAGCGGCACGTTCGACGTACGGGTCTACTTGGCGAACCCCTACGGGACAGGGAACTATGCGTACACGTATGACAACTTCACCGTGTCGGTGGAAAGCAGTTCGCAAACCGTCGCGTTGTTACCCGCGAACTTTGTCACGGTTCTCACGTTCAGCGGAATCAGTCCGGGCGACAGCATTTTGGATATTTCGTTCGTGGACAACGGCGGCCAGAATTTCAATTGGGTGGTGTCGGGGATCGAGGTGGCGTCGGCGTTCGGTCTGCCCGCGACGGCCATCGACTATCTCTTGGCGGACGGCGCAGCAGCGGCGCCGGGCGGCGGGGCGACGATCGACGACGCGATGTTGGCGCCGCTGGTGGCGGAGGCCGCGGCGCGGTGGTCCGCCGCCGGGCTGACGCCGGCCCAAGCCGCCGTGCTGAACGACCTGCACGTGGGCGTGACGGACCTGGGCGGCGCGAAGCTGGGCCTGGCCCTTCCGACGACCAACGACATCCGCATCGACAACGACGCCGCGGGCTGGGGGTGGTCGGTGATCGGTCATCGGTCATCGGTGATCGGTCATCGGTCATCGGTGATCGGTGATCGGTTATCCGTGATCGGAGGTCGGAGATCGGAGGTCGGAGATCAGTGGTCGGCGATCAGTGACCGATCACCGATCACCGATCACCGATCACCGACGACCGGCCTGGACCTGATGCACACGTTGCTGCACGAGATCGGGCACTTGCTGGGATACGAGCACACGGATTCCGGCCTGATGGCGCCGGTGCTGTCCGCGTCGCCGCGTCATCCCGCCTCCCGCCTCCCGGATCTCGTATCCCGCCTCCCGGATCTCGCCTCCCGCCTCCCCGATCTCGCATCCCGTCGGGACGACGTGTTCGCCGATCTGGGGCGGGACGGCAGCGAGGACGACACGTTGCCGTTGTTGGAGCCTGAGGAGGGGGACGAAACGCTCGTGGCCGGGACCGTCAAGTCGAGCGACGAAGCGGCGCAAATCCGCGTCCCGCGCCGCCATCGCCTGGAGCGTTTCGAACACGATCTGGACGCCTGGTTCGCCGAACTTGCAGTTGCCGATGAGGAAGCCATGGGCCAGTAGCTGCGTCTGGGATGGTTGTGCGTCGGTCACCCCAATAACCGCCAGTGCTCCAACCAAAGTCAGACCGTCGAAGTCGTCTGACTCGGAAAAGCCCGTGCGACGTGTTTTACTGGGGCACGGGCCTGCACGGTGCAGGAACCCCGTGGCACGGCTCTTCCGAGCCGTGCAGATGTTCCCAGAACAACATGACCAACGGCACGGCTCGGAGAGCCATGCTACGAAGGATGACACCCCATGACCATTCGGCATCTTGCTTGCTTGTTCCTGGTCCTGTTTGTCTCGACGGCGTCGCCGGCGGCGGAGCGCCGAGACGAAACGGCCGCCGAACCTTGGTCGCCGTACACGCTGTTTCGCAAGCCGCCGCGGGCGGCGACGATGGTCGTGGACGGGTTTCTGTGGATCGAGGCGGAGGATTTCAAGGACTACGGCGACTGGCGGCTGGATACCCAGTTCGTCCAGCAAATGGGGTCGGCCTACCTGATCGCCGCCGGCGTCGGGCGGCCGATCGCCGACGCCGCCACGGAAGTGCAGGTCCCGCGTGCGGGACGGTATCGGTTGTGGGTCCGAGCCAAGAACTGGATCCGGGAGCACGCCCCCGGCAAGTTTGCGGTTTCCGTCAACGGCGTCCGTGCAGAGCGCGTGTTTGGCGCGGCGGACAGCGAGGCCTGGGTTTGGGAGCCAGCGGGCGAGTTCGATCTGCCGGTCGGGGAGACCAAGCTCGCGCTGCACGATCTGACGGGCTACTTCGGCCGCTGTGACGCATTGCTGCTGGCACGCGATCTCGCCTACACGCCGCCGAATGACCTCGAACCATTGCAGCGGGAGCGGAGCCGGTTGAGCGGCGTGTCGCTGGAGCCGATGGCGGAAGGCGATTTCGACGTCGTGGTGGTCGGGGCCGGCGCGGCGGGGTGTTGCGCGGCCGTCGCCGCCGCGCGGCTCGGCGCCAATACGGCGCTGATCCAGAATCGGCCGGTGCTGGGCGGCAACGCCAGCGACGAGCTGGGCGTGGGCATCTCCGGGGCCAGCGTCAGTCATCCCAACGCCCGCGAAAGCGGGATCATGGAAGAAGCCGGACGCAACAAAGCGCACTTCGACTGGCAGCGCATGAGCGAAGGCTTTCGGATCGTCGCCGAGGGCGAGAAGAACCTGCGAGTCTTCTACAATCGCCACGTGGTCGCCGCGGCCATGCGCGACCCGCAACACATCGACGCCGTGACCGCCGTGGATACGCTGACGGGTCAGCAGAGCGTCTTTCGCGGCAAGATGTTCATCGACGGTACGGGCGACGGCTGGGTGGGGTACTACGCCGGCGCGAAGTACCGCCTGGGCCGCGAATCGCGCGAGGAGTTCGGCGAGGACTTGGCGCCGCCCGAAGCCGACAAGATCACCATGAGCGGCTGCATCATGGGCAACTACACGGTCTCCTTCCGCGCCCAACGCATGGGGCGGCCGGTCGAGTACGTGCCGCCGCCGTGGGCCGCAAAACTGCCGCCCGCCGAGGAGTTCGGCCGCCGCATCGACCACGTCGAGTGGGGCAACTGGTGGCTGGAGCATCCCGGCGACATCGACGATTTGTGGGATCCGGAACGGGCCCGCGACGAACTGATCAAGATCTCGTTCGGCTACTGGGACTTCATCAAGAACCGCTGGCAGGAACGGGATCAGGCGAGCGACCACGCGCTGGCCTTCGTGCCCTATATGAACGCCAAGCGAGAGACGCGGCGGCTGGAGGGCGATTATCTGTTCAAGCAACAGGACGCCCAGGACGGCGTCGTGTTCCCCGACCGCATTTCCTACGGCGGCTGGCCGCTGGACGTGCATCACCCGCGCGGGATCTTTTCGGGCAAGGAAGGCCCCTTTGACTGCAATCCCCGCGTGCCGATCTATACCATTCCGTACCGCATCCTGTATTCGGCAAACGTCGAGAACCTGCTGTTTGCCGGACGCCACGTCAGCACCACGCATATCGGTCTGGGGTCGCTGCGGGTCCAAGGCACCCTGTCCACGCTTGGACAAGCGGCGGGCACGGCTTCGGCCCTGTGCCTAAGTCTGGGCGCAACGCCGCGCGAACTGGGGCAGAAGCACATCGTCCGATTGCAGCAGACCCTGCTGAAGCATGACCAGTACATTCCAGAACTGAAGAACGAAGACCCGGACGATCTGGCCCGCACGGCCCAGGTCAACGCCTCGAGCACCGCCGCACACGAGGAATTTTCGCAGGACAAGGTGCGTCACCGGGACAGCCATCCGCTGAACATGCCGCGGGCGGTGATGATGCCGCGAGGCGTACGCGAGCGGCTGCAGGGCGTGTCGCTGGTGTTGTCTTCCGAGCGGACCGAGCCGGTGGCGGTCACGCTGCACGTGCGCGAGTCGTCCGCCTCCGGCGACTTCTCGTCCACGCGCGATCTGGCTACGGCCGTCGCCACGGTCAAGCCCAACCACCTGACCTGGGTCAAGTTCCCCCTGGACTGTGCGGTGTCGCAGCCGTTTGTCTGGTTCTGGCTGCCGAAGACCGAGGGCGTCTCGTGGCGGCTGATGCAAAACGGCCCGCCGAGCGCCTGCCGGGCCTATGGCGGGGATGCGCCGCGCGGCTGGACGGTGGTTTCCGGCCAGTACTACACTTGCCTGACCGACCCGTTGACCGCCATCGCCTGCGATTATCGGCCGGAGAACGTCATCAACGGCGTGTCGCGGATCGTGGGCACGACCACGAACCAATGGGCCTCCGATCCGGCGCAGGAGCTGCCCCAATGGCTCGAACTCGCCCTGCCGCAGCCGGCGAAACTGAACACCGTGTACCTGACGTTCGACACGGACATGAACACTCGCTTCCACGACGAGCCGCTGGTGCGCCAGTGTGTCAAGGACTATCGCCTGGAGTACCAGCATGAGGGCAGGTGGCACGAGCTGGCCCGCGTCACCGACAACTACCAGCGTCGCCGCGTTCACCGTTTTCCGGCGGTCACGGCCGGCAAGCTGCGCCTGTGGGTCGAAGCGACCGGCGGCGACCGATCGGCCCGCGTGTTCGAGATCCGAGCGTATCACGAGCCCGGCAGTTCGGAATAATAGAGTACGCGGCCATGCGATTGAGGGAGCCATTCTCCGGGGCGATTCCCATGTGTACGCGGCAACACCCTATCCCAGGACGCCCAGGGAAGCGGGCCGGTGCCTGGGCAGCGATTCTGGTTTCGCTTTTCGTTTGGGGTTCGACGCCGGGCATCCAGGGCGCAGACGGAATCAGTTCCGGCGGCTTGAAGCCGTTTGTGATTGCCGTGATCCCCGTCGTGGGGCGGAGTGGGGCCGTCGGGGGGGTGGCGATCGATGCTCGCGGCGTCCTGGATCGCGGGACTCGTGAGACGACGGGCCAGTTGCGGCGCGCGTGGCTGGCGGCCATGGTTCCGGCCCAGGGCGAGATGGCCCGTGCCAGTGCGTTGCGCAAGGTGTCTCTGCGGCGGCTCGAAGCCGCCATCGCGGACTGTCGCGAGCAAGGCAAACCGTTGCCGCTGGAGGTGCAGTTCCTGGCCGGCTTGCAGCGAGTCCGGTACATCCTGGCGTACCCCGAAACGCAGGACATCGTGCTGGCCGGCGAAGCGGGACCCTGGACGCTCATCGACACGGGGGAGGTGGTCGGCCAGGCGAGCGGCCAGCCGATCCTGCAACTGGACGACTTAATCGTCGCGCTTCGCTCGGCCCAGGCCGCCTCCGTCGGGCCGGGAATCACCTGCTCGATCGACCCGACCGAGCAGGGCCTGGCTCGTTTCGATCGGCTGATGCGCCGGCAAGACCTGACGATGAGCGAGGCGGCGGTCCGGCGTTTGGAAAGAGCGCTGGGCGACAGCGTGATCACGGTCACGGGGGTCGACGCCGACACGCATTTCGCGCAAGTGCTGGTGGTGGCCGACTGGACGATGAAGCGGCTGGCCATGGGCTTCGATCCGGCCCCGACCGACGAGTTGCCGAGCTACCTGCAACTGCTGCAGGCCGGCGACCGGGTTCCGCCCCGCAACGCGATCCTGCGGTTCTGGTTGGCGCCCCAATACGACGCGGTGCTCCGCGACCCCGAAGGTTTGGCTTGGGAACTGGTGGGAGACGGCGTCCAAGCGTTGACCGAAGCGGGTCTGCTGGCGGGGCAGGGCCGCGTGGCGGATGCAGGCCGCCCGGATCCGCTGGCCAAGCAATGGACCGACTCGTTTACCCGCCAATACAGCCTGCTGGCCGCCAAGCTGCCGGTGTTTGCCAGTCTGCGGAACTGCATCGACTTGGCGGTCATCGCCGCGATCGCCAACCGCGAACAACTGTTCCAGCGCACTAGCTGGGGCAGTTCGTCGCTGCTGCTCAGCGCCGACCAGCTGGACGTCGGCCGTTATCCGGTGCCGCGCACGACGCCTGCGCGAGCCAGTTACGTCGAGCGCCAGTCGGAGTACGTCGTGAGCATCTCCGGCGGTGTCGACCTGGATTCATGGTCGGTACTGAAGCCAGCGGCCGTTCGCCGGCCGCTGGCCGCGCTGCGGGCCGCGTCCGCGCCGCCCAGGTCGAAAACCTGGTGGTGGGATTGAGTCATCCGCCGGCGCCAGGCGGCGTGGCGGCAGGCTTTTCCGCCGGCGGCGTGGGGGCCTCCGCTGCGCCGGGCGGCCCCAGCAACTGGGCCAGCTTCTGTTCGAGCTTTTCGCCGCGCACGTGCAGCGCGTTGACTTTGCCGTCGCGGTCCAGCAGCACGATGAAGGGGATGGCGTCGATGCCGCACTTGACGACCAGCGGGTGATCGAAACCGCGGGCGTTGGCGTCAGCGCTGATGACCGTTGTCCAAGGCAACGGTTGGCGCGCCAGCCAAGTCACGACCGTCTGGGGATCCTCGTCCAAGTTGACGCCGACCACCTCGAAGCCCTTGTCGCGGTAGGCCTCGTAGTTCTTCTTCAGGTTCGGTAGCTCCTCCAGGCATGGTCCACACCACGTGGCCCAGAAGTCGACCAGCACCACTTTGCCCTGGTACTTGCTCCAATCGAACGGCGATCCGTCCACTTGCGTACCGTCCACCACGAAGGTCTGGCCCAGCAACCCGGCGCGGCGGCGACCGTTTTCGGCGCGTGCCATTGCCTGCTTGGCCAGTTCCTCATCGGGGGAGTTCTTGTACGCGTTCTCCAACATGACAAAGGCTTCGCCCGCTTCCTTGTAACTTCCGGAGATCTCCAGCAACTGGGCGATTTGCCCGACGACGTTCAAGACGTACTCGCCAGGCGGTTGGATTTCCAACAGCGACTTCAGGACGTCGAGTACGGCGGGCGCGCTGTTCGGTTGGCCGGTGAGCAGAGCGCGCAGTTTGCCGTCCAGATCCAGTTTCATCTCCACCGCCTGAGCCTTGGCCATGTCGAGCATGCTTCGCGCCTCGGCCGCGAGTTGCTCGTCCTGACTGTCCTTGTACGCGTTGCCGATCGCCTGGCAAGCCTGTAAAGCAACCTCCTTGTGTCCGAACTGCTGCATCATCATGGCGGCTTGCCTGGTGACCATGAACACACCGGGCGCGTTGGGCTGCTCGGCAACCAGCTTCTTCAGGTCCGCCAGCAGGGGCTTGACGTCGGTGACCTGACCAACGGCTGCCGCCTCGGCCATCGCATCGAGCGAGAGTCCAAACAGCATCAGCCGACCCAAGTTGACGATCTCCGGGTCGGCATCTTTCATGACCGTCCGGCAGTAGCCGTTCAGGTCCTTTACAGCTTGGCGATCACCGAGTCTTCCCAAAGCTCGCATCGCATCCAGCTTGGCTTGCGTAGCCGTGAAGCGCACCTGCTTTTCCTGGGACATGTTTAGCAGTTTGTCAGCTGCTTGAATGCGGGCCGCGTGCAGGCTGCGGTAGTCCTCGAGCAGTTGCTGCTGATCCTGGCCCTTGGGTTGCTGCTGCTGCAACTGCTCCAGGAACGCCAGTAACGCTTCTTTGCCCTCAGGCACTGCGTAGCCGTTGGCACCTCCGCCCGGCGCAGCGACCGGAGGCATCGTGGGAGGCGTGGGGACTTCGGTGGCGGGAACGGCCGAGTCGCCGGGCGTCGAAGGCGTGGTTGGGGTCGCGGTGTCCGCATCGCCGGCGGGAACCTGACCCGAAGAGTCGGCGCCCGAGGGCGATGCCGTTGAGGCAGCGGGCGATGTTGCGGAGGCCTCGTCGGCGACCTGGTACTTGCTGCTAGCAGCCGTCAGCGGACCTTCCTCCTTTCCTCCGCCGCAGCCTGCCATGAAGCAAGCCGTGAGTGCAAAACCGAGGCCCGTTAACAGACGTTTTGAGCATCCTGCGCGAGAAACCATTGCCATGAACGCGAGTTCCTTAAATTGGAAGCGGAAGGGTAAACTATCGCCGGGTGGTCGGAAGTGAGCAAGCTTGGCAGATTGTAGGCCATTCCCCCATTTTTGACACCCCCAACATTTAGCCTGCTTCGCACAAAAGGGTCCTGTCCCCTTTTCGCGAACAAAAGAAATGAGGATAGCTGACAGAAAGCTGGAGTGACAGAAAAATGGGACCGCGTTGCTACGAAGTTGTTCCTGGACAGGTGCTACGGTTTCTTGCCCGCTGGACTGGTCTCCGGCCAGGCGGCTTCGAGTCGGCCCAACGTTACGGCGACTTGCCGTTTGCCGGTGCCATCGGGGCCGAGCATGGTCAGGGCGAACGTTTCGCCGGGCTTTTTCTGCCGGACGATCCGCAGCAACTCGTCGGGCAAACGCACGGCTTGGCCGTCGGCTTCCACAATCAAGTCCCACTGTTTCAGCCCGGCGCGGGCCGCGGGGCCATCGGCCTGCAGGACTTTGACCACCAAGCCTTCGGTCCGTGGCGGAAAGCGGTCCAGGAAATCGCGTCCTTGCTGCCAAGGTTCCTCGATGGCCGCTCCCAAGTTTGGCGTGGAGGCACTCTGCCGCGTTTCCAACAGTCGGCGAACTGCACCGGCCGTGCCGGCAAAGGCGACGCCGACGGGTGTTCCGTTGTTCGACATGATGCCGCTTTGTACCCCGACCAGCGCCCCCTGGCGATCGACCCACGGACCGCCGGAAGTGCCGGACGGGACGTTCGCCGCCACGGCCAGAACCACCACATAGCCGGCGTTCAAGTATTCGAAAGTGGGTTCATCCCGGGCCACCATGCCCCGGAACATGACCGCGTGACGAAACACAGGCGTGCCAAGCAGAAAGACGTCCGCGCCGGCCGGCGGCGACACATCTGCCAGCGGCAGGAAAGGATAGCCGCCGTCGCGCGGTTCCAGGCGGAGCAGCGCCAGGTCATTCCCCATGTCGACCGCCGCGACCTCCGCCCGCCGCCGGCCGGCGACCGGCGATAACACCTCGAGGCGGTTTCCCGGCCGTCCGATCACGTGCGCCGCGGTAATCGCTAGGCCGCTGGCATCGACCAGACTGCCGCTGCCGTTCAGATGATCGTCGACCAGGATTTCCAGCGAAGCCTGCTTGACGCGGGCGTACAACTCGCCGCCGGCCACTGCACCGTCGCCGGGTTCGGCACCCCGCAGTCCTCCGGCCTGCAAAGCCAGCAGGAAGATAACGCCGGGGAAGAGTCGGCGGGCAAGACGCGGCCGGACCGTGTGATCGGAAGCCGACCAAAAGGCATCGTGGCACGAAACTCGTCGCAGATTCATCACAGAGCCATTCCTTTCCACAATCATCGGGTTCAGGGGGGGGTAACCGTGGCCTGGAATCATTCTACACCAGAAACTTGGCCTTGAGTTGCTTGGACGCAGATCGCACCCGGCGCAAGAGGCCCGGATTTATCGGAAAAGCCGGGCTTGCACACGAGCAGGCTGGCGGCGAACTTGGCTGCGGACCTCCCTGGACAACTCCAGCTTTTGGTGTATCTTCTTGTTTTTGGTTTAACCCGTGATGTCCAGATTCTCGAAAGGAGGAGCTTGTGAAGGTTACCGTTGATGAAACGCTGTGCTCCGGATGCGGCGTTTGTGAAGAAGTGGCCCCGGATGTGTTCGCCATGAACGACGCCGGCGTCGTGACGGTCAAAATCAATCCGATTCCGGCCGATCTGGAGCAGGCGACCCAGGAAGCTGCGGACGGCTGCCCGTCGGGCGCGATCACGGTCGAAACCTAGCGGATCGCGGCACCGACACCGTCGATTGACCTTCAAACGGCTCGCCCTCATTCGAGTGACGAGCCGTTTTTTTGTTGTTCCGGTCCTCGTTCCCAGGCTCCGCCTGGGAACACCCTGTCTTGCCGGCTCTGCCGGCCCGCGCTTGTCTCGCGGACGGGGGCGCTTTACGATGGGGCCCACGAACTGAACCCGTGCGCCCTGTGCGCGACTTTCTGCAGCTTAGAACCGCTAACAAAACCGAAATCGGAGACCTTCGGTCGGCGGTTTCGACGGGGTCAGAGACCCGCGCCGAACGGTTTTGTTAGCGGTTCTTAGACTTAACAAGGAGATCCTCTATGGTCATGCGATGGTCGTCCCGGTGCCTCGCGTTGCTGGTCTTGTTCTTGATGGCGTTCTCGACGGCGTCAAGCGCTGAACAGGCCAAGACTGAGAGCAGTCCTGCCAAGCCAGGAGCCAGTGCGATGCCAATCACGTTGCAGAAGTTTGGCGAGTCCCAGGTTCAGGAGTTCCCCTGGGGCTGGATCCGCTGGCTGGTCAACGCCCAAGTCGATCCCGACGCGGAGATGACGTTCGGCGTCGTGTACATCAAGCCGCAGCAGACGAATCCGCTGCACGTACACCCCAACAGCGCGGAGTACTTGCACGTGCTGGAGGGCTCGTGCGAACACCGGATCGGCGACCGGTGGGTCACCGTCAAGGCGGGCGACACGCTCCGCATTCCTCAGGGCGTCAAGCACAATGCCCGCACCAAGGACGAATGCTGCCGTGCTGTGATCGTGTACAACACCGGCAAACGCCAGATGGTGCCGGTCACGGAGTAGCCGGCCGCGCCAGGCTTCGCGCATCAAAAAGCCCGGCTGTTCCGAAAAAGGCGGGCTTCTGAAAGTCAGACAGCCCAACCTCCGTCTTCCATGCTGAGAATCAAGAGTCCTCCCTATGAAGTTCCTTCGCCTCCTGCCCGCAGTTTTGGTCGCGATGCCCTTCGCCGTCACGCTATCCGCCGCCGAACCGCCGACGGCCGACGCGAAGCTGGAGGCGTTCTTCCGAGCGTATTTGGAGGAGTGTTTTCAGCTCCGCCCGCTGGAGGCGACGCAGCTGGGCGATCACCGCTTTGACGACCGGCTCGACGATCTGTCGGCGGCAGCCCGCCAACGGTGGCGGGAGCATTACCGGCGTACGCTGGACGAGTTGCCTGGAGCCGTGGATTACGAGCAGCTGTCCGCGGCCGGCAAGATCGACTTCGAGATTCTGCAGATCGGAAGAGCGTCGTGTAGGGAAAGAGTG
>ERZ795059.5111-NODE-5111-length-12017-cov-10.910801_pt1 | contig 12017 bp, 14 predicted proteins | sample MGYA00375143_ERZ795059 | MGnify/ENA primary metagenome ERZ795059 (study PRJEB30188, sample SAMN05720168) | activated sludge metagenome | isolation source: Anaerobic digester | place: USA | collected 2015-01-07 ... | reverse complement strand
TAGATGGAAAAGCTAGAGTAATAAACTTTGGTGAGGCTTATAAATATGAAGGTTGCATAGTCGGTAAAATTATAGATATAGATTACATTAAAAATCAATACAAACTTTTGATATGCGTTAGATAAAGTTATATATGTTATGAGGAGGATTAAAATTATTTGTTTAATATAGAAGCTGTTATAACAGAACAATGCAATTTAGACTGCACATATTGTTATATGAATAATATAAATAAAACAATGACATTAGAAACATTTACTAAAACTATTAGTAATATAGATACTTTATTAAAATTATATAATCAAGAAAACTATTCTATAGATTATTTTGGTGGAGAACCTTTATTAAATTGGGATTTAATAGTAAATAGTTTTGAAACTTTAAGAAAAGATAGTAAATGTAAAAGAATTGGAATAATTTCTAATCTATTAGAAATAGATCAAGAAAAAATTAATTTTATAAAAAAAAATAATATTAATATTAGTTTTAGTTTTGATGGTTTATGGAATGAATTTAATAGACTTTTAAAAGATGGTTCTAGCTCTTTAAAAAAATATGAATCTAAAAAATATTTAATTAAACAAATTTCTCCATTCTATTGTAAAACTATGGTATCTCCTTCTTCTTTAGGAACTTTAGTAAAAAATGCTAAATATTTAGTTGAAGAATGGGGATTTGAAAGACCTGATTTTTCTTTAGTAAGAGATGATATTTGGTCTAAAGAAAATATACAAGATTTTAAAAAAGAGATTAGAGAATTAACAGAACTGCAAATTGAATATATTAATAAAGGAAAACATGTTTTATTTGGATTTTATAGATTATATTTATTAGATATGATTTATGGAAAAAAATATGGTAAAAGAAAATTTGGTTGTTTTTCAGGTAATAGCGGAATAGGATTAATGCCAGAAGGAATTGCATATCCATGCGCTAGATTTGGTTCTTCTAAAAAATATCCTATTTATGATTTTAATACTAAACATTTTTATAAAGAAAATTACGTTATTTTTATGAAAGAAAAAAATAAAGATCCTAGTTTTTATGATAAATGTAAAAAATGCAGCTTATATAATTATTGTAACGCTGGTTGTACATTTTCTCAAATGAAAAATGAAAATACATTTGAACCATTAGATTCTATTTGTGAATTATATAAAATTTTATATAATGAATGCTTTTATTTATTTGATAAAATAGGTGAAAATAAATTATTTTTAGAATTATTATTTAATTAAAAAGAGGAATGTAGAATGAATAAAGAATTATTATTTTTAGCTGTAAATTCAATTATTAATTCTATTGATTATTTAAAAGGATATTATGAACAATGTCCGGAAAATCAAAAAGAAATTTTAACTTCTATGTTAGAAAGTTTAAAAAATATGGGTAATACTATTTGTGATATAGCAGAAGAAAAAAATATTAATGCTACTACTAATGACATTAATATATCAGAAGAAATAATGGATTATATTAAAGAAATAAAAGAAGAAGTGCAAAAATCGAAAAAATGACAATTAAAATTAGATCTACTAATATTATGTATATCACATCTTTGTGCAATTTAAGATGTGAATATTGTTATGAAAAAGATGGTAGACCAAATAAGAGCATGACATTTGAAGAAATAGATAACAAATTAAAATGGATGGATGATAATTTAGAAGATTATTCTCATCTTGTCATATTTGGTGGTGAACCTCTATTAAGAATTGATTTAGTTGAATACATAATAAATGAATTAATAACTACATATAAACATAGATTTTTTTCAGTTTCATTAGACACAAACGGATTATTACTTTTAGACGATAATATTTTTGAAAAATATAAAAAAATAATTTCTAAAAGACAATTTACTACTTTTATAAGTTATGATGGTCCAAATAGTTTTAGAAGAAAAGACTTAAATGGAAATTGTGTAAATGATAAAATTGTTCAAGTTATGAAAAAATTTGAAGATAATAATTTAAATTATACTACAAGTTATACATGGCAAAAAGATAATGATAAAACTATTATTTATGATATGATATACATTTTTGAAAATTTTAATCCAGATAAAATAGTAATTAGTCCTGCATGTGAAGAAATTTCAAAAATACATGGTGAAGATTACACTAATTATTTTAAAACTAAAATACCATATTTTGAAAGTATATTTCTAGAATATAAAAAACCAATTTGTGATTTTACATGCAGATTATGCAAACATTGTAAATTTAATACGAAAAATGTATACTATATTCCAGAAAAAGAGCCATTTATTTATAATAAAAAGACTGAAAAAGCTTTTAATTTTTGGGATTAAAAAAGGTGCGCTAAAAAATGAATAATATATCTTTTATAAAATTTTATTATATGTATGATATTAAAAATTATTCTTCATGTTTAGATATTTTAGAAAATGAAAAAGATTCATTATTAAACATTTTTCCCGAATTTTTTATTAATATTATTAAAATGAAAATACATATTATTAATAATACTTTTATTGATAATAATTTTGATATTTCCATAATAGATAATTATATAAATTCTTCTTATAAAGAAGAATTAAAATATTGTTTTAGCTTTATTTTAGCTGAATATATTTATAAATTTTTAAATGAAGATGATTTATTATACGATTATTTAATGGCATTTTGTTTATCTTCTGATTGTGACGATTTAGTCAAAAGATATATGCTAGACTGGTCAACAGAAAAAAATTTAGGTCGAAAAATTGGAATGTTAGATGAAGTTTTTAATGGTTTTACTGTTGATTTTCATGAGTATTTAAAAGATGCTGATATAAATATAAGAAGTAAAAATTCTTAAAAAGGGATTAAACTAAAGAAATGAATGAAAATGATTTTTTTTCAATTTTTATAAATTTAACAAACAACTGCAATTTTAATTGCAGTTATTGTTATGAAAAAAATAATACAAGATACAACCAACTAACATTACAATCTTCAAACAAGATTGTAAATTTTTTAATTAAAAATAAAGAAAAATTATTAAAAATAAAAAATAAAAAATACATTAGAATACATTTTTTTGGTGGAGAACCTACATTAAATTTTAAATCGCTATTAAATATTTATAATAGTTTATATAAAGATTTAGATTATTATTTTTCTATTATTACTAATGGTTACAGCATTAGTAATATATTAAAAAATATTGATAATAACAGTAGAAATCATATACAAATTTCTTATGATGGTATTGAATCTCAACAAGAGAAAAGAATAAATAAAAACGATATATTTTCTTATAAAAAAGTAAGAAATAATATTATTATATTATTAAATGAAAATTATAATGTATCTATAAAATCTGTTATAACACCTGATAATTTTAAGTATTTAAGTTCTAATTATTTAGATATAAAAAATATTTTTAATTCGTGTAATAAAAATGGTTCTTATTTTCCAACTATTGATTACTATATTTCTTATGATGATAATCATATAAATGATTTAAAAACTGAATTAATAAAAATATCTAAATTTGAATTAGAAGAATTAAAAAAGAATAATAAACCCTTTTTGCATTGGTTTAATAAAAACAACAATCAATATTGTAGCGCTGGAAAAAATGTATTTGGAATAGATACTAATTTAGATATAGTACCATGCGAAGGCTGTTTTAATTTAAATACAAAAGAACACGTTATTTGTAATCTTATTGATAATAATATATTTGACAAATTAAAACAGCTTGAAGAAAAAACAAAAATAATTGAAGATAATAATTGTCGAACATGTAAAACAGATACTTGTTATAAATGTAATATAATAAAATATTTAAATTCTAATAAAGAGAAGACATACTCTGAAAAATGGAATGATTATTCAAATCAAAAAGAATTATGCAATTATTATAAATTAATAGATAAAATAAAAAAGGCTGTATACTATATATTTTTAAAAGAAGATTTTACGTAGCCATAACAAGTTAAATTTAGCATTTTTTCATACAATTTAAATAAATGTCATATTTTAAACATTATAAAAATTTAAAAAAGAAGGTGAATTAATGGGAACTATAGTTAAAAATATTTCACCTGATTGTGCAACAAACTATAGCCCTACAGTTCAATCTGGAAAACCGTGCACGACAAATGTTGTTACATGGTCTCCGGCTGATTTAGATTCTACTGCAATTTTAGCTATTAGATTAAATGAACTGAGAGTTGCATTAAATCAAGAAGAATCTAGACGAGTTGATACACAGACAGCTTTTGGTACAGCTGTAGCTGCTGGCACTATTACTACAGCTGCTCATTGGGCTGCTATACGAACAGCATTAGAAACTTTACCGAACTGGACTAACACTTATCCTGGAACAAAAAGCGGAAATAAAGCATTTACTTGGACGTACTCAAACCCATCTACAGGAGCAATAATAACAGATGAAGTAATTGAAGAATTTAGATTAAAAATAAATGATGCAAAAGACGACTGTTTATGCAACTGCAACTATTGCACATGCAACTGCAACTATTGCACATGCAACTGCAACTATTGCACATGCAACTGCAACTATTGCACATGCAATTGTAATTATTCATGTACATGCAATTGTAATTATTCTGACAGATATTTAAAGAAAAATATTATTTATATATAAAAAAATGAATAAAATTAATTTAGGCTTAGATATTGTAAAACAACTAAAACCTTGTGTTTTTCAATATAAACAAAAAGAAGAACAAGGGTTGATAGAAGATAATAATTTATTACATTTAGGATTTATAGCTCAAGATTTACTTGAAATATTTCCTGAGGGTGAATATTTTATCGTTAAAAAAAATGAAACTGGCTATTACACTGTAGAATTAAATGAATTAATAGCTCCTATAGTAAAATCAATACAAGAATTAGATTCAAGAATGACTGAATTAGAAAATAAATTAAAAGAAAAATAAAGCAGTGTTTTTAAATAGACCATTTTATAAAATATTGCAAATCAAAACTAATTTAAACTGCAATTTAAAATGCAAAAATTGTAGTTTTCATGGACAATATATAAATGAATTGAATGAATATAATTTAGAATTATTAGAAAACGATTGCAGTATAATTTCAAATTGTGGTTATTTTGAAGATATTCAAATTGTTGGAGGAGAACCACTATTAAACGAAAAATTAAAAGATTTTGTTTTAACAGTTAAAAAATTTTTTAATTCTAGTAATATAATTTTATTCACAAATGGCATTTTATTAAAAAAAATTAATATTAATATATTAAAAATGTTTAATAGACTGTTAATAACAAAATATCATTATTCTAATTTAGATTATAAAGATTTAAAACTATATTTAGATGATAATTTAGGTTTGTATAAGACACATTTTTTAGATTATCCAGAGCATAAAAATTTTGATACGTTTTATAATAATAAAAATAAAATTGTAAAATGCAAAAATAATACAAATTACACAATGTACAATGGTTATTTTTATTACTGTCAAAGACCTTTAACAAGTGATTTTGTTCAAAAAAATATTTTTAATAGAGAAGTAAAAGAAAATTGTTTTATTAATGATGGAATTAAAATAGATAGCAATCTAAATTCTATTAAGTTATTTAAATATATTTATTCAAAAAAAGCTTTGAATGCTTGTTTATATTGTAATAATAGAATTTATAAAAAATGATAATAAAGTGGTGAAAACTTAATGAAGTTAAGATTAAATGTTATAGATAAAGGCGAATTATTAGAAGTAGAAAGCATTTGTGAAAATGAAAAAATAGAACTTTTTGAGCCTGGTATAATTTACGAAATATTTTCATGGGAAATATTTGAAAAGATTGTAAAGAGTTTACAAGATGGTTTAAAAGTTTTTATACCAAAAAATTTAACTGAAAATCTAAAATTGGAAAATTTAATTATTGAAGAAAAAGATAAAATAGATACTCTAGATAGATCTAAAAGAATTGCTCAAATTAAAATGAGAGATATAATTTCTAATACTAGATTAACAATTGATAAGTTGTCTTTTATGGATTTGTATGAATTTTTTATGCTCGGTATGTGGTTTGCAGAAAAAGGTTTTTTTATAACTGAAGAAAATAAAGAAGAAAAATACATAGAAATTTTAGAGTATGCAACTTCTGAAAATGTAACTAATAGCAATGAATATATTTCTAAATTAGATAAATTTTTAAGTGTTATGAATTCAATCAATGAAAATAAAGAATATTATAATACTTATTTGCGTTTTTCAGAAGAATTAAATGAAGCTACCACAGAACAAGAGGTTGAAAATATTTATAACACTTTTAAAAATAATTTTTATTAAAAAATGATAAATGTTTTTTATATATTTCCTAGAAATAAAATACAGTATTCATTGTTTAATGGTTCTTTTTACTATATTGTTGAATATTTTTTATATCTGTATTTAAAAAATGCAGATATAAATTTTTATATTACATGTGATAAAAACGTAAAAGAAGAAACAGAAAAAAAGTTTAAAGAATATTTTTCAATACGTTATAACATAAATTTTCCAGAAAAAAATATTTATTATATAACAGAATTAGAAATATATTTTTTAAAAAATAAAATACAAAATACAAAAATAATTGTTGATACCGAAACATTCAAAAATAAATTTTTTCAGAGCGTTATTGACAAAAATAATCAAATACATTTAATATATACTGCTAGGTATTTAGAAACTTTGCAGGAATGTAAAAAAATTTTATCAGAATTAAATATATTTCATTATAACGAAAATGACAAGTATAATAAAAAGATTTATTTTGATATTTTAAAAAAACCTGAAAAAGAATATAATAAAAATTTTATCAGCTTAAAAGAATTTCGTTCTATTACTATTAATCAATTTAATTCTATTATTATTCCATTTATAAAAACTTTAGAAAATAAAAAAACTATAATATTAACAGATGTTTCTTCTAATTTATCTAAATTTATAAATAAAAATGAAAATATAGAAATACATTATAAAGCTTTACCCAATTTATTTGAAATGTTTGATACTTATATAGATTGCATGCTAAATAATTTTGATTATAGCCCTAGAATGTTATTAGAATGTTTTTATCTAGGTAAAAAAGTTTATTATATAAATAATAATAAAAACGATAATGCTTTTAAAAGATATAATGACATTTTAAATAATGATATTAAAAAATATTTTTTAAATGACGATGATATATTAATTAAAAGGTGTTTAAATGTTTAATTTAGAATTTTTAATTACAAAAAAATGCAATCAAACATGTTATTATTGCAATAATTCAATATACCAAAAAGAAGATAATTTAGTAGAAATAGATTTAGATTATATAGATTGGGTTTTAGAAATATATAATAAATATCATGTCAATAATATTAGAATAGAAATATCAGGTGGAGAACCTGGAATAACAAAAAATTTTTTAGAATTAATAGATTTATTTAATTCTAAAAATTATATATCTAAAATATTTTTATTAAGTAATGGTTTAATACGTAAAAGATTTGGAAATGACATAAAAAGCGTAATTGGAAAAAAATTTGATGGTTATCAAGAACATACGGCGTTAGAAATAAGAGATAAAGATATATTATATTTTTATCCAGAATTAACATTTTATAATTCTAGTAAAGATACTATTCATGTCGTTGTATTAAATGAACAAACTATTACATCTCTTTTAAATAATTTTGATTATTATAATGAAAAAGATTTATATAAATGTAATATAGATTTTAAATTAATTACACCTAAAGTTTTTTATCCTAATAATGAATTAATAAATAAAAGTAAAGAATTTTATGATAAATTAAAATCTATAAAAAATATTTCATCTGCTGTTAATGTTTTTGTTAATGCTAATTATAAAAACTTTAATAAAAAATTGAATACAAAATATACTAATATTTGCTCTAAAATTTCAATGTTACAATTTATAGATGTTGAAAATAAATTATTAGGTCAATGTAGTATGCAAGTTGAACAATGCAATAAAGCTGCTATTAATGAAGAAAATATAAAAAAAGCTTTAAAAGGAATATTATTTGAAAAAAATGAATTTTGTAAAAATTGTTATAAATATAATGAAAAATTAAACGCTTTTTATTTAGAAAGACTTCTTAATAAAAATTCTTATAATAATATGAAGGGTTAAATAAATGATTGAAAGATACAAAAGCTTTATTAAAGACGAATGGATAAATGAATTAAAAGAAAAAGAAATAACTAATGTTTTTAATCTTTCTATTTTTGCACATAATTTAGAAAATTATATACTTAAAAAAACTAATATTAAAACGTACGTTGTACCATTAACAAATGGTACATGTTCTTTATTTTTAGGCTTTTATGCTTTAGGAATAAATAACACAAAGAAATGTTTGCTACCAGGTTTTAGCTATCATGCAGCTAAAGTAGCTTTAGAATATTTAGGTAGTAATATTGATTATATAGACATATCAGAAAAAACTTTATGTATGTCGCCTTCTAAATTAAAAGAGTATTTAAATAAAAATTCTGATGTAAATTACGTTATATTTATTAATCACTTGGGTTATATAGGTGAAGATCTATTTGAAATAAAAGAAATTTGTGATTTTTATAATGTAGAATTAATTGAAGATTCTGCACAAGGATTAGGGCAAATTTATAGTAATACAATGCCGGGTTTAATCGGTAAATTTGGAATATATTCTTTTAGTGGAGCTAAGTTATTAAGAAGCGGAGAAGGAGGTTGTTTTATTTCTAAAGATGGAATTTTATCTGAAAAAGTAGAAAAATTGTCTTTTATGGGGATAGGAAATTATATTATGTCTCCTTTATCAGCTATTTTTTTAAATAAACAGCTGGAAGATATTGATGAATTAATAGAAAAAAGAAATAAAATATTTAGAATGTATAATAATTTAAATTTAGAAATTTTAAAATTTCCTTTAGATTATAATACTGGATACCACACAATATGTTATCTATTAAAAAATAGAAATTTAAATTCTATTAAAAGTTTGTTAAATAAAAATAAGTTTGAATTTAGATACAATTTTTATAAACCTTTAACTAATGATATAGAAAAAATTCCTGTATCATATACAATTTATAAAAAATATATTGAATTGCCACAGAGCTATGATTTAGAAAATAAAGATGTCGAATTTATTGCAAAATTTTTAAAAACAGTTGATATTTAAAATGACAATAAACAATTTGAAAATATACGGTAACCCTTATCATAGTTTGGATTATTATTTTTTAAATAAAGAAGAAATATTTATTATATTATTTGAAAACGATGCTAATTTAGAAACTATATCTTCTTTAGATTTTATTGATGGCGTATTTTCTTTATTTTATGAAAATGAAGATTATTTAATTATAGTTTCAGATCCGTATGGTTTGTATCCTTTATTTTATAATAAAAAAGAATTAAAAGTTATTGATAGCTTTTCTGATTGTGAATATGATTATAAAATAAATAATGAATATGTTAATTCTTGTAAAAAAAATTTAGATAAATCGTACCATTCAGCATTAAGTGCCAACAATTTACAAGATGATTTAAGAAAAATAATAAATAAAAAATGTTTTGACTCTCCATTTAAAGAGTGGAAAATAGTTCAACCTGGATGCGTAGTAAAAATAAATAAAAAAACAAAGATCGAAAAAAGTTATTATTATAATGTTATTGATATCAATGAAAAGTATTTAAAAAAACCTGAAGAATTAATAGAAGATTGTATTTTATTTTTAAGTAAAAATAAAAAAGTTTTAGTTCCTTTATCTTCTGGTTATGATTCTAGAACAATTTTTTCTATTTTATATAAAAATAGAAATGTTAGTCGTTATACGTATGGAAAAGAAAAAGAATTTGTAGATTCTAATTTTATTAATATACCTAATTGTATCGAAAAACACTTTATTGATTTTGAAAATTATGATAAATATGTTTTAAAATATTGTTTAGAAATGAACGGTATGGGAGATATTTATTATAAAATACATAATTTTTTTATACAAGATAATTATTTAAATTACGACATTATGTTTACAGGTGATGGTAATAATGAATTTGTAGGCAATCATAAAAATACTTTACATTTATATTATTCCGCTAGATACGCTACAGGTGACGGCCATCATTATAAAACACAAGCTAAAAAAATTAAAGCTGTTCCTCCTTATTGTCAAAAAAGATTACTATCAGCAATAAAAGGTAAAAATTCTGACATGTTAAGAAGAGAAATATGTATAAATTTAATTAATAAATATAACTCTCAATTTTTAGATATTCCTTTTTATAGCGGAGATGAATTTACTAAAAATATGAATTCAAATTTTGGTCATGAATTTTCTTATAATACAAAAGAAAAGTATTTAAACACTTTTTTTGAGGTTTTTTTTAATGATTCTATTTACAACAGGATGTAGTTTTACGTATGGGGAAGAATTAGAAAACAGAAATTTAGCTTGGCCTTATGTATTGGGCAAACTATTAAATGTTGATAAAATAATAAACAAAGGAATTTGTAGTGGAAGTAATGATTATATAGTAAGAACAACACTTGAATTTATTTCTGAATCTATTAAAAATAATATTAATTTAAATGATATTATTATTGTTAATGGTTTTACTTCTGAAATACGAAAAGAATGTTATAGTGATTATTATGAAAAATTTCTACAAATTAAATTGGGTAGAGAAATGGCAATAGTAGATGATAGTGTTCCAAAAATAGTATCTTTTAAATCTATAAAAGGAAAAATAAAAGAAGTATATGATATTATTATAAAAAAATATTTAATTAATTTTGAATCTAATTATTATTTTAATCTTCTATTAAAAATGAATCAAATGATATTATTAGAAAATTATTTAAATAATTTAAATATTAAACATCTTTTTTTTAATTCATTAACAGAAAAATATAAAAATAGCAAAAATGATACTTCTATTGTTAATAATTTTGAAAAAATTAAACTATTATACGATTTTACTTTTAATAACAATAAAAATATTATTAATGAAAATACAATGGAAGAATACTGTAATAACAATTTAGTTCCTTTAGGTCCATTAAAACATCCATTAGAAGAAGGACATAATTTGTGGGCTAATTATTTATTTGAAAGGCTTAATAAAAATGATTAGCATTGTTGAATTTACTGGTCATAAATTAATGGAAGAAATACCAACATATACAAGAATTTCTTGGAATTCTTTAGAATTGTGTGATTATTCTTGTTGGTATTGCTATTTAGGAAAAAGAAAAAGAGAACATTTAATAACAGAAGAAGAATTTAGTAATTTTTTAAACAATATTGTTTTAAATTTCAAAAATAGAGAATATATCAAATTTGTTATAACTGGTGGAGAACCAACATACTATGATACTAAATTATTTGATTATATAGATGGTCTATTTTCAATAAATAATATAAAAGAAATAATACTTCATACAAATTTTAATAAACCTCTGTCATGGTGGAAATTATTTCAAAATAAATATAAAAATAAAAAAATAGAAGTTAATGCTTCATGTCATTTAGAATATATTAATTCAAATGAAAAAATAAAAGATTATATAAATAAAATGTTGTTTCTTTATGAAAATAATATTAATATATTTTCTTGGGTTATGATAGAACCAGATAATAAAGAATTAGCGATATATATAAGAGATGAAATAGATAAAAAAATGACAGGTAAAGCAAATTTTAAATTTGTTCAGCATCCTTCTACTTTAGTTTTTTACGAACAAAATAAACAAATTGTTCACGAAGATAAAAAAAATGTAGTAATTAAACTAAAAAATAAAGAAAAAATGTATTTAAATGCGGATGAATTAATTCTACAAAAATTGAATAAATTTAAAAGCTGTATTTGCGCTAGAGGTATAAATCAAATAGCAATAGACGCGTATGGAGCAATATATACTTCAGAATGTCAATGGGTTTTAGATAGAATACCCGAATTAAGCGCTCCTGGATTTTATGGAAAAAATGTTGTTTTAAATAATAAACCAACATATTGTAAAA
>ERZ795059.5110-NODE-5110-length-12020-cov-4.375345_pt1 | contig 12020 bp, 10 predicted proteins | sample MGYA00375143_ERZ795059 | MGnify/ENA primary metagenome ERZ795059 (study PRJEB30188, sample SAMN05720168) | activated sludge metagenome | isolation source: Anaerobic digester | place: USA | collected 2015-01-07 ... | reverse complement strand
CACGACGCTCTTCCGATCTGGTTTTTTTGTATAGAATTTCAACAGGGCCGCAAAGTTACCCTTTACATCATCCAGATTTCCGGCAATTTCAGCCCCCCGCAATTCGGTCCTTATCTCTTCAATCGCCTGCAACGCGTATTCCTTCATACCAAGTCCGTCAGGAATGTTTTCGCGCATCTGTTCAAGACTGACTGCTACCGCTTTACGATCACCCTGCAGCATATCAATGATCACACATGCAATTTTCATCCCCAGAGCCGCGCGGCTATTCTCCGCTTTTTCCTTTTTCATCTTCTCAGCGATGGTATTCCAGGTTTCAGGGGCCGGAATTATTTCCAGGAGATCGTTAAATTTTGGAGCTGCTTTTGTTTTTTCAGGAATTTCGCCGTAGCCATATGAATAAAAATCGCCTCTGTTCTGCTCCAGAGAATAGTTGAAACATTTTTTAAAAAGCTGAAACCATTTATCCGCAGCTTCATCTGTCTTCATGCCGTTTCTACCCTCTTTATACCGGGCCAGTTCCTGGTTCAGCAGCCCCTTTTCTGCGTCAGAACCGGCAGTCAGCTTTTCTTCAATTTCCTGACTCAGAGAAGCAACCAATGCAGCGGCAGCCGGCAGGTGATGCAAATCAGCAGCCCGGGCTGAATCAACCGCAAAACTGGAAAACGAACATACGAGACCGGCAAGAACTATTTTTGGAATTTTCATGTATCCTCCTCAAAATCTTTTGCAACAATCTATCATTCATCACCCCCTTCGAACAAGTCAGATTGGCAATCAACTCCTGATAAAAGTCATATGATTCAATAAAAAAGAGCAACGGACCTGCCCGACAGAGTCTTGATGGCAAAAGAATTGGACAAGCGCAGCGAATGCCTTTATAATGCGGCAGAATCTCAATACTGGTGAAGGCAATGAAAAACGAAATCAACTGGCAGTGTGGCGAAAATGGCGGGTTGCCGATGAAGCTTGCGGAAAAGGGCCTCGATTTCAAGGGGCGCACCGCGTTTTTCTTCTGGTTTTCCGGCCTGGTTGCTGTGCTGTCAATGGTCTGGGTCATCATTCTGTCGCTCAAGCTGCTGCAGTTTTCACGCACCGACCCTACCCTGCCCTCATATTACGTGACCATCGCGTTTCTCTGCATCGCCGTCAGTGCCGCCAGTCTGTATAGTTTCTATCGCCTGTTCAAAACCAGACGGGCCTTCAGCAAAAACATCGAAATCGCAGACGGCACCGTTACCTACTGCGAAACCACCGACAAGGGCAAACGCGAATGGCAGGAAAAACTGCGCAAATTCGAAGGCATTGCTCTGCGGCACTACGACTACCGCGGCGTCGATTCGTGGTACATTGCCCTGATTCACAAAGACCGCGAGCGCTGCTTCCCGGTATTTGCGCCTGACTACGACTCGCGCCTCGCTCCCGAAACCGAAAAACGTGAACTGCTGGCCCGCTATGGCAGCATGTTCGGCCTGATAACCAGCTACGAGAAAAAAGAAGAGAAAAAAGAAGCATGAAAGCAAAAGCAGATAAACGCCATTCAGCCAACCCCGGCAAAATAACCTGGCAGCCCGGAACCGTTCTTTCACCGGTGCCGGCGGTCATGGTCACCACAGTCGGCAATGAAGGCCGCCCGAACATCATCACCATCAGCTGGGCCGGCACCGTCTGCTCTGAGCCGCCGATGCTCTCGATCTCGGTTCGCCCCGAACGCCATTCATTCAAGCTGCTGCGCGAAACCGGCGAATTTGTCGTCAATATTCCTGACCGCAAAATCGTGCGCGCAACCGATTACTGCGGCGTTGCCTCGGGCCGCGACCACGACAAATTTCACGAAACCGGTCTGACAAGCGGGCGCAGCGAAACGGTCAAGGCCCCGATCATCATTGAATGCCCCATCAATATCGAATGCAAAGTTGAGCGCGAAATCGAACTCGGCTCACACAGCCTGTTTCTGGCACGCATTACCAATGTTCAGATTTCTGCCGATCTCATCGACGACAAGGGCACTCTGAACGCCGAAAAAGCGGCAATCGTCGGCTATGCCCACGGTCATTATTACCAGCTTGGCAGGCAGCTTGGCCACTTCGGCTTCAGCGTGAAAAAGAATTGAAAAGCACAGATCTGCTGATAATTGGCGCCGGCCCGGCCGGTCTGATGGCGGCGATTCGCGCGGCCGATCTCGGGCTGCAGGTCACGATTCTCGAATCGATGCCGAAACCGGCCCGCAAACTGGGCATTTCGGGCAAAGGCCGCGGCAACCTGACCAATACCGAGCCATTCAATACGTTTTTAAAACACTTCAACAATGAGGGCCGGTTTTTGAAATCGGCATTCAAAGCCTTTTTCAATACCGATCTGGTCGAATTCTTCAATAAAGAAGGCCTGCCGACGGTCGAAGAACGCGGCGGCCGCGTTTTTGTCGCTTCCGGCCGTGCCGTCGAAGCGGTCGCCTGTCTGCACAAAGCCATCGAACGCCGCCGGGTGCAGCTGGTGGTCAACCGCCCGGTTACCGGCCTGATTGTCGAAAAAGGTCAGTGCCTCGGCGCCATTGCCGGCGGCAAACCATGGCTGGCCTCGGCAACCCTGCTCGCCACCGGCGGTCTGTCATACCCGGCCACCGGCTCGACCGGCGACGGCCTTAAATTTGCCCAGGCATGCGGTCACGAAATCGTCACCCCCCTGCCCGCGCTCGTGGCCCTGAAAACGCCAGAACCCATGCCCGAATATCTTAAAGACGTCGCTCTGCGCAACGTCTCGGCCGAACTGCGGGTTAACGGCAAAAAGGTCGCCGCCGAATTCGGCGAAATGACCTTTCTCGACGGCAATCTCTCAGGGCCGATAATCATTACCCTGAGTCGCCAGGCAGTGCCTGCGGTTCACGCCGGCCATCTCTGCGAAATATTCGTCGACCTCAAACCGGCACTCGACCACGCCAAACTCGATCGCCGCATTCTGCGCGACTTTGAAGAAAACCACAATGCGCGCCTCGATGAAGTGATCGCCAAACTTCTGCCGGCCGGCATGCGCCAGTTTTGCCTGCAGCAGCTCGAACTGAGTCCTTCGCTGAAAATAGCCCAGGTCACCGCCGCTCAGCGCCGGCTGCTGCGAAACTGGCTCAAAGAGCTGAAATTCACGATAACCGGCAGTGCCCCCTGGGAACAGGCGATCGTTACCGCCGGCGGCGTTTCGACGCGCCAGATCAACCCGGCAACCATGGAATCAAAAATTGTCAAAAACCTCTACTTCGCCGGCGAAATAATCGATATCGATGCCGACACCGGCGGCTACAATCTGCAGGCAGCCTTCTCGACCGGCTGGCTTGCGGCCAACTCGCTTAAAAAATAACAGCAATAACTTACAGGCCTGGCTGTCGAAACTGCTGAAGCCTGCTTTGCTCTTACTGAACCCGTATATAAAGGAAAAATAAAATGAAACTGCTGATCAGACAGCTTGAAGTCAGCCTCGAATACACCACCGACGATGTTCTCAAAGCCGTCAGCCGCCGCCTTAACTGCCGCAGCAACCAGATCAGCAGCTGCGAAGTGACGCGCCGGTCGCTCGACTCACGCCCGATGCGCAGTGCCCCGGTTTTCGTTCTGACTGCCGAAGTCGTCATGCAAAACGGCTTCAGCCTGCCGCAGCATGCTCCCAAAGACGTCGAACCAATCAGTAACGAAGCTGAACAGCCATTTATTTCTGCACCGCTGCCGGCAAAAGCTGAATTCAAGCGACCGGTTATCGTCGGAGCCGGCCCCGCCGGTCTGATGGCCGCCTATCACCTGGCCGCAGTCGGTGCCCGCCCGATTCTCATCGAAAGAGGCGCCCGCGCCGAAGACCGCCGTGCTGTCGTCGATGCCTTCTGGCGCCAGGGAACCTTCGACCCCGAAAATAACGTTCTTTTCGGTGAAGGCGGAGCCGGGCTGTTCTCTGATGGCAAGCTCACCGCCCGCAGCAAAGATCGGCCGCGCATCAGGCACTTTTTTCAGACCCTCGTCGATTGCGGCGCGCCGACAGATATTCTGATTGATTCTGAACCCCATATCGGCAGTGACGTGCTGCAGAAAATCGTTCCGGAAATGCGGCGCCGCATTGAGGCTGCCGGCGGCGAAACTCTTTTTAATACAGCCATGACTGACCTGCTCGTCGAAAACGGCCGTCTGACCGGCCTGATTGCAGGCGGCAGAGAATTCCGCACCGACAATCTGATTCTTGCAACCGGCCACAGTGCCAGAGATGTTTACCATCTGCTCGGCGAGCGCCAGGCGACCCTGCAGGCCAAGCCGTTTGCGGTAGGTATCCGCCTTGAACTGCCGCAGCGGCAGATCAATCAGGCGCAGTATGGAAAATTCGCCGGGCATGCCAGGCTCGGAGCCGCAAGTTACAAACTGACACGGCGTCCCGAAGGCACTGCCAGGGCCTGCTATTCTTTCTGCATGTGCCCGGGTGGCCTGGTAATCACATGCGCCTCTGAAAATGGCGCTCTTACCACCAACGGCATGAGTTATTCACAACGCGGCAGCATCTGGGGCAACGCCGCTTTCATCGTGCCGATCGAGCCTGCTGATTACGCCGGCTTTGCCGGGCCGGAAACCCACCCCGAACTCGCCGGGCTGAATTTTCAGCTGGCAATGGAAAAAGCTGCATTTCTGGCCGGCGGCGGTGATTTCAGCGTTCCGGCACTGATGCTGCCTGACTTCATCAACGGCAAAATCTCGGCAAACCTGCCGGCTGACCGTTCGTGCCCCCTCTCAAAACCGGCTTCCTTCGATAAAATTCTGCCTGATTTCGTTCTCAGCACACTGCGCACTGCTGTTCCGAAAATGCTGCGCGAGCTCAACGGCGTCAACCAGAGTTCGGCAATCGTCTACGCTGCCGAAACACGAAGCTCGAGCCCGGTTCGCGTCGTGCGAAGCGATGACGGCTTTTCACCGGCAATCGCAGGCCTCTATCCGGCCGGTGAAGGCGCCGGTTACGCCGGCGGCATCGTCAGTTCAGCCGTCGACGGCCTCAAGGCTGCCGAACAGGTCGCCGCCCGCCTGCACGGCTGACAAAACACCCACAATCCAGACATAAAACTAATGCCCGCCATTTTCGGTCGGGCAGTTCAGACAAGCCTTAATTTGCCATATTACAAAATGGATACAGCAGGTCAGGCGATTGCATAAGCGACGCTTGTCGAGCATCCCATAGCTCCCCGTGAACGATGCCGCTAAGACCGGACGTTTTGCCTGGAGGGCAAAACGCGGGCGATTGCCGCAGGATGCGGCTTAGAGCCCGTGTTCCGGTCGCGCGAGCAGAGTGAACAAATGGAGCTATGAGGGTGCGAAGATCGCAGAGCGTTGCAACGCCTGACCGGCTGCAAAAAAGAAAACGGGCTAAAAAAAAGGGCCCCTGGTCAAAAAGCCAGGGGCAAAGTGAGAGGATCTTTTGAGAGGATACGTGAAGTCGCGCGGGGACGCGACTAAGCGTAAATTCAAAGGTTTAACATTTTTGCATCCGCGAACCGGAGCTGATTTTGAAAGAGCAGAACCGAATTCTACCGCCTTGCGGTGGTGCAATTCATTAAACCCATAGTTTTCAAAGAACAACAAAATTATATAGAGCAAGTTCCGTGCCAACTCAAAATAACAAAAAACAGACCAAAACGCAAAGGTTTTTTACAATTTATGTGTAATTTTCACACATTGTGCGAAAATCACACACACAATTAATCTTCTAGGCTTAAGAATAAGAAAATCGACCCCGACCGTCAAGTCCTGTCGATCTCGACCTGTTCAAGGCAAAAACAAATCCAGAGCCTTACGCAAGATGACCAGAACTGCACCTGTCGACAAAAAAGCATTGCACCAGACTCCACAACCAGGAGGCAAAAAGAAGCCCTTTAGCCGGTATATTTTCCTGCTGGTCTTCAGCAGTTCATGTTCGAACGCGCCAACAGAAGTTTTTTTCATTATTGAATTTGCTTGACCATCAGGTTATAATCTCTTCTTAATCTTCACCGCAGGCAGGGGCTCAGCATGGACCAGTTATTTTACGCATTTTCAAGAGAAAAGGGCATTTCGTTGACCTTTGTCGATGTCACCGAAGCGGCCAAAACTCTTGAGAAAAAGCACCTTTCTGGCCCTACCGCCGGCCGTTTCCTGGCTGAAGCCCTTGTAGCAGTAGCCATACTTTCGGCCGACCTCGGCGGCGAAGATGAACGCATTTCCCTGCAGGCACAGGTCAGTGGCCCAATTGGCGGCTGTCTCGTCGATGCCTCCAGAAAAGGCAATCTCAGAGGCTACACTACCATAAAGATTCTCAACGATTACGACGGTACCGACTCGACCCCGCTGAAAGACGTTTTTGGTGATGCCGGCGCCCTGACCATGATTCATTCGAACAGCCGCAGCGTTATTTCTCAGTATCAGCTGAACTGCAACCCTATGAATCTGAGACACGGTCTCGCCCGCTACTTTAATGACGTGAAACAGCAGCCCACCGCGATTGAAATAAGCGCCACCAGCCGCGATCACTATCTGCACCGGGCGGTCGGCATAAAAATGAGCCGCACTCCCGAGGGCCATTCTGAAGATTTCATTCCGCTGCTCGAGCGCTTCAACGACCGCACCATCCAGAAAGCGCTTGCCCAGGCTGTCGACATTTCGATCATGAGCCAGCTGCTCGGCCTCGAAGACCTGACGATCATCGAACGCCGTGCCCTGGTTGCCAGATGCACCTGCAGCCGTGAAAAAGTTATTTATTCTATTTCGTGCCTGCCCGAAGCGGAACTCGAAGAGATCATCGAAAAGAAAGAACGCCCCGAAGTGACCTGCCATTTCTGCAGCCAGTCATATATACTCGAATCTGAAGAAATCGCCCGCCTGCTGATCGAAAAAAAGGGCAACCAGAACGACAAAGACTGACACAGCCGAATTCTGTACTTTTATCAGAATTTCTGCAGAAACACCAATAAACAAAAGAAGCCGCCCATGTTGTCATGAGCGGCCTCCGTGTTTTTCGATCACACAAATCAAAAAAAGAACCATTCTGAGGCAAGGCCCGACCGATAGACCGGGCCGATGAACCGGTTAAACTTTGCCTATGCAGGAATCAATATTTAACCGAGCAGCCGTAAGATTTGCTGATCGGCACTGAAACCGGATAACCGGCACGGGCCTCTCTGAGAGCCAGCTGAACGTAGTTTACCGCGCCCTCGACGTCTTTAACGTCGGTAGTGGGGCGGTCATCTATGGCACCCATGAAGAGAATCCGGCCTTCGGGATCGATTACAAACATCTCCGGCGTGGTTTTGGCCATGTAAAGCTTGCCAACCTTGCCGTCGGCGTCGAGAAGAATCGCAGTCGGGGCTGACTTACGTTCAGCCGCCAGTTCTTTCCACTTTTCCGGCGGGTAGTTGCCCTGTTTTCCGGGAGCCGAAGAGTTGATCACCAGCCAGATAACGCCCTCAGCGACATTTTTCTGCTGCAGTGCCTGCATGTTGCCACTTGAATAATGCTTTTTAACAAACGGGCAGTCGTAATTCGTCCATTCAAGCACCACATATTTGCCCTTGAATGATGCCAGCGAGACCGGTTTGCCATCCAGATCGTTCAACTCGAACAGCGGCGCAGGCTCACCCAGGGCCGGACCGACCGGCTCAGAAGCGGCATCCTTTAACGGCTCAGCCGGTTTATCCTGCGCCGACAGGCCAAAACCGACCAGCAGTGCCAGAACTACCATAAAAACGAGAGAATTACGGATTTTCATATTTCCTCCTTAAAAATTTCTGTCAAAAAATCATTCGCTCAACCACGCCGTCGAAACCTGCAGTATCTGGCGTTCAGAGCCATTCTCTACCAGAAGAATCCCTTTCAGCACAGGTTCGAGTTTGAGACCGGTGCGCGGCATGGTCGCGACTATTTTACCATTTTCAACCAGCGTTCTGCTGCCGCCGGTTCTGAAAACTCCCTGCTGGGCCGGGAAAAAGCCGACGCGGGTCGTTTCGCCCAACTGGCCCATCAGCTTCGGCACAGCTTCGAGTCTGGCGCTACGACCGGTAAAGGTTGCTCTGAATTCCCAGTCTTCAGTCATAACCGGCAGATTGGTCGAGGTTTGTGCAAACAAACTGGCGTAAGTCTGATTTATAGGCGCTTCTCCAGCAACTACCGGCAATTGAAGTTTTAAAACACTATCCTGAGCAATGCAGATTTCTTTGCACACCAGCCATGAAACATCTGCCTCGAAAGTCAGCACGGAACCAGCCGCAAGAGCATCCGGAACACTTACCTGGTGTACCAGCAACAGGTCATTCTCATGGCCGAAAGTCGCAAACGGCGGCTTGTCAAAGCGTTGCGGCACCGGCCATTCGGGGGCACCGACCGTGAACCCGTCCGGGAGCTTCCAGGTTATCTGCGGTTCGGTTCCAGAATCACCCGGATTCAGCCAGTAAACGTGCCAGCCATCGATCATTTTGAAATGCACCGCAAGTTTGAAAGGTCGGCCCGGAACAACCGCAGACACATCAGCAACCAGAAGGGCTTCAGAAGGTTTTTCTTCAGGTTCGACTGCAGCGACGTCAGTAGCGGCCAACACGCTTTCGGCTGCGGCTTTCACACGCTCAATTCTGGCCAGCATCTCTTCGGGAGTTACGAAGCCGACCACCCTTTCAGATTTTACTTCCTGGCCGGCGGCGTTAACGAATACAAGCGTAGGAACCCCGGCAATCCGGTATTTTTCGCGCAGCTTCCGTGATTCGGGCGAGTCGAATTGCGACAGATCGACCTTGAAATGCTTTACCTGCGACAATGCAGCAATCACGCCTGCATCGGTAAACGTGCGGCGATCGAGTTCAAGACACGGAATACACCAGCTGGCAGAAAAATATACCACCGCCGGGCCAGTCAACCCAGCTTCTGTAGCCGCGTATTTCTGCCAGTCAAGCGACGGCACCTGACCAGCCCGGAAGATCAGCACGGCCAGCACCGTCAGCAGAATTCCCGCAAACTTTTTGAAACCGGCGAAAAGTCGCGATGTGGTCGGTGAATTCTCGAAAAAACCAAGATAAATACCACCAAGTAAAAGGGTCAGCGGAATAAGAACGAAGGTCAGAGCCGGGTTTATCGCCAGTGACAGATAGAAGCATCCGACCGCCACCAGAATCGTGCCCAGCAGCTTTTTTACCCAATTCATCCAGGCACCAGAGCGCGGCAGCCGGTTTAAAAGCCCGGAAAATGTACCAAGAATCAGATAAGGAAAACCAAGGCCAAGACTGAGCACAAAGAAAACCAGAAAGCCAAAAACCGGGTCGCCACGGTGCCCGACCAGAGTCAGCAAACCGATAACCGGCGGCCCGACACAGGGCGCCGCAAATACACCGACGAAAAGACCCGAAAGATAAGTGCCGATAAAACTCGCCGAACGGGCGCCGCCGATGCGGTTCAGCAGCGATGAAGGCATCTGCAGTTCATAGAGACCAAACATGCTCAGCGACAGGCCGAAAAATAGAGCGCTGATCAGCAGAAGCACCAGCGGCGACTGCAGCACACTGCCGAACAGCCCACCTGTCAGTGCCGCAAAAAGACCGAGAATGCTGTACATCGTCGCCATGCCGAGAATATAGACAACTGCCCTGAGAAAAACCGCAAAGGGTTTCGCCTCTGACTGCTGCCCGAAAATCGAAACGGTGATCGCCAGCATCGGGTAAACGCAGGGCGTGAGATTCAACGCCAGCCCGATCAGAAAGATCCCCAGGAAGGTCAGAAACAGGTTCTCACCCGCGCCGCCAGCCCCGCCGGGTCCACTGCCCGTATCGGCAAAGCCGTCTACAAATTCTTTGCCTGAACCACCAGTGCCAACTCCGATGAGGTCGGTTACGCCGCCAGAACCAATACTGTCTTCCAGGGCAGGCCCGGTCGCAGCGCCGCCAGTACCCGCATTGCTTTCCAGGACAGGCCCGGTTGCAACACCGGCAACTGGCGAAACTGGTATGGCCGATGCTGACTGAGTCACAAATATTATCAGTATAAGAAAAATGAGCCCGAGTGTTTGCCCTGATTTCATCGTCTGCTCCGTCTTATTGTGTTGTACACCGTCACGCGGTGACCTTATCATCAGCAGTTTGTCGCGTCACTGCTGCCATATCTGTTCCGGTAAAGGCGAGACGCGGCAATATTCTATTTTATGACCAGAGAATTTCTGCCACGCCCTATATAAATGTTCACGAAAATCTCAAAAAGTCAAAGCAAAGTTACCCGTTGCTAACTAAAAAGCATGGGTGTTTTTATCTGTGTTTATCCGTGTTCGTCCGCGGCAGGAGCTTATCCGTATCCATCAGTGGCAGGAGTTTCTGTGTCTATCTGTGGCACGAAATGGCAGAATCAGCTTTCTTTTTCCGGTTGGGCGCCTTCGGGCAGCGCCGGTCTGACTTTGAGAACCTTTTCGTTCTTGATGTAGACTGTGCCATCTTTTACGCCGCCCGGTTTGCTGACAAATTTGGCCTTCGTCATCGAAACGGCAGTCACGCCACCATTGCGGGCCTTGCTGTGCCAGGCGGCCACGGCGGCAGCAGTTTCCTGCAGGCGTTTGTCGGGTTCCTGACCATTCAGTGAACGCAACAGCACATGACTGCCCGGCATGCCGCGCACATGAAACCAGTAATCTTCGGGGGCCGCGACTTTGACGCTGATAAAATCGTTGTCTTTGCTGGTTCGACCGGCGATAATGACGAACCCGTCGACAGGCTCATAAATAAAGGCGTTGCGCCGGATCGTATCAAGATCAGCTATCATTCAGGGTCCCCCGTATGCCAATTCTTAAGCTCAATAATAGCAAAACGATAAACAGCATTCCAGACAAAAGTTCATCGAAAAACTTATTACATGCCTTTAATTTCGCTACTTCAACAAGCCTGGTTCTCTATAAAATAAGAATTACTACACTTTGCCTCTTTATTGAACGCAATATGCCACAAAAAACCGGCGTCAGAGGTATCGGGCCGAAACTCATTCATCACCAGGCTCTTTACAGAGTCGATGCGCCGGTGCGCTAACCGTCAGATTTTATTCGGGGGCTCTGCAATTTGCCAGGCAAATATGATAACCTTGCAAAAAAAACGGGAGTCGGCAATGAAAATAGTCACCTTCAACGTCAACGGCATACGCTCACGCCTGCACCAGATCAAACAGCTGATCGACGTGCATCAGCCCGACATCATCGGGATTCAGGAAATCAAGTGCGTCGACGACGCTTTTCCGCTCAATGACATTACTGCAATGGGCTACCATGCCGAAAGCTTCGGGCAGAAAGGCCATTATGGCGTCGCATTTCTGTCGAAGCAGAAGCCGGTCGACATTCGCCGCGGTCTGCCCGGTGACGGGAAAGATGCCCAGCGCCGCCTGATCGTCGGAACCTGGCTCGACGCGCAGAAGCGACCGCTCGTCGTCATTAACGGCTATTTTCCTCAGGGCGAAAGTCGCGAGCACCCCGAAAAATTCCCGGCCAAGCAAAAATTCTATGCCGGACTCGCCGACTACCTTGCTTCAGACTTCCGCACCGATGACAACCTGGTCATTCTCGGCGACATGAACGTCGCTCCGACCGACCTCGACGTCGGCATCGGCGAAAAAAACGCCCAGCGCTGGCTTAAAACCGGCAAATGCTGCTTTCTGCCCGAAGAACGCGAATGGCTGCAGCGTCTGCTCGCCTGGGGAACACACGATCTGTACCGTGAACTTCACCCGGGCGACAACAGCCTCTACAGCTGGTTCGACTACCGTACCGGCGGTTTCGAAGATCAGCCGCAGCGTGGGCTGCGCATCGACCTGCTGCTCGGCACCAGATCGGTTATGCAGCGCTGCACCGCCAGCGGCATCGACTACCTGATCCGCGGCATGGAAAAACCCTCAGACCACGCCCCGGTATGGATCGAACTCAAATAAACGGCAGTCAGTCAGGGTTCGAGAAGTTTAAGATCAGGTATTTCCGGTTCGGCAGCGTCGCCGGCGTCAGAATCTGAGTCATCTGATTCTGTGTCATCA
>ERZ795059.5102-NODE-5102-length-12038-cov-8.658850_pt1 | contig 12038 bp, 8 predicted proteins | sample MGYA00375143_ERZ795059 | MGnify/ENA primary metagenome ERZ795059 (study PRJEB30188, sample SAMN05720168) | activated sludge metagenome | isolation source: Anaerobic digester | place: USA | collected 2015-01-07 ... | reverse complement strand
GATTGGATGGTGTGACTGGAGTTCAGACGTGTGCTCTTCCGATCTTGTCGGCCTACGCGCGCCAATTTTTTCATCTGACCTAAAAATTGGCGCGCGTAGGCCGACAAGGACTCCACATACCGGCGCTGACCTTCCGCGAAAATCGTATCAAAAGCCAAACTCGACTTGCCGGATCCGGACAAGCCCGTAAAAACAATCATTTTATTGCGCGGCAACTCAATTGAAATGTCTTTCAAATTATGTTCGCGAGCGCCCTTGATCACAATTTTATCTTGCATAATAATCCAAAATTAGCGTCTAAAGTTGACGCATTAGCCCCCATAGAGCTGGGAAGCAAAGAACAGAATATAACATAAATAGGGTTGAGTAAAGTCTCACCAACTCGTCCCACGTAAACGCCTCATTCAGTCATATGGGACGTAGGACGATGTTACATGCTACATGTTACATGCTACATGTTACATGCTACATGCTACATGCTACATGCTACATGTTACATGTTATATGCTACATGACGTGGGACGAGCGACGTAGGACGTTAAGTACGCGATGGACGTGATGTACGCTTATTATAATAGAACAAAATTAGAACAAAAGCAAATATTATCAATAATTCAAAAAAACATCAGTAACATAAACTGATTCAAGCCTAGTGGTTTGACATCCGACCATTATTTTGGTCTTATAGCCCGATAAATAAACACTTGAGGACCTTGTCCTTTGAAGTGGAAAGAATTATGAGCGTCAAACCCACACTCCCCGCCGGCGTGCGAGACTACCTGCCGGCCGAAATGCTCTTTCGAGAGCAGATCCTAGCCAAAATTCGTGCGATGTACGAAGTCTTTGGGTTTTCACCCATCGAAACCCCGGCCATCGAACGCGAAGAAGTGCTGACCGGCGGCAAGCCCCCGGATATGATTATCTGGAGAACAGCTACCAGCACCAAACACGAGGGAGATGATGGCTTGGCCATGCACTACGACCTGACCGTACCTTTGGCCAGGGTTGTGGCCGCGCACAGCAATTCCCTGCCCCGGCCTTTCCGGCGCTATCAGTGCCAAAAGGTTTGGCGTGGTGAGAAACCCCAGGCCGGCCGCTATCGCGAGTTCATGCAGTTCGACGCCGACATTGTAGGTTCGGACAGCTTGCTGGCTGACACGGAGATCATCTGGCTTATGGTTTCGGCCATGAGAACCATTGGCTTCGAACGCTTCAAGGTGCGCTTCTCCACCCGCAAGGTGCTGAACGCGCTGGCCGAGCTGGTAAAAGTCGAGCCCGGCAGTTCTCTGGCGCGGGACTTGTTCCGCATTCTGGACAAACAGGACAAGATTGGCCGTGACGGTGTGGCCGCGCTCTTGGCCAAACAGTTCGTGGCCGAAGAAGACCGCGACCCCAATGATCCGGACGCCACGGAGAGCGGACTTGGTTTCTCGGAAGAGCAAATCAAGACCGTCAGCTCTTTCCTGGACATCACGGGCAGCTCGGCCGAAATTGTGGAGCAACTGCAACAGCTCTTCGCCGGCCGGAGTACCCTGGGTGAACAAGCTGCGGCCGACCTGCGCATCATCTGTGAGGGTTTGACCGGGTTTGGCGTCCCAGCCGAAAACTGGATCGTGGACATCAGCGTGGCTCGAGGCTTGGCCTATTACACAGGGCCGGTCTTCGAAACCACTCTGCTGGACTTGCCGGAAATCGGCTCGGTCATGAGCGGCGGACGTTACGACGACTTGGTGACACGCTTCACCGGAGAATCGGTGCCGGCCACCGGAGCCTCCATTGGTGTGGACCGTTTGTTCGCGGCCATGGAAAAACTGGGCCTGGTCGAGAAACGCAAAACCAAGACCCAAGTCCTGGTAACCATCATGGACCAGAGCTTGACGGCCAACTGCCTGGAGGCGTTGCGTGTACTGCGCGAAGCCGGCATCCCGTCCGAGGTCTACATGGGTCCTGATATGGCGCTCAAGGCCCAGATGGCCTATGCCCTGAATCAGGGCATCAAGTTCGTGATCTTTGTGGGCCAATCCGAAGCCGAGGCCGGCACGGTCCAGCTCAAAGACACGAGCACGCGCCAGCAAGAGCAAGTGACCCTGCCCCTGCTCGCCCAGACTGTTAAGTCGAAGGCTGAATAATCATTTTGTTATTTTGGGCATTACCCCTGAGCTGCCGACGGATTGCAATGCCAATTTAACAGCTTGTTCAGGATCTTTGGCCGGCTGAACCATGACGCGTTCTCGGCTATCCAAAAAACGGCCGGCTAATTTATCAGCCCAACCGCCGCTGCCTTCCAAAACCACGATCGGAATATTGGCTTGATAAGCAATGGCGATTTCAGTCAAAGTCCCCGAACCGCCATTAATGGCAATAATAGCGTCACAACTCAAGACTAAAGCCATTTCTCGGCCGCCGCCTCTTTCCAAACCCGTGGCAATCACCACATCCGCTTTTTGTTCGAAGATTTCCATTCCTTTGCCATAGGTGACACCCACGGTTAAACCACCGGCCTTTTTAGCACCACGGCAGGCTGCCGTAGACAATGAATCATAATCCTTCTCGGCCCCGAAAACCAAAGTCGCATTATTCTTCGCCACCCAATAACCGACTTCTTCGGCTAATTTTTCAAAATCCTGCTGGACATTCATGTCAGCGGCCGAACCCATGACTCCGATTTGTAATTTTCTATTTTGCATATTCATTAGAATTAAATAACCCTTCTCGATGGAGAAGGGCATTTTTATGTAAATAAAAATTCAGCTCTTCTCGGACGATTTCAAGTCATGATGATGTGAATTAAATACAACGTTTTTCATATCATTTAAAAGCTGACCACAAGAATTTATCACGAATACCTGTTAATCGTCCACTTATTTAGGTTGCGCAACCCGCCTATCCTCTATATAATATCCACACTATGCTAAAAAAATCTCTATCTTTAAGCCTTTTTTCGGCCGGTGTAGCTCTGTTGTGCGCCTCACCCGCCTTGGCGGCCACGCCTCAAGAAATACTCAACAACAGTTTGAGCTCTTATAACTCAAAAGACGGTTATCGGATAGTCGGCCAAGTGGTCATTGATGTGAACGAAACACGCTATGCTTCAGCTAAAAAAGAAGGCCCCGAAAGCGGTTCCTTTACCCTCGACTTTGTCAGCCGTGCTCTGCCCGAACAAGACGGCCATCAAGACAGCGAAGGCCAACTAACTTTATCCAAAGCTGTTGTTAAGGGAGACGGCCAAAACTTGGAGCTGAATGAACCCCTTAGCTTTCAATGGAAAAATATCAATCCGTATTTTTACGGACGTATAGAAAAAATGCCGGCCGTGATTTCCGGCCTCTTGGGTCCTGACCTGGATTTATCATCTTTGGTTGGACAATGGTTCAGAATGCAATCACCGGACAGCATGCGAGATCTGTCGCAAATCAACGATCAGACTGAAAAAGTAGATCAGATGACTGAATTTTTTCAAGAAATGGCCGATAAAAAAGCCCTGCAAGTCACACGCGTGGAAAAACGCTATAAAAACCCCCAAGGCGAAGATATGGTCCGGGTAAGACTGACCATTAACCGCAGCTTAATTTATAAAGAATACGTCAAAAATCTGAACCAGGCTTATAAAATAAAGGTTAGAACCGAAAGAAACGCCAAGATTAATGAGCTTAGAACTCAATATAATAAGACCATAGCTGAAATCAATAAAATCAGCGCCGCGGCCAATATTAATTTAACTCAAAATAAATTGGACCGAATAGAAATGGGCATGGCACAAAAAGACCCCAAAGAAGAATGTACTTGGAATGAAAAGGCTAATAAATCGGTTTGCAAAACCATTGGCTGGACCAATGTTAAAGTAAACGGCGGCATGACTTTCATGCCCTTAGATACCAAGCCCATCGAGCCCCCGTCCCAAGCCCTGGAACTGGAATCATTGGCAGAGCTCTTATAAACAAGCCCATAAAAAACAGACTCCCTTCGGGGAGTCTTTTTTAAGCGGCTAAAAGATGGCTGATGACCAGCCTGAACAGACTGCGGGCCCGCGCCTGATCAACAGTTAAAAGGTCAATGCTGTTTTCACGACGCATGAATCGGCACATGACATCTTCCCCTTTGAGGTAGAGATAGACGCCTGAAAATCTTTCGTAGCACAGCATGAAACCGTCAGTGGTCAGTTCAAGCCACGGCTGTTTGCGCAAAGATACGAAGTAGCAAAAGTGCGAGACAGCTTCCGGCTCAAACTCCAGAGCCATCAGCTCGCGCAAAACCCATTTAGCCTCCATCTTTCCTCCTTTAAGTCGCGCGTGCCTCATAATACCAAAAATAAATGAAAAATCCAGCCCGATAAATACCGGGCCTAATTCTCCTATTACTCTCATCCGAACATCGCAAAAACCGCCCAATGGCGGTTTTTGATTAGTTTTTGTCTCATGGCTTTAGCCGTCGAGACTAGCCTCTGTGCTTCGCAAACATCGCGGCTCCGTCAACTGTGGCGGAGCCACGGCGTTCGCGAACACCACAACAGAACCGCGTAAAAAACTCGCTTTTAAACAATTCATCAATTCGACTTCATCAATCCACATGAACCAGGCACAACCGCTTCGCGAACATCATAGCTCCGTCAACTGTGGCGGAGCCACGGCGTTCGCGAACGCCGTGGCGGAGAGGGAGGGATTCGAAAACTCGATGGCGAGTTTTATAAATTCACTAAACTCACACAAAAATCACAAATAAACAACCAAATATAAGGCAAAATGACTCATCAAGAGTCATCTCACTAATTCTATAAATTTCACTTAATCACTAATTTTGGGCAACCGGTGGGCAACGATTCAATATTTTCTTCTTTTAAGTCTATTACGTTCGTATAGGCGACACATACGAAGTTATAGTACACTATAATTATATGAAATACATAAAAAACCCTTTATACATATTTGCCGCAATTACCTTCTTAGTAGTGGCGGGACTTTATAGTATTAACCTATACATTAGAATTCAAGAGCACAACCTCAACGTACTAACTCAAATAAGACTATGCTTAAAAGATTTCGATGGCGAAAATGCAAAAGCATGTGGTACTTCCGTTAAACGGCTTTATATACCTAAATATATACCTGTAAATAATGATGATTAACCAGCACTTTGAACGCTAAACTGTTCATCAAATAACTTTATTAAATCCCCCTGAGTAAAATACGAAGACATATAATCCTCGTCTTCCTCAACTGCTTTTAAGTGACGTGAATAAGCCTCTGCCGGATCACAATCGACATAGCGAATTGAAGTTTCATAGCCGATTTCTTTCATTTTATCCAGTAAAGTTAAAATTTCATCCGCATCATTACCGATAATTTCGATAGCAAGATTTTTCTTTTCTTTTAAGCTCGACTTTAATATTAAGTCAGCCGCTAAAATGGAGTAAGCCATGAGTTTGGGATTATCCTCACCAAATGTTTTTTTCATTGCTGCGTGAATCTCTCCGATATCCAAATTAACAAATCCCGTACCGCACTCCTGTCTACGAACAGTGGTCTTGCCGGAGCCAACGCCACCCGTATAAAGCGCAAGTGTTGGTGTATTTTCAGGATTTACATTTTTCCAAAATGACTCCGCAATTTCGATAATTTTAACTATTTCTTCATGGCTATATCCAGCGTTTCCATCGCTGGCAATAGCTTGATCCTGTTCCCTCAATTTCTCGGCTCTTTCCTGCAAATTCTTCCATAACTCGGTTTCACCTAATTTATCTTTGGTTAATGCCAAAAGAAGCGGTGTCTTTGTTTCCACCATAAAGCGACGGCGCTCGGGGTTTAGCATGTGGCTTTCTTGCAGGTTGTCGTAGATATCCGCTAACTTGATGGCCCAAGTATCCTTATTGCCCTCATTTGCCAATCTAGCGACCATATTAACCCACCTGGCATTGGAATCTTCTATATTTGTGTCATGGGAGCATAGATCAACCAAATTGACGATTTCATCGTTAAAACCCCTTTTCTTGAGTTCTTCAAGGCTAACCCCGCCATCTTCTACAATATCATGAAGTAAAGCGGCTAAAGCTAAATTTGAGACCCAACCATCTTGCTTACGAAGCAACACCCCAACACGAATAGAATGCTCATAAGCCGGTACATCGGGTAAACCCTTTCGATGACCTGTTATTTTACTTTTTACCAAATCTTCGGCCCTTTCCCATATATCAAGTCTCATTCCAAGTGTCGGAGTTTCAAAAAAGCGATCAATAGCTTCATCCTTCATCAGCATAATCCTGCATTCATCTTGGCCGGTGCTTATCATCATGCTCAAATTATCATCATCAGGATCACCTGTGACTTCATACTTCTCTACAATCTTATTTTCAAAAAATTGTTCCCAATATGATTTACTCCAGCCATTAGATTCAGTCCCATACTTAAAGTAAATCTTCTTAAATTCATCTTTTGAGATTTCTCTCGTACTATTTTTTGTACTCATATTATTTACGTTAAACTAGTGATTTATAACGTAAAAAGCGATTAAGAGACTTGATCCAGTACGACTTTCTGGATGAAATCTCCCAACCGCCTTATTTGACAGTTAGTCCGCGCATGGTATCTGGCTCTCAGCAGATTTCCCTGATTACCTACTCCGATGTACATCGGAGAACTATACGGGGTTCGCAGAATGGCGAACTGCATCTCTTGCTTTCTACATTTATAATTTAGCAAGAAAATAAGGATTTGTCAAGAGTTTTAGGAGATTTTTTGAAAAATATGATTGATTAACAATTTACACTAAAAATTTATTGTATTCTTCAATTCTTTTATTCCTTTTAAGTAAGAAATCGATATTATTCTTTTTATATTCTTTATACTCATCTACATTTCTAGGTAATGGATTGAATGTAAATTCAGTAAAAGGTAAAAAGAAATTTATTTTTAAGTAATTATCTCTTACCAAATCTTGTAATAAAAAGAATTCGCAATATCCCTGAAAATTTGAAAATAAATTAAAAAAATCACTATAACGCTTGACTGTATCTGCTATTGGGCTATCTTCATTATTATAAAATCGCCTTATACATTCCAATGTTAAATCCATTCTATCATTTATCCATTGATTCATTCCTCTTTCTTGATTCATTGTATGTAATCCATTTATCCTATTATTAGGAAATAATATAAAGCCACCAATCGTGTAAGTGAGATCAAAAAAATAATTCATTTCATCGATTGGTATTTGTTTAATAATATCTGCGGTTCTCTTCCATTTATAATATGAATGAATAATTGAATCACTAGATAAAAAATACTCTCCAAGTTCTGATTTGTGATATAAATATATATTTTCCTTAGAATCATCCAGGTTGAATAATTTACCATTCGGTAAAGCCTTACTCCATAATAGTTTATGATAATACCTTAATGTTTTACTGGCACTGTCCGGATCTCTTCCATGTGAGTCAGTCTGCATGTCGTAGGTTATATCTATGTGATTATTTTCCATATTATTTCTTAAAACCTCAACACTCCCTCCGGCCACTCCTCATCAAAACTAGAAAATATCACAGCATCCATGACGCATGGATAAATATCACAAGCTTCACATATCTTACGAAAACCATCTTGGACAAAATTGTAGTAATTCTCATCTCCAAGGGCTGTAGCTGATAGCTTTATTGGAAACCCAAAATCAGTTAACCATTTAGTGATTCTGCTATCAATTGGAATCTCAAACTTAGTAAGTCCCAGCATCTGTAATAAATTTCTTGATTGTTTTGGACCAAAACCCCGCAGATTATCCATTATTACCTTTGCCGATTCTCTTTCTACCTCTACAGAGGATGTTTCAAGCAAAGTGCTCACAATACCAAACACCTGCTCCCAACCGCCACTCTCTAGCCACTTAAAGTTAACATCCGACTCCTCCCCAATCGTTTTTGCCCTTCTAATGCCCCCAAATTTGGTCAATACATCTTCAACAAGACTTTGGATATCCGCAGAACTCTTACAAAGTTCATATTCCAAGGGAAAGGGTCTACTATTTATGAATTGAGTTATACGGCTCGTTGGACCAGATCTTTGCTGGGTTGTAAGTAGGCAAGATACCATTGCTATCCAAAACTCATCTTTGGTTACTTCCGGCAAATCCTTATTTATATTGCGTTTTATACGAGTAACCACAAAATTACTGTTTTTATGCAATTCATAGAATTCTTTCACTTTTGCTATATCTTCATTTTCTACTTGCCAGATAAGTTTCATAAAATTATTTGCGACCATAAGAACATCGAAATCACCCAAACTTTGCTATATTTTACCAACTAACCCAAATCATATTTCTACATACCTTTTACCTTGCCTTTATTTTTATTTATACGCGCTACAGTTTTTTCTAGAGTTAGCGTTTTTTTATCGAAAATTTCATCTAAAACTATTTCAAAAATGTCATATGCATCCATAATATCGTCCATGTTTAATTCTTGTGAATGACTCCCGTTATTGCCCAACCACTTTATTGCATAAAATAAATTTTGAAATTTTGCGTACTTTTTCGGCAGCTTGTCAATTCTAGCATGAGTTGTTAATAAAGACCGCCGACCTTTTTTGTTTGTTATTTTTTGAATTTTTAGATTGTCTAATAATCTTACTAAAGCTATCCTTAATTGATTACCTGCAGCAGGTGGGCTGGCAAAGAATAATTTAAAGGATTCTTCAATCGATTCTTTTATATCCGCAGGTGTGTTTTTAACAATAGTGAATATTTTTAAATTTGGTAAAAAAAACTTGGGTCTAAAATAATCACAGTAAACAAGTTTCTGACCATTATCATCATCTACGTAAGAATCAACTGTACCATCACCGATGCTAAAAATTTTTTCTTCACAAGCGGGATTACTGCACTTTAATTGACAACTATAAACATACTCGATCCATTCGGGTTCCCATGCTTCGTGTTTGTGTGCGTGAGTTGAATCTTTGGTTTCTTCAAATACAAAAGAATCAACTATGGGCGATAAAACACCGGTGCCACAAGTAGGGCATCTCCATTGAGGGGGATTGCCTTTTATGAAAGTTGTTTTAAACAATAACCTATCAACTGACATATAATTTTTAAAAATTTTCTATAGTATTGATTTCTTCCTTGGTTAATTTATATAGTGTATAAAGAAAATGATTTATTTTAGATTCAAGTTCTGTTACGTCTGCTTTTTGATTAACAATTTTTATATGTGTTATATCCTTCGCAATTGCTGCAATTTTTTCAATTATAACTTTATTATTAACAACCACAGGTATTTTTTTTAAATCTTTTGCATTTATTGGCAAAGCACCACCTTGCATATGTTGCATTTTAAATTTTTCTTGATACCAAAAATTTATAATTTTTGAATTTAGCAGAGCGACAATAAATAGTGCTAACGTGCCATCATTTGGCTTAATCACGTTGACCTTGCCACCTAAGTACCTATTATTTTTGATAAAAACAGCTCTTATTGAATTCGTCATTCTACTTGTATAAATAACATTGCCACTTTGCTTTAGTAAAGAATTTTCACTATAACTATTTTTAGCTACGTAAATTTTTGGAGTGGTTAAATACCAATTTTTAATATCTTTAGCTGAAATTAACGGCAGACCTTGTTGCATATCTTGTACGAGTTGGAGCGATGTTGAGGATGTTGCACAGAAAACATCTGCTAAGCGACCAAGTTTAGTATTACTCGTTTCTTCAATTTTTTCAATTAGATAAAGGTTTTGGCTAATATTTACAGGTTCAGGTATTGGATTTTTAATTTCAAAATTTTGTATAGGGTGATTTAGGTCTTTAATTTGATCAAATTCTAGATATTTTAAGGAACCCCGTGGCTCATCTTTTAATATAAGGGTGATGAAGGTATAGGTTGATGCAGTGAAGACCTTCACTCGCGCAAAGTCAGCTAGTAATATAACACGGCTATTCCTTAATAAATCACGTAAACCGCGGCAATTATCTAAAATCAAATATTGTTGCGGACTGATGTAAACAAGTACGCCACGGACAGTAAGTAGTTTAATACCTAATTCATAAAAATATGTATATAAATTAATCATTCTGGAGTGTGCCGAGATATGAAAATTTATAATACCTTTTTTAGTATTATTATCGATTTTTCTATAATCAACGTATGGTGGATTCCCAATCACCACATCAAAACCGCCCTTGACCCTAAAAACCTCACCAAAATGCAACTTCCAAGGGAAAAAGGGCCGTAAATGGTCTTTTTTCCATTGATTTAATGTTCCTTGGATTGCTAATTGCCGCTCTGTTATTTTTGTTAATTTTTTAAAATTAACAGGATTCGCAGCTTGTTCTTTAAGTCTAGTAAGCTCCTCACTGCATTTGCTTTGGATTAATTGATCTTCAATATCATCGATCTTATTTTTTAATATTTTTTTCTCTTGTGAATCATTAATTAAAAAGTATTGATTATGATATTTTTCCAGCTTATCAGCCAATGTTTCACTTTTATCCAAAATTAATTTACCCTGCTTTTCTTCTTCGAATAGATTCTTCATTTCCTTAGTCCGACCATCTAATCTATTTGTACCATTAAACTTCAAAGGAATAACACTGTCGCCAACAACTAAGTCTTCCAGCAAGCTATTACCTTGCATTATTTTGTAATCTAAGTTAGGAAGCGGTTCAATATCGTCAATTTCATGGTCAACAACTAATGATAACCAAAGACGTAACTTCGCAATATCAATAGCACCCGGATCAATATCAACACCATAAATACAATTTTGGATTGTCTGCTTTTTTAAATCATAGTCCGAATACTTTTCACCCGTGAACTCCTGCATCAATGAACGCGCCATTGCAATTTGCTGCAACATGCCCACCAAAAAAGCACCCGAACCACAAGCTGGGTCTACAATTTTAATATTTTTTAGTAAGTCCGAAAGATCTTTTGCGTCACCATCCCAAAACGCTAGAGATTTATTTGGCCCATCTTCGTTGTTAACATAAAAATTTTCTACATCTTCCTGAGTAATCACAAAATTTCTGGTTATTATTTTTCTGGCATTATCTTCAGAAATATCAATATTGCTAACCAGATAATTTATTAAGCTCTCCTTGCACATGTAATGGACGATTTCACGTGGAGTATAGTAAGAACCTGTACCTTTACGAAGATTAGTTTCCAGTAAATTTTCAAAAACCTTACCTAGCATCTCCGGATCAACAGAGACCTCTTGGTCATCTGGCGTATTTTCATCAACTGTAAAGTTATATAAATCAAATACATCCAAAATACCTTTGCCTTTTTCAGGTTGTTCAGTATTATCTGAAAAGATATTGTTTGGAATATTTAAAAATTCCTTTTCCCAATCGTAATCATTAATCGGTTCAAATAAACCACCGTTTAAAAATGGAATTTGGCAATCAAAATGAGATCTGTAAAAACTAGCAGCTTTGTCTGTTTTTTTATTTAAACAATCATAAAATAAAAATTCCAAACAATCGTTATAAAAATTCTTGCCGTCCTTTATACACTTTGCAAATTGATTGCGTAAAAAATGTTTATCTCCCTGATTAATTTTGTCTTCTTTTTTAGCACCTAACCAGCCTTTTCTTTGTAAAAAATATATAAATACAATCTGACCCAATAACTTTTTAGCAAATATTTCTGTTTTAATACCTTGTTTTTCAGCGAATATCTTAAATGCATGATCTTTTTGCAAATAATCATTTAACTGCAAAAAGAGTTGTTTATATGAATTAAAAAACTCCTTATCAATAACTTCGATCGCAAACCTACCCTTTAAATCCTCAAAATCTTTTACTTTTCCTAGCTTCACCAAAAACCTATTCGGAGTAGTAACTTTAGCATTTTGCCCTAGAAAATATGAATATCTTTTTGGATTAGAAAAATCTAATCCAACTTTACCTTTTTCATTAACTTTTGGATCCATGGTCATTAAAGATAATCGCCAATCACTTCCTTCTGAAGCAATATAAACAAAAAGAGCCTTATATTGCCCTCTTTGTTTCATAATTTTAAAACCATCAGTAGCTAAAGACACACG
>ERZ795059.5094-NODE-5094-length-12049-cov-8.272970_pt1 | contig 12049 bp, 15 predicted proteins | sample MGYA00375143_ERZ795059 | MGnify/ENA primary metagenome ERZ795059 (study PRJEB30188, sample SAMN05720168) | activated sludge metagenome | isolation source: Anaerobic digester | place: USA | collected 2015-01-07 ... | reverse complement strand
GTGTGCCAGCGCGCCATTTTGCCTTCTCAGCAATCGCGGTCGTGTCATGTTCGAAGGTAATCTGCAAGGTTACTTCGGGTGTGGTCTGCTTGATGAACGAGAAATACAACGCGCCGTCTGCGGTATAGACTGGCAGCCAGCCGGTATTGATGCTCAAGCTCATTCCGAGTAGCTGGTTGGATATTGGAGTGGTAGCGGGGAACGCCTTGACATCATCAATGTACAGCTTGCCCTTGCCAAACAGTATTTCCTCAACTGTTGCAAGCGCGACATTCGCGGTGAACGTGCCAGGCTCAACCTGCCGCCCGACAATCTCAGCACCCATCATAACCGCTTGCCCAGCTGCGCCAGTCAGGTTGATCGACCGCGCGAAGCCAAACGTAAACTCTTCTTCGCCAGCGTTGTCCCCACCCTCAACCGTATAGGTTGCCAGGTCGGTGGATGGAACAAGATCGGATGACGAGAATGGCATGGCGTAGGTGTAAGTGAATACGCCGTTCGCGTCGGTGGTCGGACTTACGCTCTCAATGCCCATCTCGAATAGATGCGGAAGTTGCTCAAACGTGGCTTCCACCTCATTGAGTGTCAAGGCCGCCTCATAACGAGCAATGTAGGAACGATCTGCGCCGGTCAATAAGCCAACATCCTCGTTCACGAATACCTGCTCCAGATTATCTTGAATCACGCCAGTGCCGCGCCATACAATATCCGCGGCCGCCTTCGTGCCAGCTGTGCTCTCGCGACCAAGCTGGATTTTTCGCAATGCTTTGATGCCTGCTGCCATTTGTTTTACTCCTCTATGTTATTGGTTGTGACTGGCTTTTCCAGCTCAGCCTTTGATTTTCGCTTGACTTCTTCGTAAAGGTTACTCTTGAGCAACCTCTCTTCGCCAAACTTCTTGACTTCACCCGCGCTAAGATCGCGCGCTGGCACGCCTATCATCCACGCGCCCTTGCCGACATATTTCATTTTCATGCGTGCCTCTTCCTTTTTGGCTTCAACTCGTCATCCAGTACATTGCCGATATGTCTGGTATAGCGCTCGGTGGTGGTGAGCCGCAGCATTTCCGCCCCATCCACCGAGTTATCGAACACCTTGTCATCGCTCATTGCCTCGCTTGTGTAGCGCATGAGCGGCGCGATTTTGCCAGCCTCGCAAACAAACTGACAGTGATGCGCAACGGCGTAAGCCGGAACGCCCTGGTATGTGACGCGATAATCGAGGTCGTTTTTCGTGTAAGCCTTGTGCCATTCGTAGTCACGCCCGATCGAAGTGCAGAAGTCCTTATCCCATTCGTCCGGGATGAAGCGCCCCGTTTCATACTTCGCGCGGCTCATGCCCCACTTTTTCGTGAAGTTATTGCCCCACCGCATTTGCGTTCTTACGGGATAGCCGCTCACCTGCCCGACATTCGGAAAGTGGTGGTAGAGTTTGACCTGCGCCCTGAACCAGTCCGGGTAGTAGTACATATCATCGTCCGCCACAGCCACCATAACTGAGGGTGGGAGCATATTCAGGATCCCAGCCCTTGCGCTCGATAGCCCCAGGTTCACGCCCAAGATAGCGAAGTCCGGCTTGTACTCGTTGATCAGCCAGTCACGGAATTCCAGGCATGAGCCGTTATCCCAAATGAGCGTCTGGCAGTCCAAGCCCGCGTTCTCTCGCATGGTCAATAGCGAAGTCTTTACCACCTCAAAACGGTCTTTGTGGTAGCCATCAAAGTTCGGCAAGTGAACAACGGAACTGGCAACGAAAGGCGCGAAACCGTCCGCCTTTGCTTGCCTGTTCGGATTCATTTCAGTTCGCACGAAGACGCTCCATTTCTGTTTTCATTACTTGAATATTGCGGTGTTCCAGGCTGTTATCCCTGAATAGATATTCCCCTAACGCGCGCGGGATGTACCAGAAACCGACCCCGTTTTCAGCCATTCTGCGCCACATGTCATAGTCGCACGAAACGATCAGCCGCTCGTCAAAATAGCCTAATTTTTCGTGCAACGACCGCCTCCACATCGGCATTGGCCCAATGATTGACCGCCGCCGAAGTTCATCTTTTATCGTGCTGACTTTCCCATCCGCAAAGTTGACGCGCTTCCAGTAGGTCGATTCACTCCCCGTCCGCTTCATCACGTCCGAGAATACCAGCCCGATTTCACTGTGTTCATCCAGCACGCGCTTCATCTCAGCCAGCCCGTCTTCGAGAAACACGTCATCCGCATTCGCCGTGACCAGGTATTCCCCGCTTGCCAGTTTTGCCGCGTCATTCCATGCCTTGCCTATCGTTGGCACGTCCGGCGTTGCAATCACCTTTACGTCTTTGAAGCCCTTTGCGATCCAATGCTCAGGCGAGTTCTTTTTGCATACCACAACGATTTCACAACCAGCCAGGTTGATCAGCCGCTCTTCCAGATATTGTTGGCAGTAATAGGCGCTTACCAGCGCGCTCACTTTACTCATGTTTCCCTTTCAAGTATCGAAGCAGGTCAAGATACCGATCCAAGTTAGCGCAGTCAAAATAATGACCGATTTCCCACAATCCCCACTTGCCCCGTGCCAGCGCCATGTTAATTGCGCTGGTGTAATTAGCCGGATGCGCGTCTTTCCAGAAGTCGGCTATCTCATGCGAGAATGCCATCACGCCCCACGCGGTTGCCGGTTTGCGCGCGCTTGCGTGTTTGTCAGTCACAAAGCCGTTTTCCAGCACGCCGAATCGCTCCGGCTCGTTGGTTTTGAAACACCCCATGCTGAACTCATTCACCGGCGCGTCCGCAAAAGCATTCGTTTCCATCCACGTGTCCGGCATGGTCATGTAGTAGTAATCACCGCTCTCGTGCATGAAGCCGGTCTGAATCGCGCCCCACAACTCCGTGCCAGTCTGATAGTAAAGGGCTACGTCATTCGGCAAGACCGCCTTATGCGCCGCCGCCTTTTCCGCGCTCGTCACGACCACAACCTTGTCGCAGAAGCGCAGCCTCTCAACCGCCTCGGTCAATAGCAGCCGTCCGTTGTCCAGCGGAAGTAATTCCTTGAACAGCCCGCCAAAGCGCGAGGCTTTGCCAGCCGCCGGGATAATGCCGACCTTAGAAACCATGTTTAGCCAGTATGTACTTTCTCAATTCTGGTCTCGCCTTGAAACCGTCTTTGCGCTCAGGGTGTTTTGCTTCTTCCAAGTGTCGAATGCCCCAATCCTCACGGCTCAGTAGCGTGATGCGGATGCCAGCCTTCATACAGCGCATGGTGTAATCCGCGTCCTCAAAGTACAGCGGCCGGCAATTCTCATCGAACTCACCGATTGTCTGCCAGACTTTTCTTGACACGAAATAGCACCAACTTGACAAGTAACTCCAGGGGAACAAGTCGTCCCGTGATTCACGGATGAAGAAACCGTAAAGCGCATTAGGGTCTAATTTCTCAATGCGCGCGCTTATAGGCTTGTCAATCAGCGTGTCATTATTGATCAGCACGTACCAATCCGAGTCACCGGCGTGTTTCATGCCCAAGTTCAGCCCGGCGGCATACGAGTCCTTCTGCTTGTTGCAGATGAGGTTTACGCCTGCCATCTGCGGGTAAGGCTGCACGCTGCCATTGTCTACCAGATACAGCCCCAAATCGGGGTCATTCTTCTTTGCGCTCTTCAGCATCGGCAAAGTAAACTTATCCCACTCATTCAGCCCGATAATGACCGCTTTCACCATTTGCGCCAGTCCCCTCGCTTGAACACGTCCAGCGCGCTCTCAGGCGATAAGTTGATGACTTCGCCGCCCTTCTCTTCAAACGCGCGCTTAGCCAGCCTGTACGCCAGCTCTGACTTCTTCAAGTCCGGCGCGTTCCATTGCACATTCGAGAAATAGGAAGAGTCAAAGTGGTTGGGATCCACCGCGCCAGCCGTCAATTCCTGGTTTGGCTTACCATCGAAAGTGTAGCGGTGGTCTACCCCAATCAGCCCAATGCGCTTGTACCCGTACCAGTACGCTATCTGTAACAGTACGCTCGTCACGGTGTAGCCCGCCCCATAGAAGCCGGGCACAGTCGAGAATTCCGGCCGGTGCAGGTCTCGTATTTTGAAACTGCCTGAGATAAGGTCAGCCGTTGTGATGTCAATGTATTTCTCGCACTTCATCTCGTCTATTTCGATGCGGTATTGCCGTGTCACAAGCGGATTCACGCAAGCATAAACTTCCGGTACGAACTTCAAGTAAATCCGGTTAGACCCGAAGGTCGGGAATTTCGCAAGGAACTTATTCGGCACGCTTGCCAACGACGGCCCATTCCCGATCACCAAGCAGGTCTTCATTGCGCCTCCGCCTCTGCCAGCACCTTGACCGCTTCCTTGCCGCCGGTCATGCGCTCATTCTGGTCATGCACGCCCATCAGGTATTTGCTTTCCATGCCAATACCTGTAATCAGCCCAGCCTTGCCAATCGTCCTGACATACTCGTCAACCAGTTCCAAATACTCGTCACAGCGCCGCCCGCGATAACCAGGGGCAGTTGCGTCCTTCAGTTGATCTTCCTTAACCTTCAACGCGTCCGATGCGCTTTTGATGTTGCGCTGGTGCAATTGCCATGAATTGTTGCTGTTATTCATTTCGGTCTCATATACCTGGCGGCTGATGAAGTAGTTGCCAGTCTCGGCCTCCATGATCTTACATGCCTTAGCATGGCGCTGATTCACCTGGATCGCGCCGTCCAGCATGTTGAAGGTGTGTGCCAATTCCGCTTGCCGGTTTACGTATTGCTCAAATCGCTCAAAGCCGTTCTTATAATCCAGACGGAAGTCCTTCACTACTTCTTCAACCATCGTCTTGGATTTCTTGTATTCTTCCAGCACGGACTTTTGGTCTTCGCTCAATCCTTTTATCCGATTTTCAAATGTTTCCAGCCGGATAGTAATATCGCCATCGTAGCCGTAAAGTGGGGACTGGAAGAACTGTCGCGAATGAAAATCCACCTCGATCCCGCGCCCGTATGCCACGCCGCACCAGTAAGCCACACAAGGCCGTTGGTGCGCGTACTCGGTGTTGGTTTCCATCTCAACCCCGTAAAGCTCAATCCGCTTGTAGCCTTTGTAAATCGCGTAAGCAATCGCAAAGCCAACGGTGGTGGTAAAGTACCGCTCCGCCCCCTTGAACTCCGCCAGCATCTCGTCCAGCGGAAACTTGACCGAAGCCGGTACGTCTTCATAATGGTCTTGCATCAAAACAGTTATGTCGGTTGATTTCAGCCAGTCATAATGCTTCGCGTCATTCCTGTTTTGCGAACTCCGCCACACCACCGGTTTGTGCAATTGCAGAACGTAATCCGCGCGTGACACTGCCCCCCTGCTTACCATCTCGTTGAATACGAACACGTCACAATCGGTGCGAGTCTGGTCGAACTCGCCCATCGTGCCTTGATGCATTCCAAGTATTACTGCCGTCTTTTTCAAGTCAAAGCCTTTCTTATGTAGTCGGGTTCTCGCGGAACTTCAATGGAACTTGGAAGCTCGCCATCTGCGTGGTAATGCGATCCCATTGCGCTGGCATGACCTGGAACGTTACCGGAAACACAATCGTGTCTACCTTGCCGTTCAATGTCGGGTCACCCGCTAAGCGCTTCAGATATTCTGGAATGATGTTGTTCAATTGCGTGTAAGCGCTCTTCATGCTTACGCGGCTGACATGAAAGTCCACATTGACCGTCAATAACAGCCTTGCGGTAGAAGCATCATCAGCCGAGCCAGTTCCATTTGCGATGTAGGTTATCGCAAGCGGTAAGACCGACGCGTCCTCAGTCGGATAAGAAGGCGCGCCCCTCACGGTCTCGGAAGTCAAAGCCAGCGCGTGGTATTGCAGCCTTGCCACTGCATCATCAATAATGCTTGTCATATCATCACCACATTGTGCGTGCGATAGTGCTGCAAAAGCACCTTCACATCTGGGTCAAGCTCTTTCATATAGTACATTTCACCCATATTCGGGTTGGCAGCCGCGTCCTGATAGCCCTGCTTCGAGCGCATAAAAAATCTAACCGCCTGAATCTTGCAAGCCTGCTCAACATCCGCCGGTGGGGTAGAAGACCAGCCAAATATGCCCGTCACTTTTACGCCCTTGCGGGTCGTGCCCCAAGTGCCTTTCGAGCCGGAGTCATTGTCGATCACCAGCCCCATAATCGGCATTCCGATTGACGAGTAGTTGTAGGGCATGACGAAGAAATCCGAGTCAACCGTCCAAGCGGTGTAATCGGTCACAGCCCGCCCGCCACTCTCACTCACATAAACCGAAGTCAAGCTAACCATCGGGTCGATGTACTGAATCTCTTCCCCGCTCCCGTCAAAGTATCTTGTCTGAGCATCGGTGGTCGGGTAGAAGTAGTTATCCCAGCCGCCCACATAACGATCTATCAGCCGTGACGCGGCAGTTACCATATTCCCCAACACTGTATCGTAGGTATCATCCGTTACATCGAATAGCGGCGAGTCCGGGATGTCCGCCTTGATCTCTGCCACTGTCACATAATCTGCCATAATTTCCTCTCAATTTCGGGGAGGCAAGGTTTCCCCCACCTCCCCCAGGTAGTGCTAAAACTTAGCTGCTCGCGCTGATGTGTTCAGCCTGCGGGTAGCGGTCTTGGACCAGAGCCACAGCGTACGAAGCATAGGAGCCGACCTGATCGCCAGCGTCAAACACAACACGCACGCCAACAGCGTCATCATCCAACGCCGGGATGGTAGCAGGATCAACTTCAATCATCAGTGTCAGGTTGTCCTGAGCGCCAGTGATGGATAAGCCTGTGTTGGCACAAGTGGTTGGGTCACCCCAATTATCTTCGCCGGGAGCGGCAGATAATCGGTAGACGAATGGCAAAGCCACATCATTTGCGCCGGTAGTGTTACCAATGCCAGTGGTTGAAACAACCGTGACAGTGGTCACAGCCGTGTCATCGGTGGATTGATCGCCCCAGCCAAGCAGGAACGACACCCATTGGGCATTCTTGAGCCGCACGGCGTAGGACTTTACGCCCTCGCCTGCGGTTGACGCTGCTGGAGCCAGCAACGGGACAATATGGAGTTTTTCAGCGTATCTCGCCATCTCTCACCTCACGAATTAAGTAGACGAAGCTAATGCAACAAACGGTGAAACGGTGTTGACCGCGTCGTATGCTGTGATAGCTGCGTTGTAGTAGGGTTGACCATCGACACGATACACAAATCTGAACGCGGTCTCGTCATAGTCAAACTTGATGTGAATGCTGGAGGCTGCTTCGATTCCGCCCTTAGTGATAAGAGCGTATGCGGAAGGCGAAGCCAACAGGATGTCACCAACAGTGCCCAAGTTCGGGCAGTACTCGTTTTCGATCACAGGCCGTCCGAGCAGAGTTCCGTAAGGAACGTCCGGGCGAATGGATGGAGCGAAGACGGGCATGTTGCCGATGGTCATGTTCAGCAATTGCGGGTAAACAGCGGGATTGACGAACCACACATAATCGTTGTAGCCAGTCAAGCGGCGCGCCCACATACGGCCAATGTCCAGCGGGTCGATCTCGGAAGCATCCGTGCGGGTTGCGCTCACCAGAGAGCCGCTTTCCAGAATGCCCAAAGGCTTGCCAACACCGTCGCCCTTGATGATTGCGGATTCAACTTGGAAGCGCAACTCATTCGGGACTTCGTTGGAGATCCAACTTTCCAGCGCGGACGCGTCAGCTAACAGTTCGTCTGTGGCATAGCACAAGGCAGCGACTTTCTTGAGCTTCAATTCGATCTGACGAAACTTCGGCTTGCTTGCGGTCTTCTGTGCGGCTTCAGCCAGCCAGTAACCACGCACGCCGCCCATCCGTGAACCATCAGCGCGTGAAGTTTCGTCCACAGCATTGATGGTCAGGGAATTGCCGGTCACGCGGATCGGATTGAAACGGGAAAGGACAGAGCCTACGCCCCACATGTTTTGGTGAATGCCAGCCGCGATCTGTGGCGGGAGTAAGTAGCCGCCCTGGGAGGGTGTCGTTTCGTTTAGCCCCGTCGCCTTGAATGGCAACAGCCGCCGCTCTTCCTGCCCGGGATACATTTCTGCCATCTTGACAGCCTGGAAAAACTCGGCTGCGGTGAATGGGTTGGCTTTGAGGGAGCGGTCTGTTTCGTCTTCGACTACTTCAGTGTTGAACCCGCCCTTTACTTTTGGTTGTGCTGATTCGTACATTTTCAGCGCTTCAGCAACTGCGCCTTTTACGATCTCTTCCACGTCAATAGGTGGAGAGGTCTTGATTTCTTCTGCCATGTGATCCTCCTCATGGGTAACTGCCTGCGCGTCTTCCGCGTCAGGATAAATTGATTTCAACGGGATTGCGGTGTTGCGGTACTCGGCAGGGCTTTTAGTTAGCGTTGCTTCTGCTAATGGCCATGTCGCGATTTTCGTACCTCCAATTCCAGTTTCTTTCGCCACGAGTGAACCGCCCGCCTGACTCGACCAGCCGAGCTTCCCAGCTTCAGCCAGCGCGTAAATCTTGCGCTCGTATTCATCCCGCAGTTCCAGTTGCGCTTCGAACCAGACCCCGACATCATCAAAACGGGAGATTGTCCCCCGCCCTAACTTCCGGCTCTTTATCACCGGGTCGTAGCCGTGCTCGTAGTACACTGGCAGTCGGTCGCCTTCGCCCACGCCAAGATCAGTTTCTTTGGTGAAATAATCACCGGTTAGATCAACGTCACCGTTGCCGCCCCAGCGCACCAAATAGCCGCCGACCTTGCCCTCGCCAAGCGCCTTCACCGCGTCTCCAAAATACACCATTGTGTCCATCGACACCTCCTTAAACCGATAAAGCCAAACCATTGCAGAACGATCTCTGCTAAGTTCGGCTTCAGTACCCACTGACCACCAGGTCGCCCGCTGCGTTACCCAACGCCCACGTTCACCTTCGTATTCAGTTGTCTGTAAATAAGATTAGAGTCCTAACTCCTTCATTGCCTTGTCAACGCCTGCTTTGGCCTTGCGCTCAATTTCCCCCGCACGGTCTTTCAAACGCTGCCCGACAGTCCACCAGCCAATTTTCTTGTGCATCCGCGCCTGATCTGCATCCCCTACCACATAACCGGCATAAGGCACGTCATTCACGACCAGCGTGTCCGCGCCCTCCCCCATCTTCTTCCAGCCCTTGCGTAAGTCCTGTGATCTGTTCGGCGCGCCCGGTCTGATAGTTCCTTCACTAATTCGCGCCATAACATACCGGCGCTGCTTTTCGCTGAACCAATTGCCATATGCTGATTTGAATGGCACGTAGGCGTAAGGCACATACTCGCGCATGACGTTCAGCACGTAATCGCTGACCATGTTGCCCGCGCCGTCCTGCGCTGCCTTCGGAAAGCGGTCCAACTTGCCGCGCAATTCCTCAAGCCCGTCAATTACAATATCAACCGGCATCGCTTGCCTCGCCAGTCACTCGGATGCTATAAGGATTCCAAATCCGCGCCCGCTCAACACAATCAGGACAATGTTCTGCAACGCCCAACCGCCAGTAGCAGTCATAGCCGCCAGAAACGGGAACTATATGCCATTGACACTGACAGTTGACCAAGCAAGCGGTAGACCCGTCACCTGGATAAGCGGGTAAGTCAAGCGGGATGTCCGATGTGAACCCGCGCCAGAATGCCTCGCTTGCAGAATTGATGTACATCCTCAATCGCGCTTCAATTTGCGCTTGCGATAATTCCCCGCGTGCGATCTGTTCCAAGAAGGGGTTCAAATAGCGGTACTGCTCTCTCAGCATCCCGCCGACGCTGCCCCAGTCTGCCTGGGTCATCATGTTGCGCCCGCCCTTGCCCATGACGTAATTGTCAATGTAGGTCTGGCGGAGGATGTCTTTTACTTGCTTTTCGTAAGTAAAAATGTCAATCGTGCCGGCGCTGTAAACATTTGTTACGCCTTCCATACGCGTTTTCTGAACGGTCATGAACTCGGCTCGCAAGCCGTTCATTTGGTCAATGCCAATAAACCGCCCCGTCTCTGGCGAACGGTAACGCTTGACGCTATCGTCCCAATACCACAATGGTTTAGTTTCCGGCATCGTCTTCCCGTTTTACTTGTGCATCCAGCAGTCCCTTGTATTCAGGCATTGTGTTGTCCCACACCTTGATTGCGCGGTTGATTTCCGCTTCTGTAAGTTCTGTAAATTCACTCGGAATGAACGGCTTGTCCCCAGTATAAGGCTTGATTTTCTTATGCTTGTCTTTTGAGTCCGGTGCTTTCATGAATGCCTCCACATCGCTGAATCCCTGCTTTATGCAATCTTCGCAGTCTGCATAAGCCAGCATGGACTTGACCATGTCAGCGATGGATTCGGGAATGTAAGCGCTATCGAACTCGCACAGCGCCGGCTCCCCGTTGCGCGCCTGTGTGATCGCCTTTGCCTGCCACAATTCCAGGTCATCTTTAATTATAACCCAAGCAGCCTTCCCGTCGATGTATTCGAACAGGTCAGGGTAACGTTTCACCGACTCGCGCAAGGCTTCGAGTATTAGTTCTTTCACGCCTCGACCTCGATTCTTTCTACCGCACGGTTCAACGCTTCAGCTAACAACTTCAACGCATTCTCATCTCGTGAATCCAGTTGGAACGCCCGCTCGATCTCAGCCAGCGTCTTGCACATCGGCAAGCGATCTCGGATCACGCTTGCCACTTCTTCGGGTAAGGTTTTGCTAACCCACGGGAACATAAGCGACTTACCCTGCTTCAGCTTGCGGAACGCCAGGTCCTGCCAGTGTTCAAGCTCGCGTAACTGGTCGATTGTCAACAGCGTGACGGACTTCTCCTCTTCCGGCTTCGGCATTTCTTCTTCTTCAATCTGGATTTCGGTCTCATTCACCGGCTGTGGGACAGGCGGAACGAACACATCGTCCAGGTCCGCGTACTCAATGTCAGCCGGTAAGTCAATGCCCACCACCTGCGCGGCAATAGAGGGTTTCATTCCGCTTGCCACGTAAGCCCTGTATGCACCGGCTCGCTGTCTTTCTTCCTCTTGCCCCTTGTCGCTCATTTCAGGCCGGAACTCAAAGCGCAAGCCCAACGGATTGAACAGCTTGTCGTTGATCTCGTCTTGCATATAGTTTGCCCAGGGCACGACGGAATCGCGGAACCAAACCAGATATTCGGTTTGCGCGGTGGCATAGTTGGCGGAGTTTGCAAGGATGATGGAGAGCGGCATGCCAGCCGCCATTGCCACGTCCGCCAGTTTCTCGTCGTGAAGCTGCGATGTCGTGAGCGCGTCAATCCCATCGCCAATGACTTTCACGTCCATCTCGTTGGCGCTTATCACCTTGCCAAGATACTTGCTCCACCCGTGAATAATCTTATCCCACACGCTCTCGATCTTCTCGCGCTCTTCCCGTGTCGGCACGCCAGCCACCTGGAGTAAAGCCGGCCTGATCCCGCCGCGCTGGAAGAAGTTCTGCACATAGTAATCCGAATAGTACAAGACTCCGGCGGCTGCCATGAGCGCCCTAAATTCGCTGTTTTTTGAGGGAAGCAGCTCCGTTGTGTGATCTAATCGCCACATCCAGAATATACGGTTATCCTTGAGGCTATACTCAATCGTTTCCGTTCCAACCCGCCGCTTGAAGCCAGTCAGCCCTTCCCACTTGTCGATCTTCGGCGTGATGGTAGAAGGCACGACATAGCGCAAGTTCTTGATAGCGCGGTTGCCTTCCATGAAGCCGTATGCCGAGTTGGTCATGAATAACGACAATCGCCACAAGCGCAGCAGCTCCCTGGGGTTCGCCATGAATCCCACCTTGTTCTGCCAGTCATCGCTCGTGTCGTATTCAGTCTCGCCCTTGTAGACCGCAAAGGGGATGTTCCCGATTGCTTCAGCCGTCAAGTTAGCCACGCGGTAGACAGCCGCCACACGCGCATAGAGTTCTTCGTCCTTCGTGTCCTCAGGCGCACCAGTGATCCAGTTCCAAGCGGAGTCGGGGTATTGAGGTAAGTCAATCCCTTTCAGCACGCTTCCGTCTGTGTAAAAATGTTTTGTATCAGGCACCCGCCCCTCCACTAATCATAAGAACTGAAAAACCATCGGTCGGC
>ERZ795059.5089-NODE-5089-length-12057-cov-10.458507_pt1 | contig 12057 bp, 8 predicted proteins | sample MGYA00375143_ERZ795059 | MGnify/ENA primary metagenome ERZ795059 (study PRJEB30188, sample SAMN05720168) | activated sludge metagenome | isolation source: Anaerobic digester | place: USA | collected 2015-01-07 ... | reverse complement strand
TCCGGCCCGTAGCTCAGCTGGTAGAGCACGTGACTCTTAATCATGGGGTCGAGAGTTCGAGCCTCTCCGGGCCGACAGGAAATACCAGAACATTTTTCTGGTATTTTTTTTTTTAATAATCCGTATTCTGAGGATCAAAATTACACCAGTTTGCGGTCCAGTTTGTTGTACCGAAAGCCCCCCGGTAACTTACCTCTGTAAAAAATGAATTGGTCAGTCTTGAATTGCTGAATGATGAACCAACGAGTAGTGCTGAACCGGATGCAGGCAGGAAACTGGGAGCTGTGAGATTAAAAGGATTTGTAATCTGAAGCTGATCATTTGTTGCCATCACCTGGTTATTTCTTGATGCTTTTGTAAACCATTCTTCTGCATCAGGCAGATAGGTTGTATTGTAGTAATTTGTCATCCCTGACATAACACAGTTCTCGATCTGAAGAACGTTGGCAGTCGCCTGTGCCGGGGAATCACCTTTCTGGCCATCAATATCCAGTCCAGTCGGATAACCGGCAAATAAAGTATTATATATTGACAACCGGGTCCCGCGACGTAAATGCATGGCCCGCCTGTACAAGGAATTAATTGTTGTTGTTGAGGTTGCAAGGGGGCCAAACAAACTGCCGTTTGTAAATATCGCAGCTGTGACTGGTGTTAAGGTCGATCCGTCAGCATCATTGTCTGATTCAAACCCGTTTGACTGTGACTGATCGGCGCTGGCCGGGTCGCGAAGACTTACAAAAAACTGCACCTTGCCTGAGAAACCATTATCAGTATCAAAATCATCATCCCAGCCTCTGAAGGCAACGAGGTATTTAGCATCGACAGTTCCGCCGAACCATTCAAATGAGTCATCACCAGAATATGATACCTGAATATGATCGATGGTTGTTCCTGAGCCAACAGAATAGAGAGTCAATCCATTGATCTCACTGTTTGCAGTCGAAGTAAGAGGAATACCCGGGAACTCGATTCTTACATATTGAAGAACACCTGAATTATCGGTTGCATCATTACCGCCATAGTTTGAACCTATTCCGCCTTCAGCAATACCTGATCCGGTTCCATTATCATGCTTGTTTGTTGGTGCCTTGCCGCAAATGACCAGCCCTCCCCAGTCACCATAACCACGCTGTCCTTTCGGTTTATCAGAAGTAAATATGATGGGTTTGGCCTCAGTACCCTGTGCCATTATTTTTGAACCTCTTTCGATTATCAGGGCACCCTTGGTACCTGAAACACCCTTGATTATTGTTCCGGGTTCAATGGTTAATGTTGAATTATTCTTTACATATACAAATCCTGAAATGAAATATCTTGCATTTGAATACCACCTGGTATCAGATGATATATCACCTGTTACAGTTATCTGCTGGCCGTTTGAAGGGATAACAGTAACTTCACTTGTAGCTTTGAGCGTCATGTTGTCATCCGAGGTTGCTGTGATAGTAGCAGATCCGAGTGCCACACCTGTAACAACACCATCAGCAACTGTTGCAATGTCAGCATTGCTTGATTCCCAGGTTATGTTTTTATTTGTTGCATCTATTGGATCAAATACTACATTAAGATTCAGTGTTGATCCCACCATTACCTCTGCTGTGACCTTATCAAGTTCAATTCCGGTTAATGCAATATCTTTTTCGCATGATACCGCTAATGAAGTCAATAAAGCGAAAATTGTCAGAAGATTTTTTAAATTGATTTTTTTCATGTTTCTATTAATTAATTGATTATTTACCATTTGCCATTACTCCTCAATACACTTAGGCCGCTGTTCAGTTGTGCCGTTCTGCCATTGCGCCGTTGTGCCATTATAACTTTACCGACAGGCCAATGCTGAAATACCTTCCCGGATAATATATCCTTGTGTACTGAGTACGGTTAAACTCTTTCAACCCGGATTCTGATCCTTTTGTGTATGTGTCCATGTTTACAACTGCATTTATTGACTGCATATATTCAGCTTTCTCATTAAGCAGATCTTTTATACCACCTTTGATCTCAAATCTTTTACCAATGACTTTGCTGATCGTGAGATCAATAACATTCCTTGGCATTTCATATATATCAGGGATATCTTCCCATTCATTCGGGGATGGACGGCCGACGGCAATGATCCTTTTTCCTATAATATTATAAAGGACACTGATCATTAAACCCTTATTTTCACCCTGATAGTACAATCCTGCATTAACAATATATGGTGACTGTCCTTCAAGAGGTCTGTTCCTGGAAAGTGATCCTTCGGGAAAAGTAACCCGGCTCCTGATCAGTGAACTGTTCAAAACCAAAATAAAATTCTGCATTCGTGGTATGAAGCCGAGGGATTTTCTTAATTCGGCCTCAATGCCTGTGCTATATGCTGATTCAACATTCTCGAATGAATATTGGTTGGGATTGTTCCCAAGGATGATCTGCTCGATAGGATCAAGGAACTTCTTATAAAACACGCCCACATTAAATGTTTCTCCGGGACCGGGATAAAGTTCGTATCTCAGGTCAAAGTTGTGTATATACGCCTGTCTGATATGCGGTGCCCCGTATATGCCTGCATTTTGCTCGAAATCAACATAGTAGAATGGTGCAATCTCCCTGAATTCGGGGCGGTTGATAGTCATGCCGTAAGCCAGTCTGAAAAGATTCTTATCATTAAAATTGTATGCGATATTTGCAGAAGGGAAAATGTTGATCGTATCCCTGTCAACATTCACCTTTACTGACGATGCTTGTTTATAGCTTGACAGAGTCTGCCTGTTCTTTTCAAGCCTTAAACCGGCATAGATATTAATTTTGGTCAACAGCCTGGCACGAGTAGAGATATAGCCGGCAATCTGGTTGTTGCCTGCCTTGTAGGAATCTGAAAGTGCAGTTACTTCTGTCAGCTTTATACCTGTTGTAAGATTTATGTTTTCATCGGTAAAAATTTGATCAACCGGAAGATAAGTCTGCCCGAATATTGATTCCTGACTTCCTTTGGCATATCCGAAATTACGTGCATGAAAGCTCCTTGCTTTATTTTCAAAATAGAATCCTGCCTTGATCTCCGGTTCGAAACCACCCAGGCTGAGCTGTTTTGCAAGATTTACGTTTGCTGATATTGTCCTCTCGTTAAGATTTATCCACATTCTTGATTGCGAAGAAAGATCAGCCTGGTCAGAGAACAACATCATATATTTTGTCGGATCGTCTTCGTCGCGTAAATACCTGTATCGCTTTGTATCGGGTTCGTTTTTAATTGAAGAAGCATATCCGAGTATCCAGTCAAGTTTTGTTTTGCCTTCATTAAATTCATGTTCTCCCGCCAGTTGTCCGGCATAAATTGACCTGCTTAAATATCTTAGTTCCTCTGATCTTATGAATCTGCCATTGTTATACCATTCCCTCCCCTCCCTTATTATATAACGGGAAGTGCCTGCCTGATTGAAAAGATTCCTGAGTTCAAGCTTTGTGGCTTTCCCTGAATAAAGTGAAGTATTATTCATGATCACTACTCTTGCTGAGTTCGAATATTGTTTGTCTGTGAACTGGTTGAGAAAAGAAGGTTTGTCTGAAGCGAAATCATAGATTGAGTAATCTGTATTTTCGATCTCCTCGGATATGTTTGAAAGGCTGTATGTCACAGCTGTAACATTCCCCAGGATATTATTTCCCGATGTTACTTTGCGGTTCAATACTGCCATAAATTTCTGATCGGGATAAGCCCTGACCGGTATCGCTGACCAGTTGTTGTTTAATTCCCTTGCAAGCAATGTGATCCTTTCTCTTACAGCCGGATTGGTGGCAAATTCATACTGATTCAGATGAGCCGGCATCTTTTCAGGCAATGACCTTGTTCCGTTGTCAAAGCCTAACCAGTCGGTAGTTTCGGAGACAGGTTTCTTAAAATCTCTGAAAGTGGTGTTTCCGCTTATACCTGTGCTGTATGAAAAGAATACGCCATTCTTCTCAGGCAGGTTCTTTGTTGTTATTCTGACAAATCCACCTGAGAAATCTGAAGGAAGTTCAGCGGCTGGTGATTTAAAAATAACTATATTCTCAATCATAGAGCTGGGTATAATGTCAAAAGAGAATGACCTGACATCCGCTTCGGTACCGGGTGTAGCAGCATTATTCAGCCATACATTGTTATAGCGCTGAGAAAGTCCCCTTACCACAAGAAACCTGTTATCTATAACCGTGATCCCGGGAACTCTCCTGACAACTTCAGAAGCGTCCTTATCAAGTGTTTTCGATATCTGCTGACCTGATATACCGGTTGAAACGAATGTACTGGCCCTGATATCGGTAATCATAGAAATCTCGGTATTAGTCTTCCTGACAGCAGTTATATTTATGTCGCCGAGGCTGATGAGATTACCCTCAAGTACGATATTTACTGAGGTTGATTTCCCGGATTCCACAACGACACTATTAATTATTCCCGGATTATAAGAAACATACGATACCTTCAGGTTATATATTCCTGCCTTCAGGTTGTTAATTATGTAATTCCCGTTAATATCTGTTATGGTTCCGATAGTTGTACCTTCAACTTGAACGGTTGCGCCAATAAGATTTTCTGAGTTTGCCTTATCAGTTACTGTCCCCTGGATCGAGCCGGTCTGGGCAGCCAGCAATCCGGCTATCATAAACAGAATGATTGATGAGTAACATTTCAGAAGTTTTGCAATTTTCATATTTTTTAATATTTAATCACTGCAAATATCTGAATATTAGATAATACTGTTGGTTACGAAATAATAAAGGTTTATTTAATATTATGTTACAGGTTTATGATTTTTGTAACCAAATTGTAATATCATTTTTACAGGAGAGAGATTAACTTTGCATCAAATCAGAAACAGATTTTACTGAGACGGCATAAAACTAAATTTGATATTGATGGATTTGACGGGAAAAAAGATTTTAATTGTTGATGATGAAGAAGATCTTTGTGAGATCCTTCAGTACAATCTTGGTAATGAAGGTTATTCTACAGAGATTGCTCATTCGGCAGAGGAGGCTCTTAAAAGATTGCCGGGTGATTTTGATCTCTTGCTCCTCGACGTTATGATGGGACAGATATCAGGATTCAGGCTGGCGGATATACTCCGCCGGGAAATTAAAAGTAGTGTCCCGATCATTTTTTTGACAGCAAAGGATACTGAGAATGACATTCTCACGGGATTCAGCCTTGGCGCTGATGACTATATCGCAAAACCATTCTCCGTAAATGAATTAACGGCAAGAGTTAAAGCAGTTTTGAAGCGAACACATAAAGATAAGTTAAAGAATCAGGGGTTATTGAAATTCGGGGAAATTGAACTGGATACAATCCGCAAAAGGCTTATTCTTTCCGATGAAAAAACTGATCTGACAAGGAAGGAATATGAAATTTTAAAACTTCTTCTTGAAAATCCCGGCAAGGTGTTTTCACGCGAGGATATTCTTGTAAAAGTGTGGGGGATGGATGTTATTGTTACTGAAAGGACCGTTGATGTAAATATTGCCAGATTAAGAATCAAACTCGGTAGTTTTAGTCAGAATCTTAAAAACAAAACCGGATACGGATATTTCTTTGAATTCTGAAGACAGTCAGATGAAAATAAAAAACTCTTTTAGAAATAATCTATTTCTTTGGTATTCAATAATATTCATAGTTTTTACAACGCTAATCCTTGCATATCTTTATAAAAGAGAAAAGGATTACAGGTTATCAAAACTGAATGATGAGCTTAAGACCATTACAGATATTGTAAATAATTTCATTATTGTTAATTCAATTTTTGAGCTTTCTGATTATGAAATAACTGATTCCCTTGTGAATCTCTTCCCCCAGGCTCATCTCAGGATCACAATAATAAAACCGGAGGGAGGAATTCTGTATGACAGCTTTTTCAGGGACTGGAAAAATATGGAGGATCATTCGGGAAGGCCAGAGGTAAAAGCATCTGTTAATACAGGATTTGGTACATCGATCAGAAAATCTGAAACTACGGGGCAGCCGTATTATTATTATGCGGCTAATTACAGAAGATATGTTATAAGGGCGGCTGTGTTATATGATATCAATGTCGTTAACTTTCTAAATGCGAGTAAGTTCTTCCTTCTGGTATTGTTCTTATCCTTCCTTGCAGTGTGGGCTACACTTCTCTTTGTGACCAGCAGATTCAGCGAATCGATCACCAAGCTTAAGGATTTTGCCCTGAAAGTAGGGAAGAATGAAACATTTGATTTCAAAACTAAATTCCCGAAAAATGAAATAGGTATTGTAGGAGAAGAAATCCTTGAGATATATAACAACCTTCTCAGAACAAAAAATGATCTTATAAATGAAAAAGAGAAGCTGTTCAATCACCTCAATGCACTGGATGAAGGAATAGCTTTCTTTTCCTTTGACAAATCCAGGATTTTAAATAACGATCATTTCATTCGCATTATGAATATGATTTCCGGAGATCTTAGAATATTCCCAACAAATGTTTTTGATATTTCAGAATTGTCCGCTATAAATGAATTCATCGCAAAATATTCAGATTCCGAAATAAATCAGGCAGATTTACCAAAAACAGAATACCAGCTGAACAAGGACGGAAGATATTTTCGTGTGCAATGTGTAATATTTTATGATAAAAGCTTTGAGATCATTCTGAGTGATATCACCAAAATTGGGAAAAGTAAAATAATCAAACAACAAATGACCTCAAATATAGCGCATGAGCTTAAGACTCCGGTATCTTCCATCAGGGGATATATTGAGACTCTTATGAATGATCCCGGAATTGATCAGAAGAAAAAGAAATACTTCCTTGAGAAAGCTCTGGCTCAAACCGACAGATTAATAGGACTGATAAATGATATTTCGGTACTCAACAGGATTGAAGAAGCAGGTTCATCTTTCAAACCGGAGAAGGTTAAAATAAGAAAAGTAATAAAAGAAGTATGTGAAAATTTCAAATCAGCCATAGAGGCAAAAATGATGAATATCGAAATGGATATCGACGGAGAAGTAACGGTAATAGGTGATAAGTCCCTTATTCTGTCAGTATTTCAAAACCTTATTGAAAATGCAATAAACTATGCAGGGGAAAAAACAACCATCAGGATTTTTGTATATAATGAAGATAAAAAATTCTACCATTTTTCTTTTTCTGATGATGGAGTAGGTATTCCGCCGGAACATATAAACCGTGTTTTTGAACGTTTTTACCGGGTCGATTCAGGAAGATCAAGAAAAAGCGGAGGGACAGGCCTTGGCCTGGCTATTGTTAAGAATGCAATTTTACTTCATAAGGGTGAAATACTTGTCAGAAACAAGGGAGAAGGCGGTACAGAATTTCTTTTTTCGCTTCCAAAATAGATCCTGTTTATTGAATGAAACTATTATAATTAATCTCAGATCTGTTTCATTAATGTATTGAATATTAAATACATTACAGCTCCGATCACTGCTGAAACCGGGATTGTTAGTATCCATGCCCAAAATATCTTTGTTGTTATTCCCCACTTTACAGCAGAAAGTCTTTTTGTTGCTCCTACTCCTATGATTGCTCCCGTAATTGTATGAGTGGTGCTTACCGGGATACCGAAATGAGTAGCTCCGAACAATGTCAGAGCACCAGCTGTTTCAGCACAAAAGCCCTCAAAAGGTTTTAGCTTCGTTATCCTCTGTCCCATGGTCTTTACGATCCTCCATCCTCCGAACAATGTTCCGAGGGCAATTGCCGCATGACAGGATAATACTATCCACAGATCAATGGGAGCATCTTTTGCTACATGGCCGGTTGTTATCATGGCAACCCATATTATTCCCATGGACTTTTGAGCATCATTTCCACCATGCCCCAGACTGAATGCCGATGCAGACAAGAGCTGAATCCTTCTGAACCACCGGTCAACACTGAATGGCGATTGTTTCTTTACAATGTGTAATACTATAACAGAAATGATAAAGGACATTATCATACCTAAAACAGGAGCAACTACTATGAAAACAGCTATTTTGATCACTCCTGAATAAATCACTGATCCCAATCCAAAGCCTGCAATACCTGCGCCAACAAGTCCTCCGACAAGGGTATGTGAAGAACTGGAAGGTAATCCCCACCACCAGGTAATAAGATTCCAGATAATTGCTGCAGTAACAGCAGCTGCTATCAGATTCAGAGAGATAATTTCCGGATTTACGACTCCTTTACCAATAGTAGTTGCTACTTTCAGCGGGAAAATTGCAAATGCCAGAAAATTGAAAAAGGCTGCAAGTGCAACTGCGGCAACTGGAGATAACACTTTGGTCGATACAACTGTTGCGATGGAGTTTGCTGAGTCGTGAAACCCATTAATAAAATCAAAGATCAGTACAAGAATTATTATTAAAATTAAAAACGTCATATTTTTAGTAAAATAGCTGCATTTACAGATTCCTGTCGTGTAAAATTAGGAACTATCCTATTGATATTAAGGATTCTATTGTTACAATTATGTTACAATTTTAAAATCTGCAAACATAAGTCGAGAGTTCGAGCCTCTCCGGGCTGACAGGAAAATAAGGCAGTTATTAATTGAAATAATAACTGCCTTTTTATTTGGATACATTTTCAAATATACGAAATTGACCTTAGTTAAATCCCCGGCACATGCACATAGGCATGAGCGGCATAATGAAATTGTTGTGTTTTAAATGAGACGCTGCCAAAGGTTATACGATTTGTGAATGCAAAAATTTGAATGATCCGTATAAATAAAATAATAGTTTATCCCTTTTAGTTATAATTTTGAAATGGTCGGGTCAAACAAAAGAAGGAAATATGTTTTTGACATGTGTTTACAAAAAGAACAAACTGAAGGTCAGGATATTACTCATGTGTATTATTTTGATTTTACCAGCTGTCGGAAGTTGTGCCTCTCAAAACAAATACAGGAAACACGGACCTTCTCCCTGTCCATGTGAAACCAGTCTCAGAAAATGATTCTTACGCTCAACCTGAGAAAACCCCACAGTAATAAATGATCGGGTAATTTTTGTATTTTTATTCACTCATATTGAAAATCTTAATTTAGTAATGTCTGAGAACAACAAACTTGAATCTACTCTCTGGAAGACTGCAGATAAACTCCGGAATAATATGGATGCAGCCGAGTATAAACATGTAGTGCTTGGTCTGATATTTCTGAAGTATATCTCCGATTCATTTGAAGAACTATTTAAGAAGCTGCAGGTTGAAAAGGTAAATACAGGCGCTGATCCTGAGGATAAGGATGAATATACAGCTGAGAGGGTATTTTATGTTCCTCCCCGGGCAAGATGGAATTGGTTACAGAACAGGGCAAAACTACCCTCAATAGGAAAGGATGTTGATGATGCCATGGATGCCATTGAGAAGGACAATCCTTCACTCAAAGGGGTACTTCCAAAAGACTATGCCAGACCGGCTCTTGATAAACAGCGACTGGGAGAACTTATTGATCTGATTGGTTCAATTACACTATCGGAGGGTGGAAATAACAAAGGGAAAGATGTTCTCGGATTTGTTTTTGAATATTTCCTTGGTCAGTTTGCAGATGCAGAAGGCAAGAAAGGCGGTCAGTTCTATACTCCCCGGAGTATTGTAAAATTACTTGTGGAAATGCTTTCTCCCGAGGCTGAAAAGAGGGTTTATGACGGGTGTTGTGGCAGTGGAGGAATGTTTGTCCAGAGTGAGAGATTCATTGAGCTGCATGAACACAGAAGAGGTAAGATCAGCATATTCGGACAGGAGAGTAATCCTACAACGTGGAAGCTGGCAAAGATGAATCTTGCTATCCGGGGCATTGAGGCAAAGATTGAGCTTGGTGATACTCTTATGAATGACAAGCTGCCGGAGGTTAAGGTTGATTACATCCTGGCAAATCCCCCCTTTAATGTAAGCGATTATAACATTCAGAAGGATGACTACAGATGGAAGTATGGAGTTCCGCCATCCGGCAATGCCAACTTTGCCTGGTTACAGCATTTTGTAAGTAAACTTGCTCCCGGAGGGACAGCAGGGATTGTTCTTGCCAATGGTAGCATGAGCAGCGATACTTCGACTGAGGGAGAGATAAGGAAGAATATGATAGAAAATGACCTTGTGGACTGTATGGTTGCCCTGCCGTCGCAGCTATTCTATAATACCCAGATACCTGCCTGCCTTTGGTTCCTGGCGCGGAATAAAACAAATGGAAAGTTCCGTAACAGAACCAATCAGGTATTATTTATTGATGCAAGAGAACTTGGAACGATGATCAGCAGGAGACAGAAGGAGCTGACGGATGAGGATATTGTAAAGATTGGCGAGATATATCACTTCTGGCGAAGTAAGGATTGGGAACAGACATACAAGGATGTGCCGGGATTATGCAAGTCAGTCTCCATTGATGAGATCCGTAAGAATAATCATATTCTCACACCCGGCAGGTATATCGAGTTCAGGGAGGAAGAAGATGATGGAGTAGCATTTGAGGAAAAAATGAAGAAGCTGACAACAGAACTCAAGGAGCAGATGGCAGAATCATTCCGTCTTAATGATGAAATCAAAAAGAATCTTAGTTCGATAGGTTATGAAATATGATGTCAACCCATTGCCTCCGGGATCAGATCTTGAGACAAAAGCGATCTTGAGAAAACTGCCATCAGCTCACAGATATCTGGCAGAGCTGAAAGGTATGGCTGCAACTATTCCAAATGAATCCATATTGATAAATACACTTGCTTTACAGGAAGCAAAAGATAGTTCAGCAATTGAGAATATTATAACAACTCACGATGAGATGTACAAGGCTCATCTGTTCCAGGGAATGTTTATTAATGCTTCCGCCAAAGAAGTGAGCAGGTATGCCAGTGCTCTCATTGAGGGATTTAAGCTCGTAAGGAAGAATAAAATACTTACGGAGAATTATATTCTGGAAATTCAGAGGATTCTCGAAAAAAATGATGCCGGTTATAGAAAAGTACCAGGGACTGCTCTGATAAATGAGAAAACCGGAGTAACAATTTACACGCCTCCTCAGGATCATGCATCAATTGTCAATTTAATGGCAAATCTTGTCCGATATATCAACGATAATGATATGCATGGTATAGATCCCCTGATCAAAATGGCTGTTATACATTTTCAGTTTGAAAGCATCCATCCTTTTTACGACGGTAATGGAAGGACAGGGAGGATAATTAATATACTTTACCTGGTGCTGAACGGACTTTTAAATATTCCTATTCTTTACCTGAGCAGATATATTATCAGAAATAAAGGTGATTATTACAGGTTGCTGCAGGCAGTACGCGAAACCGATAATTGGGAAGGTTGGATTTTATATATTCTTGATGGCGTTGAACAAACAGCTAAAGAATCTATTGTGCTGATCGAAAATATACGGAACCTTATGCAGAGGTACAAACATGACATCAGAAATAAATTTCCAAAAATATATTCACAGGACCTTCTTAATAATTTGTTCAGGCATCCTTATACTAAAGTCGAATTCGTTATGAATGATCTCAGGGTTTCAAGACTTACCGCGAGCAGATATCTTGAGCTTCTTGTCAAAAGTGATTTTCTTATAAAGAAGAAGATAGGAAGAAGTAATTACTATATTAATTCTCCTTTATTTGCACTGTTTACAGGAACTCCTGTTACTGTTCAGGAAACAGAACCTGTTAAGACTGTTAACCCTGAAACTGCAAAATAACTATGCAGGATTATGTCTATACCATTATCAGATCACTTAAACCGGGCTTATATAATATGTATAGAAAAGTGGCATTTTCTATATATATCAATACTAACCTGTATAGAAAAATGCTGTTTTGTAAATACGACAATCGTATCTTGTATAGAATAGTGGCATTTGAGGAAAAGATGAAAAAGCTGACCTTGGAACTCAAAGAGCAGATGGCTAAAGCCAAAGAGCTTGATGAGCAGATTATCAAGAATTTATCTTCTATAGGATATACATTGTAAGCTATGATTCCAGAAGGATGGAAAACGTATAGGCTTGGGGAAATTGCAGAGATACAAAACGGCTTTGCATTCAAATCAGTAGATTTCTCAAATAAGGGTA
>ERZ795059.5087-NODE-5087-length-12062-cov-6.333056_pt1 | contig 12062 bp, 11 predicted proteins | sample MGYA00375143_ERZ795059 | MGnify/ENA primary metagenome ERZ795059 (study PRJEB30188, sample SAMN05720168) | activated sludge metagenome | isolation source: Anaerobic digester | place: USA | collected 2015-01-07 ... | reverse complement strand
GCCCAGTGCATTTTATTTTGAACTGTTTTAAAGAAAACTATACTTGCCTCTGTTGTAGGGTCATAATCAACGCTTGTAGCATAAATATCTGTTATTTTCTGATAAAAGCGCTTTTCACTTGTTCGAATATCTTGTATTCGTTTGAGCAGTTCTTCAAAATAATCAAAAGGTAAATCTGGATTCTTTAATCGTTCATCATCAAGTAAAAATCCTTTTATTATATATTCTCTTAATTGCTTAGTTGCCCATTGCCGAAATTTCGTTGCAACATGGCTTTTAATACGATACCCAACAGAAATGATTGCATCTAAATTGTAGAACTTTAGAGTCCTCTCAACATTTCTGTTCCCTTCGCGATGAACTATTAAGAAATCCTTAATAGTTGAAAATTCGTCTAATTCACATTCCTCATAAATGCTTTTTAAATGCATATTTATGTTAGGAATAGTAGTTTGGAAAAGCTCTGCCATTTGCTTTTGCGTAAGCCAAACAGTTTCATTATCCAACCTTACATCAAGTTTGGTATTACCGTTTTCTGCTTGATAAATTACAATTTGAGATTTCATCTTAAATTTATAAATTTATGTTTTCTTTATCACAATAATAAATTATGGTGCATTCTTATTATTTTTTAACTCTCAAATTTATTAAACGCTTGTTAGAGCAATTAATTTAAAAAAATTAAAAAACTATTTCTTTATTTCGCCATTTTCCCATGCCCATTTTCTTTCTTTGAGCCAACAACTTGAATCTGGGCGTATTGCTGGTCTAAAAACAGCTTTGTCTTTAACTTGTAATAAGGATGTGTCTTGAAAATTAAAGAAGTGTAATTCTATTAATGTATCTTTGCTAATTACTTTAAACCACGTTTCAGGAACATAAATTGATTTTGAAAACCAAGAATTTAAAACAAAAATTGCTTGTGTTTTAATTGTATCTTCTTGGATTTTATATGCTCCCCAAGCTGTTGCAGAAGGAATTGAATCAATTTGTAAATTTTCATTTATAAAAATAATTTGGTCATTAAAAATTGCAAATGTTCCATCTCTATAAAACAAATACTTTGTTCTAGCATTACTTAAAAATAATGGTTGATAATAACCATCAACATAAATCAAAGAATCAATTTTAGTTAGTTTACCATTATATCGAAAAGTATAATTCTTAGTGTAATCAACACAAGAATTAAGACAAAATGATAAAACAATCATATAAAAAATCAATTTTATGTTTTTCATAATGTATTTCTTTTAATTTGAGTTTAATTAAAACAGAATTTAAGAAAGCAATCAAATAGCATCCAGTCATAGTTGACTGAAGCATTATTTAACGAACACATTTCTTTTTTTTATACTCTTACATTTCATTTAACATATTAAGGTAATTGTTAAAATGTAAGAAGCAATCAATTGATTAATTACAATTATTTAAAAGTATTTAAAATATCTATAGCCCATAAATTAACTTTACCATACACCTTTTCCAATTTTCCAACTGTTGCTCTAAATAAAAGTTTTGGTTCAGCATACTCTTCAGAATTATCATAAGCATAAAATCTATCAACTATTGATGCTGCTATACAGCAGTTAGCAATTGATTTAGAAAATCTGCTAATAATTTTGGTTATAGGGACATCGTGTCCTCCTTCCATAACTCTTTTAGTTATTCGAGAAGCATTTATATCTGGTGAATTTGTTCCAACAAAAAACAACCTAATAAAATAACCCTTTTGTTTTGCTCTTTTTATAAAATCAATTTTATCTGGAGCAGATAAAACAGTTTCAAAAAATATTCCTTCTCGTTTGCTTAGTTTATTTTCTCTTATCTCATTTGCTTTTATTACTGCTTTCAAAACTGCATCAGGAGAATTCCAATCACCGAAATCATCACGAGCAATATTATCTGGGTTGATATAAACGCATCCTTCAATCCATTGATGTTGAAGTATTTTGTTTGTAACTGATGTCTTTCCAGAACCATTAGGACCAGCAATTATTATTAATTTTGGCTTTTCAGTTTTCATTACTATTATTGTTTAATTTATTTTCTTTTTCTATTGTATCATAAATTATTTTTTTATGATTTGCCCAAAACTTTGCTTCTGCTTCTTTTGCTTTTTCTTTAACATCAATAGCTACTTCTTGCATAATCATTTGCAATTGCTCGTCAGTTGGTTCGCTATCGTATAAAAAATTATATTTATTCATTTTGTTTTCCATATTTTATTTTCAAAATTCAATATATTAAAAATATTAACATTATTAAATCGAAGTTTTAACTATCATCGCAAATTATCTGAACTATGAATGCATTTTAATATATAATCCCTACGGGATAAGCACAGTCAAGGTTTATTCTTGTTACAATTATATAATTCCTACGGAATAAGTTTACCTAAACTTATAAGTTAATAACTTCAGTACTTCTTAGGCATCGAAATTTTTTTTGCTTATTATAAATTTAATAAAGTATTAACATTATTCATTTGTCATTAGTTGTAAGTAAAAATACTAATGACAAATAACTAATGACCTATGAAAACTTTTTTTAAGATGGATTCTGACATCAGTCAGCATTACGCATTTAATTATGTCATCTCCATTTAAATAAAGGTCTTCCTTTATTGAGGGGGCAGCATGATTTTCACTTATTTCCTATACATTAATTCAAGCATTTCCTTAACAGCATTGCTAAGTCCAACGAAAGCAGCGCGGGCAACAATAGAATGGCCAATGCTAATTTCACCTATTTCATCAATACCGCAAATTTTAGCAACATTTAAGTAATTAAGTCCATGCCCGGCAGCAATTTTTAGTCCGCAACCAACAGCAAAATCGCTGGCGTTTTTTATTCGCTTATATTCCCTTTCAATATCTTTATCGCAGGCAGCATTGGAATAATCGCCAGTATGAAGTTCTACCATATCAGCGCCGGCAAGCAGTGCAGATTCAATTTGCTTTTTATTTGGGTCAACAAAAAAGCTGACTTCAATATCATGGGAGTGCATTCTTTCGCATAGCAATTTGAGAGGAGTTAAATGATTAATTACGTCTAAACCACCTTCGGTTGTGAGTTCCTCACGTTTTTCCGGAACAATAGTAACAAGCTCTGGTTGCGTTTTTAAAGCAATGTGGATAATTTCTTCATTTGCAGCCATTTCTAAATCTAATTTCGTTTGGACGACTTCACGGAGAATTTCGAGGTCTCTATCTTTGATATGACGACGGTCTTCGCGAAGATGGCATACAATCCCACTTGCTCCAGCGAGTTCAGCAATCATTGCTGCTGCAATTGGGTCTGGTTCTTTTCCGCCACGTGCATTTCTTAATGTGGCAAAATGGTCAATATTTACATTGAGCAATTTCATAAGTTTTCCTTAAAATTACTATTTTAGTTAATATCTATTTCGTTGTTTATCTTTGAAATATCAATTATTTTCTGCTCGGCTTCTGTAATTCTCTTATTTAAAGCACGATAGACTGCAATTCCTTCTTCATATAGTTTAAGCGATTCATCAAGTGGAACATCACTGCTATCTAACTTTTCAACAATTTCTTCAAGTTGTTGCAATTGTTTTTCAAAATTCTGTTGTTCAGAAGAGTTCATTTGTATTCTCTATTTTTTTCTTAATATTTTTTTTCTTTGATGCGGGCTGTGAAATAAACATATTTAAACTATTAAATAAACAGGCATTTACGATTTCATTTTTACGGATAATTTCAAATTCATCGTATTTTTTTAAAGATTCATTTAAATTTATAAAATGTTCTTTATGTTTCAAAAGAGCATATCCTTTATTCAAAGGAGAATAAGGATTTAACGAAAGTAAATGAGAATTTAAGCCATTGATTTTTTGTTTTTTACTTTCAATCAGCCGTTTTTCTGTTCTTTCCAAACGGATTTGAAATTCATCAATTCTTTGCTGTTGCACTTTTAATCTGTCTAAAATTCGTTTTAAAGAATTTTGAGGATTTAATTCCTCTATGAATTCTTTTAAGTTATCAACTTTATTAAGAATACTTCTTTCAAGGAATTCAGCTAAATTGGAAATTTGTTTGTTTAAATAATCAACAGTAATAGGTGAAACAAGTTCAGCAGCTGCAGTTGGAGTAGCTGCCCTCAAATCGGCAACGAAGTCAGCGATTGTAAAATCAGTTTCGTGACCAACAGCAGAAACAATTGGTTTCGGCGAATTAAAAATTGCATTAGCAACATTTTCCGTATTAAAAGACCATAAATCTTCGAGAGAGCCGCCACCCCGACCAATTATAATTACATCAACAGGGCATTTGTTTAGTTCATCAATAGCAAGGCAAATATCGTTTGCGGAGCCGTCTCCTTGCACAAGCGTTGGTCTGAAATATATTTTTGCAAGTGGAAAACGTCTTTCAAGTGTTGAAAAAATATCACGAACAGCAGCACCGGTAGGCGAAGTAGAAACACCAATATTCATTATTACCTGGGGTAATTGTCTTTTTCGCGATGAATCGAAATAACCTGCTTCCTGTAGTTTTTGCTTTAATTGCTCGAATTTTATATACAAATCACCAATACCTTTAGGACGAACTTTATCACATTCTATTTGATATTTTCCCTGAGGAGGATAAACAACAAGCCGACCTTCAATAACTACTTTCATTCCATCAGAAAGATTAAGGTTTATTGATTTTCCGCGCCAGATTACGCAGGAAATCTGAGCATTTTCATCTTTCAAAGTGAAATACTGATGACCGGAGCTATGTTTTTTATAATTTGAGATTTCACCCTGAACGCTGATGTAAGGTAGATTTTCTTCTAAAATTGAAGAAATTAAAAATGTTAATTCTGATACCGATATTATTTTATTTTCCATTTACAAAAATAATAAGTATTTTTGAATTTATTAAAAAATAGTGTAGTAAGGAAAAAAATGATTGGATTTGGATACGATTCTCACAGGTTTGAAAAAGGAAGTTTTTTAGTCATTGGAGGGGTAAAAATTGAATGTGAATTTGCTGCTATAGCTCATAGCGATGGAGATGCTTTAACCCATTCGATTATTGACGCACTGCTCGGTGCTGCTGCTCTTGGCGATATAGGCGAACATTTTCCGGACAGCGACCCAAGATTTAAAGGAATTGACAGCACATTTTTATTAAAAAATGTAATTAATTTAATAAATGAAATAAATTTTGAAATCGTAAATATAGATGCGACTATTTTACTTGAAACACCAAAATTGCTTTACTTCAAATCAAGAATAAAGAAGAACTTAGCTGATATTTGCGGAATTAGTGAAAATCAAATAAACATAAAAGCAAAAAGCAATGAAAAAATGGGATTTGTTGGACGCTCTGAAGGAATCGCCTGCTATGCTGTTTGTGAGTTAAGGAGAAAGTAGTTCTTAACCACATTTATTTTATACTTTGAAGTGTCATCCTGAACTCCCTGATAAAGCAAGTGCTTTATTTAAATGGAGATGACATAACTTCACACTGTCATTCTGAAACGAAGTGAAGAATCTCACAACTCCTTGTTAACAAAGACTTTGAGATTCCTCCCTTCATTCTGAATGACATCTTTATTCGTCATTCTGGCGTATGTCAGAATCCATCTTTATAATCAACTCACGGGTTAACCCGTGAGTTGATGGAAAAGGTTTTTCGATTTTTAGTCATTATTATTTTTCTTCAACCAATGACCTAATAACCAATGACCTAATGACCTAATAACCAATGACCTAATAACCATTTACTATTATTTACCAATAATTTGGAATAGCTCTTCTAACTTTGGTGTTAATATTATTTCTGTTCTGCGGTTTGCAGCTCTTGCTTCAGTGGTTTCGCCCGGGATTACAGGAAAATACTCGCTTCGTCCTGATGCGATTATTCTTGTTGGATTTACTTGTCCATCAACAGTCAAATAGCGCACAACCTCAGTTGCTCTTAACACACTTAAATCCCAATTGTCTTTAAATCTTGCCTGACTTGATACTTTTTGGTCGTCAGTATGCCCTTCGACTAGAACATTAATATCCGGTTGAGTATTCAGTACCTGAGCCAAACCCAGCAAGGCGTCTTGCCCACTTTTATCTATAGAGGTGCTTCCAGTCTTAAAAAGTAATTGGTTTGAAAGGGAAACGTAAACCTTGCCATCTTTTACAGAAACACTTAATCCTAAGTCTTTAAAACCAAGCAAAGCATTGTTTATAGTGTTTCGCAGAGCAGAAACAATAGAATCCCTTGCATTAAGTTTTTGCTGGATTTCCTGTATTTTCCGTTCGCGTATTTCTATATCATCTTGAAGTGCTTCCAATTGCTCAATATACTGCTGAGCTTCCTTAGAACTGCTTGATTTAAGAGATTGATAATTCTTATTTAAAGTTGCATAATCTTCTTCTAATTTTTCCTTCTGCTTGTTGATTTCAGAAATTTGCTTATATAAATTAGAAATTGTTTCGTTGTTCTTTGTTATAATTCTTTGTAAGGAGTCGCTGCTGGTCTGCAATGAATCTTTCCATTGCACCATTAGGTCGTATTTTCCTGTTGTAACACAAGATACAAGCAAAATACCTGTTAGTATTGAAAGAAAGATGATTTTATACATTTTTAACCTCTTTTTTAATTTAAAAAAATTTTAATTACCAAATTATTAGTTACAAATATAAATAATTTAATCATTATTGCTAAAAATTTCAGGATTCCAGACCGGAAAACAAATATCAGAACTCTTGGCCTCATAACGAAAATAAAAGAGTTAGAAGATTTGCCTAGTATAACTATTCATTGAAAAGCAAAAAATAATTTCTTGTCATTCTGAACGAAGTGAAGAATCTCAAACTCTGTGATAACAATGACTTGTGAGATTCTTCGCTACGCTTCAGAATGACAATTTTTAGAACTTCCCACGAAATTATTCTTTTAGAATTAAATCTCAGAAATCCTATATTTGTTATCGGTTCAGATACTCTGAAATTATAATTTCAACCTTTTTGTTAAAAAAAGCACTAAAAATTGTTAAAATATTTTTTTGTGTAAAAAAAACTATTTAAGTTTGTCATTTTAGTAAAAATTGAAAAAAAATTGGAGTAAAAATGGCAGAAAGAGAACAATGGGGTAGCCGTATAGGATTAATTTTAGCAATGGCTGGCAATGCAGTTGGTTTAGGTAATTTTTTACGATTCCCCGTCCAGGCAGCACAAAATGGCGGAGGCGCCTTTTTAGTTCCATATTTCATAGCATTTATATTAATTGCAATCCCTTTGATGTGGATTGAATGGGCAATAGGACGTAACGGAGGCAAATATAATCACGGAAGCTTGCCCGGTATGTTTGATGTATTATGGAAAAATCCATTGGCGAAATACCTTGGAGTAATCGGGCTTTTTGGTTCTACAATCATTTTAATATATTATTCTTATATTGTTTCCTGGACTCTCGGATTCAGTTTCTTTTCTCTTTTTAAAACATATTTTGGTTTAACAACCTTTGATGGTATGAGCAGTTTCCTTGGAAGTTACCAAGGAACAAGGGTCGGCTATTTTTCCAGTACATGGATTTGCTACATTTTCCTTTTAATAACATTTTTACTGAATTTTTGGATAATGAAGCGTGGAATATCGAAAGGAATAGAAATTCTAGCAAAAATCGCTCTTCCAGCTCTTTTTATTTTTGCATTTATTTTAGCAGTAAGAGTATTTACATTAGGAACACCAGACCCGGTAAACAACCCCGACTGGAGTGTGGCTGGCGGATTCGCATTTTTATGGAATCCTAATTTCAGTATGCTCGGTGATGCTAAAATTTGGCTTGCTGCTGCTGGTCAGGTCTTTTTTACATTAAGTGTTGGAATGGGAACCCTCCATGCTTATGCAAGTTATATAAAGCCAAAAGATGATGTGGTTTTAAGCGGGCTTGCAACCGCAAGTTTAAACGAATTTGCAGAAGTAATACTCGGAGCTGTAATTTCCATTCCTGTTGCTGTTGCTTTTTTTGGATTGGCTGTAACTCAAGAAGTTGCTGCTGGCGGTTCTTTTAATCTTGGCTTCGTTGCTATGCCAATTATTTTTCAAAAAATTCCACTTGGTGAATTCTTTGGTTTCTTCTGGTTCTTGCTCCTGTTCTTTGCCGGTATTACTTCAACTGTTGCAATGGCCCAACCACTGATTTCTTTTTTAGAAGAGCGGTTTAACATAAGTCATAATAAAGCAACAACATATATTGGTATTTTTACTTTCATTTGCCTGCACTTTGTGTTTTTCTTTTTCCAATTTGGTGTACTTGATGAAATGGATTATTGGGCTGGAACTTTTGTTCTTGTCGTTATTGCTCTGGTTGAAGTAGTGATTTTTGCTTGGATGTTTGGAATGGAAAAGGGCTGGAAAGAAATCAATATGGGAGCAGATATAAAAGTCCCAATCATTTTTAAACATATAATAAAATATGTTACTCCATTTTTCCTTTTAGTGATTTTGGTAAGTTGGACAGTTCAGGATGCAATTCCTATTCTTTTAATGGATAACATTTCCCCGGAAAGTGTTCCTTTTAGATGGGCAGCAAGAGTATTGATGATTCTTGTTTTTGTGTCGCTATGCTTTATGGTATTTCTTGCTTGGAAAAAAAATGATGTAAAATCATAATTATTTTTATTATATTAATTATTTATAAAAATGAAATTGTAATAAATAATGATAAATAATACTCCAAAATTAATTTTACCAGAAATTCCAAATCTTAATGATTTGGAAACTTACAAACTAAATGGCGGATACGAAAGCTATCGTAAAGCTTTAACATTAACTCCAGATGAAGTAACCAATCAGGTAAAAATGTCCGGCTTGCGGGGACGCGGTGGTGCTTGCTTCCCGACTGGTTTAAAATGGACTTTTATGCCGAAAAGCAAAGACAAGCCCAAATACCTCGCTGTAAATGGAGACGAATCCGAACCCGGCTCATTTAAAGACAGACAGATTTTTGAACTTAATCCTCATCAGTTAATTGAAGGAATATTAATTGCTGGTTACGCAATGGATTTGACTGCTGCCTATATTTATATTCGAGGAGAATATCATAAATGGGTTGATTTAATGAAAAAGGCATTGAATGATGCTTATGCTGCAGGGCTTGTTGGTAGCAAGATGAAAGAAACATTTAATCACCCTTATTCAATGGATATTCATATTCATAAAGGGGCTGGCGCTTATATCTGTGGCGAGGAAACCTCACTTATGACTTCTATCGAAGGAGACAGGGGATATCCTCGTGTTAAACCACCTTTCCCAGCTCAATTCGGACTTTGGGGTATGCCAACTACTGTCAATAACGTTGAAACAATAGCAACTGTCCCTATCATAATAAAAATGGGTGCCGAAGAATATGCTAAAATAGGCGAGCCAAAGCATCCAGGCACTTTACTTTTCGGTGTTAGCGGTCATATAAATAAACCCGGTGTTTATGAACTTCCTACCGGCACTTTGCTTACTGATATTATTTTCAATGTTTGCGAAGGAGTTCGCAATAATAAGAAAATCAAGGCAGTTATACCCGGCGGTTCTTCTATGCCTCCTCTTCGCGGCGATGAAATTGATGGAGTAAAGATGGACGAAGAATCGTTAAAACCTTATGGAACTCATATCGGTACTGGTGGCATTGTCGTTATGGACGAAGATACTGATATTATTAAAGTAACTCTGCGTATTGCTCATTTTTACCATCACGAAAGCTGCGGACAATGCACGCCCTGCCGTGAAGGAACAGGTTGGATGGAAAAAATATTAAAACGTATTGACAAAGGTGAAGCAACCTCGAAAGACCTTGATTTACTTGTTTCTGTTGCGAATAATATAGAAGCAAGAACGATTTGCGCGTTGGGAGATGCTGCTGCCTGGCCTGTTAGAGGTTTTGTTACAAAATTCCGTGAAGACTTTGAAAAGCGTGTGAAATCAGAACGCACTTATATTTCTCCTAATATTGTTCATGGTAAAAGGAATACTGCTGAAACTCTTTTAGAAAGTGCCTGATTTCTATTCTTAAAAAATTGATTATGATTTTAATATAAAGATATACAACACCTCTGAGGTGTTGGATATCTCAAGTAAAAGCTTTAGCAAAGTTAAGAAACTTTACGAAAGTTTCGTTACTTTCGTATAGTATGTAGTGTAAATTTAACTATGTCATTGGTAATCCCCCTAAAAAAATGAGAATTTTTTTTAAATAGTGATGACACAATTCTTAGCAAATTTTTGTGTGAAAGAATATGTAAAATAAGGTAATAAGGTTTATTAATTTTTGTGCTTTTTGCTACTAAGGTTTTCAAAAAAAATAAAGTTTTTATTTTTTTAGCAAAATTATTCTTTAACAAAGAAAATTTAAACTTTATTTTTATAATTAACTTTAGTAGAAAAATATTATTCTGTTGAAAAAACCTTATTAGCTTATTTTATATAGATTTAATAAATATAGTATTGAAATAATTAGCAGCGATGTCATTGGTTAACAAAGTCAAGAATCTCAAGTTCTGTGGAAGCAATGACTTGTTAGATTCCACGCTGCTATCGGGATGACAGTATATAGTGGTTTCATCTCCATTATAATAAAGCATTTGATTTATAAGGGGGGGGGCGAGATAACAATTTTTAGATTTTTCCTATATTCTTTGATTTTAAATGACTTTAAATAGTAATCGAATTACTATACTCACTCAAATCCAAAGCAAAAAAAATCTATGCTTTTTTCTATGATTATAATTTTTTATTAAACATATAAGGTTCTTTATGAAAAATTTCTTTACTGCAATTGTGATAACTATTTGCAGTGTTTTTAGTTTGTGGGCTAATAATTTAGCAGTTGGAATACCAACAAAAGTTGAACAAAATACAGCCGATAATTATGTGTATGTTCAGTTCGATATGAGTTGGGAAAACAGCTGGCGAGTAAGCTCCGCTCCTTACAATTACGATGGAGTATGGCTTTTTATCAAGTACAAAAAAGCAAGTGATGGGAACTGGTATCACGCCACTTTGAACGGTGCTGCAGAAAATCATAATACTGGCTCACAAGCCAGCAGGGCAACAATACAAATTTCTAATGGCAAAGCGGCATTGTATTATAGAAGCACAGACGGAACAGGAGCATTTGGTTCAAGCAATATTAAATTGCGCTGGGAATATGGATTAGATGGAATTGGAGATGATTTGAGTTCTGAGATACTTGATGTAAAAGTGTTTGCGATTGAAATGGTTTATGTTCCAGAAGCTGCTTTCTATGTGGGAAGTGGTGGAAATGAAGAGAACCATTTTAAAACTTATGGCGGAAATAACCCTTATCTTATTAGTTCTGAACTGGCTATTAATGTCGGGCAAACAAACGGATATTTATATTATCAAACTGGAAATTATTCCGGAGATGGAGCAGGTCCTATTCCAGCTTCTTACCCTAAAGGATATAATACTTTTTGGTGTATGAAGTATGAATTGACTCAAGAGCAATATGCTTTTTTTCTTAATACTTTAACATCAACCCAAAAAACCAACCGCTACTCTAATAATTTTAATTCAAAAAGATACTATATCAAAAATGTAAACGGTGTTTATGGTTGCGATGCCAATAATAATAATATATTGGACCAGGAAAATGACGGACAAAACATAGCCAGTAACTATATTAGTTATGCCGATGGTCTTGCTTATTCAGACTGGGCTTGTATGCGTCCAATGACCGAACTCGAATATGAAAAAGCATGCAGAGGAACACAAACCCCAATAATGGGAGAATTTGCCTGTGGAAGCTACTCAATTATGTATCCTCAAGGTATTCAAAATTCAAAGTATCCTAATGAATGTGCAAGCAATGCAGAAGCAAATTGCAATTACTGGGATTATTATGATGTTGGCGGACCAATGCGGGTTGGCTGTTTTGCTAAATCCAACACAAATCGTCAGGAATCCGGGGCATCTTATTATGGAATAATGGAACTAAGCGGTAATCTGTTCGAAAGAACAATAACAGTTGGAAGTGCAACTGGAAGAGCATTTACAGGAGTATTGGGCGACGGTGTATTAGATGCTAACGGTAATGCTAATA
>ERZ795059.5078-NODE-5078-length-12068-cov-6.035378_pt1 | contig 12068 bp, 10 predicted proteins | sample MGYA00375143_ERZ795059 | MGnify/ENA primary metagenome ERZ795059 (study PRJEB30188, sample SAMN05720168) | activated sludge metagenome | isolation source: Anaerobic digester | place: USA | collected 2015-01-07 ... | reverse complement strand
GTCGATGCGAAAGGCGGGACTGAAACTTGCAGCACTATTGCTGGAAATTGTTCAACGGTTTTAGGTTCGCATCCATCAATTTGCGATGGCCGTCAAACCGATTGGGCTTATTGTAATTGCAAAATTTGCGATATCAATTGGAACGGTCCTTGCGGCCAAGATTTAGGCGATGCTAGCTGCATTAGTTTGGGCACGACTAATTGCGATGGACAATGTGTTGGTTTTTCTTATAAGGCGGCTGGTAAATTATGTGGCGGCAGCCTTGAATGTGACGGTCTGGGGCAGTGTAAGAATCCGCTAGGCATGTTGGTTAAAGTTAATTCAGCCACTGGCCGTAGCTGTAGCGATATTTGCCAGAATGATTGGAACGGCAGACATTGCGTCGGCGTAGGCACTAATTCTGACGCAGATAACAGTTTGATTAAGTCGGCAGACATTGACGCTAAAAGCGGAGCGACTACCTGCAAAGAAATTGCCGGCGGCTGCGACACAGTTGTTAACAATCTTAGTAATGGTTGTGATGGAATCGGCGCTGAGTGGACTAATTGTAGATGTTCTTTATAAGCAAAAATAAAAAAAATGAAGAAAAAGTTGTTTGAATTTATATTCCTACCGGTTTTATTTGCGATTTTAGTTTATATCGGAATTATGGAATGCGGCTTGTTTATTTGGATAGCTCTAGTGCCCGGTCTATACCTCGTTTTTAAATATAATTTTGGAAAAATTTGGCAATCGGCGCTTTTAGGCTCCATATTGATCCCAATTTTTTTAACTTGGTTTGTCGTAATTTTTGATAATTGGTATTTTCTTTACGCCATATTATATATTGGTTCGTTTTATTGGTTGTTTTTGTTGACAGTTAATTTGATAGTCCATAAGATTACTTGGTCAAGCAAAGTGCTAGCGCCGCCTTTTGTCTGGCTGTTATTTACCTTTTTATATTCATTGATGCCCGGCAAGGTGCACTGGTGGTTTAATATTGGCGACATGCAGCCGATGCTTTACCCGCTAACTCTTTTAAGCGGTTATGGCATTACTTTTTTAGCTGTTTTCTTTAATTCCTTATTGGCGGCTTATTTAGTTGACAAAGGAAAAAAGCGGCTGTATCTAGCGTTATTTATAGTATTAATTTTAATTGTCAGCTTTGCTTATAGTTTTGTTGCGTCTCCTAAAGGCGATAAGCTGGTAAAAGTCGCTGTCATTCAAGGCAATTTTCCCCAAGATTGGGCTTGGCGCGTGGCACACGCCGATTCAGATATTTTGGATAAGTATAGTCAGCTAACTACAGAGATTACTAAGCAAAAGCCGGATATTATCGTTTGGCCAGAATATGCTATTCCTAAGGACTTGCTATTACATAAAGAGTTGTATAAAAAAATATCAGATATAGCCAGGGAGTCAAACAGCAACTTGGTCATCGGTACATTAGTGAATGCGCCCAAGGTAGACCTTCAGAAGAATTACGAATGGGATACTGCTTTAGTTTTTTCTCGTCAGGGCGACTTGATCGGCAGATATGATTCAATTATTCCTTTTCCGTTTAAAAACTGGGTTATAGCTGGTAAAGAATTACCATTAATCAAAACTGATGTCGGCAGCTTCGGTGTTTCTATGTGCTATGAAGAATTTTTACCCTCTATCGCCCGTCAATACTCACGATTGGGAGCGCAGTTTTTAATTTCATTAGTTAACGACGAACCGATCAACAGCAAAAATGCGATGATATCAAAGAGCTGGCATGCGAGGACTAGGGCGGCTGAGAACAACAAGTATTTGTTGAGAGCGGCCAATACTGGCTTGACTCAAATTATTAATCCTTACGGCAAAGTCGTTGCCAGTCTCGAACCAGGCAAAGAAGGTTATTTATTGGCGGATATTTATATTAGCGAATAATTTATTATGATTTTATCCAAAGAAGAAGCAAAAAAAAGGATGGAGAAATTAAGAAGCGAGATAAATCATCACCGTTATCTTTATCATGTTTTGGATCGGCAAAAAATTAGTGATGCAGCTTTAGACAGCTTAAAAAATGAATTATATAAATTAGAAATGGAATATCCGGAATTGATCGTGCCTGATTCACCGACACAAAGGGTTGGCGGTAAACCATTGGATAAATTTACTAAAGTGAAACATAGCCAGCCTATGACATCTCTGTTTGACGCTTTTTCTCAACAAGATATAAAGGATTGGGAAACAAGAATCAGCAAATTGGTTCCGGATGAAAGGCTTGATTATTATTGTGAGCTAAAATTAGACGGTCTAGCTATGGCTTTAAAGTATAAGCAAGGCGTTTTTACAGTTGGCGCTACTCGCGGTGACGGCAAAATCGGCGAAGACGTGACACAAAATTTAAAAACAATTGAAAGCATACCTTTGCAGCTGCGCGTGCCGGGTGAAGCTGAGCTGTTAAAAATTGGTCTAAACGAAAAACAGGCTAAAGAAACGGTCAGGGCAATTAACCAAGGAGAAGTAGAGGTGCGCGGCGAGGCGATTATGACTAAAAAAGTTTTTATCGAACTCAACAAAAAATATGAGCGCGAAGGCAGAGCGCTTTTAGCCAATACCCGCAACGGCGCCGCCGGCTCTATCAGACAGCTAGATTCTAAAATTACGGCTGAAAGGAAGTTAGATTTTTATGCCTACGCTTTAGTTAATGAGCTTGGCTTTATTAAACATAGCGACACTTTTTCGCTATTGCAGCTTTTGGGCTTTAAAATTTTGCATCACAATAAATATTGTCGGAATATAGGGACAGTTATTGATTTTCATGATTCTTGGGAAAAAAATAGGGGCAAACTGCCGTTTGAAGTTGACGGCGTAGTGGTGAAAGTAAACAAACTAGACCTTTGGCCAAAATTAGGAGTCGTAGGAAAAGGGCCGCGCTATATGATGGCTTATAAATTCGCGGCTGAACAGGTGACGACCAAAATCAAAAATGTTGTTTGGCAGGTAGGTAGAACCGGCATATTGACGCCGACCGCAGTTTTGGAAGCAGTGCAAGTTGGCGGCGTAATAGTCAGTCATGCAACGCTTCACAATATGGACGAAATAGAAAGATTGGGTTTAAAAATAGGCGACACGATTATTATTGAAAGGGCAGGGGATGTAATTCCTAAAGTAGTGCAAGTTTTGCCTAATTTGCGCTCAGGGCAAGAAAAAGAAATAAAAGCGCCTAAAAAATGTCCGATGTGCGACAGCGAAGTAGTGAAGGTATCAGGGGAAGTAGCTTATCGGTGCTCTAATACTAATTGCTACGCAATCAATTTGCGCCGCCTGACTCATTGGGCTTCGAAAGGCGCAATTGATATTGACGGTCTAGGTCCGAAGATAATAGAACAATTAATTAAAGAAGGCTTAGTAAGCGATATCAGCGATTTTTATAATTTAAAAGAAGGAGACTTAAAGCCGCTAGAAAGATTTGCCGATAAATCCGCCAGTAATTTAATTGCAGCCATAAATAATAAAAAAGAGATTGAATTGGCAAAATTTATTTATGGTTTAGGTATTAGGCATATTGGCGAAGAGACGGCTATTGTTTTAGCTAATCATTTTGGCAGTTTGGAAAAAGTAGCTGAAGCCGGTTTGGAAGAGCTAGATAGCCTGCCTGATTTCGGTGGGGTTATGGCCAGGAGCGTTTATGAATGGTTTAGAGATAAACATAATTTGAACTTACTTATTAGACTTAAAAATAGCGGCGTTAAAACCAAGGAAGTGAAACAGGCTAAAAAAGACTTGATTTTTAAGGGGAAATCAGTTGTATTAACAGGTAGTTTGAACAGTTTGACAAGAGACGAAGCAAAGGCTAAAATAAGAGAGCTAGGTGGAGACATTTCCTCTGCAGTTAGCAAAAAAACTGGTTTATTAGTAGTTGGAAACGAACCAGGCAGTAAATACGACAAGGCTGAAGAATTGGGAATAAAAATAATAAACGAAGAAGAATTTTTACGAATGATAAAATAGGATAATTTTATGCAGCTTTCCAAAGAAGAAATACAACATATTGCCAATTTGGCCAGATTGGAATTGTCAGAAGAAGAGATTAAAATTTACGGCGAGCAATTATCACATATTTTAAGCTATATCGATCAACTTAAAGAGGTTGATACTGCCGGTGTGGAGCCAACAGCACAAGTGACGGGTATGAAAAATGTTTTAAGAAGTGATGAAATAGTGAAGTGGGACAAGAAACAAGTGGAGCAGGCATTAAAGCAGGCCTCAGAGTTAAAAGACAAGATGGTAAAAGTAAAAAGAATTTTGAATCAATAATCATGAAATTAAATACATTAACAATAAAAGAAGCTTCTGAGCTTTTGAAAAAAAAGAAAGTTACTGCAGTTGAACTAACTAAAGTTTGTTTGCGACGAATAAAAGAAGTCGACGGCAAAGTAAAAGCTTGTCTAACTGTTTGCGAAAAAGAAGCGCTGCGTGAGGCCAAAGAAGCTGACAAAAGAATAAAATCTGGTGAAGAAGGCGATTTGCTCGGCATTCCATATTTAGCTAAGGATATTATTTTAACTAAGGACATAAAAACAACCGCTGCTTCTAAAATTTTAGCCGATTATATTGCACCGTTTGACGCCACTGTGATTAAAAAATTGAAAAAAGCAGGCGCCGTTCTTTTAGGTAAAACCAATTTAGACGAATTTGCTCACGGCGCTTCTACAGAGAATTCAGCCTTCGGACCAACATATAATCCTTGGGATTTAAGTCGTGTGCCGGGCGGATCTTCTGGCGGCTCAGCCGCAGCCGTCGCGGCGGATATGTGTCTTTTTGCTTTAGGGACGGACACAGGAGGATCAATTAGATATCCGGCTAGCTTTTGTGGGGTGGTCGGGCTAAAACCAACTTATGGGCGCTCTTCGCGGTTTGGCTTGATAGCTATGACTTCGTCGACTGACGTGCCCGGACCTTTGACTAAAACGGTTGAAGATGCGGTGCTGGTTTTACAAACGATAGCCGGTAAAGACGAAAAAGACGCTACTACAGTTGACGTGCCGGTAAAAAATTATTGGGACAATATTAATAAAAAAATTAAAAAAATAAAGATTGGTTTGCCAAAAGAATATTTTGGCGAAGGGGTAGAAAAGTACGTTTTAAAAGCCATTGAGAATGCTAAAGACGAGTTTAAGGCCAGGGGCGTAGAATTTGTTGATATAAGTTTGCCGCACACCAAATATACAATTCCGGTTTACTATATTATTACACCATCGGAAATTAGCTCTAATTTAGCCAGATTCGACGGTATAAGATATGGCCTACCAGCCCCAGAAGCTAAGGATCTAAAAAATACCTACTTATCTAGCCGCGGATACGGTTTTGGTCCAGAAACTAAGAGAAGGATAATGCTAGGCACCTACGCTTTGTCCGCTGGTTATTACGACGCTTATTATTTGCAGGCTCAAAAAGTTAGAACGATTATTAAAAAAGAAATGGATGAAGCTTTAGAGAAGGTTGATTGTCTACTAACGCCAACCGCCCCCCATGTAGCTTTTAAAATCGGCGAAAATACTAAGGATCCTTTAAAGATGTATTTGGAAGACGTGTTTATGGTCGGAGCTTCACTGGCTGGTTTACCAGCGCTGTCTTTGCCAGTTGGATTTCACGGTGGATTGCCGATCGGTATGCAGTTAATTGCCAAAAGATTTAATGAAAGTATTTTATTTAGACTGGGTTCTAATTTTCAGGAGGCGACCGAATTTCATTTGCAAAAACCTAAATTATAACATTGCCAATAAGTTGGCAGAATAAATTTAAAATTATGATTGACCAACAATTTTTCTCAACCAATAAGAAAGCTGTTTTATCAGTTTTGTTGCTGGTAGTCTTATTAATAGCTGTTGCTTTCGGTTTTATTTTCTATAAAAAAATTGTCGGGAATAATAAGGCGGTACCGCTAGCCAAGGATCATAACGCCAATATATTAGAGATGATTAAAGACATAGAGGTAAAGGAGGTTAGATCGCTTGATAGCAGTGATCACTTATGGGGAAACGATAATGCACCGGTGCAGATAATTTTTTACGGTGATTTTGATTGCCCTTTTAGCGCCGCCTTCTATGATACTTTAGAAAAAGTAAAGCAAGAATATAAAGAAAAAATAAAAATTGGTTTTAGGCATTATCCTGCTCATACCGCCTCAGCTTTATTGCCGGCTTTAGTCGTTGAATGCGCAGCTGAACAGAATAAATTTTGGGAGATGTATAGCCGTCTTTTTATTGACAAAAAAAACGAAAATATGGATATTGAACAATTTAATAAAGACGCCAAAGATATCGGTTTGCAATTTGACAAATTTAAAGAATGCGTTGAATCGGAAAAATATTTAGATAAAATACAAAGTCAACTAGAAGAAGGTAGAGTGTTTAATGTTAATGGAACGCCTACCGTTTTTGTCGGCAAAGAACAATTATCAGGAGCTATTCCCTGGGATAATTATAAAGATCAGAATGAGCAGAAACAGGAAGGTTTAAAGAATATTATTGATAGACATTTGTCGGGTAAATAATATAAGCAAAATAGGAGAGTTCGCCTATCCACCCAAGGTGGACCCGCCTCGGGCGGGGAGGCCGATGGCGCGTGCTTGTCCGCTCGGCGAAGCGAGTGGATCCGCTCAACCTGCGGGCTGTGGGCGGAGAAAACTTTAATTATATTTTTGTCTAAACAATTACGGAAGGGTCGCCTAGAGGCCGATGGCGCGTGCTTGGAAAGCACGTATACCGCAAGGTATCGAGGGTTCGAATCCCTCTCCTTCCGCATTAAATTGTTAAAATGCGTTTACTAATTTTGACTCAAGCTGTTGATGAGAATAATCCGATACTAGGATTTTTTATTGACTGGATAAAGGAGTTTGCTAAAAATTGCGAATTTGTAACTGTAATTTGTCTACAGGAAGGAAGTTATAATTTGCCTGCTAATGTTAAAGTTTTGAGTTTAGGAAAAGAAAATGGTGTGTCACAAATTAAGTATTTGTATAGATTCTATAAATACATTTGGCAGGAGCGGAAGAATTATGATGCGGTTTTTGTGCATATGAATCAGATTTATGTTATTTTGGGCGGTTGGTTATGGAGATTGTGGTATAAAAAAATTGGATTATGGTATGTTCATAAACAAGTAAGTCACAGTTTGAAATTGGCAGAAAAAATAGTTGATATTATTTTTACCGCTTCAGCTCAGAGTTTTCGGTTGAAAAGTAAAAAAGTAAAAGTAGTTGGTCATGGAATTAATCCAGCTATTTTTAAACCAGCCGGAATAGAAAAAAATAGCAATGTCTTTAAAATTATTACCATCGGAAGAATAGCGCCAGTCAAAAATTATGAGCTATTAGTTGAGGCAGCTGAGTTTTTATTGAATAGTAAGTTGGACAAGAAAATAGAAGTAAAAATAATCGGAGCGCCGCAAACTACAGACGAGAATAAGTATTTAGAAAAATTAAAAAAAATAGTGGCTGACAAAGAATTAGAAAGCACGGTTTTTTTTCCGGGTGCTATTCCGAATAAAGAAATTGTCAGTCATTTGCAATCGTCTGACTTATTCGTAAATACAAGTCAGACCGGCAGTCTCGATAAAGCAGTGCTTGAGGCTATGGCCTGCGAGACTTTAGTTGTAACGACCAATGAAGCCTTCGTTGAAATATTTGGTGATTTGAGCGACTTAACAGTGAGTGGCAATACCCTGACTGGATTAGCAGAAAAAATAAAGTTTTTCATACAAAACAATAATCAGGAGGAGAATCAAATGCTAAAAAAAGAGTTGAGAAGCATTGTGCTAGATGATTATAGCCTCGACAATTTAGTTTTAAAAATAATTGATGTTTTTAAAAAATAGAAAAATTTTTTTAGATTTATTTAGAGGAAAAAGTCTGGTGCGTATTTTAATGAATAATGAAATATCCAAGTTTAGCTTGGCTGGATTAGTCGTTGATATCGGGGGAGGGTCAAATAAGAGCTTCTATGATAATTTTAAAAGTGTAAGGGGATCTAAAATAATAAATCTAGATTTGAAAAATCCTAGTGGCAGCTCTAATAAAATTAATCTTGAAGAAGATAGGCTTCCTTTTCGAGATGACTCAGTTGATTGCGTATTAATGTTTAATATTCTTGAGCACATCTTTAATTTTAGATTTTTATTAGGAGAAGTAAATAGGTCTTTAAAAGTAGGCGGCGCAATTATAGGGTTTGTTCCTTTTTTGGTGAATTACCATCCTGATCCTAATGATTATTTCAGGTATACAGACGAAGCATTGGAAAAAATTTTTTATTTTGCAGGTTTTAGTCACGTGAAGATTGCTAAAATTGGAGGAGGTCCTTTTTATGTTAATTTTAATAATATAGTTTTGTCAATGCCAAAAATTTTCAGACCGATAGTTTTTATTTTTTATTTTATTTTAGATTCATTATTTTTAAAACTCCGCCCTAAGGCAGCAAAAAGATATCCGCTTGGTTATTTTTTTGAATTAACAAAATAAGATTTTTTGGTTTTTTAGGAGTTTTTCATGCAGATTTTTTAATGTTTGATTCTTTGTAAATTCTAATTATGAAAATATATTATTTAATAAATTCTAGGATTCCTACAGAAAAAGCTGAAGGACTTGAGGCAATGAAACTTTGCGAAGCATTGTCAAAAAAAAATCAGCTTGTTTTAATAGCGCCCAAAAGAGTAAATAAAATTAAAGAGGACCCATTTTTATTTTATGATATTGATAAGAGTTTTGAAATAATTAAATTACCCATAATTGATTTAGTCGGTTTTGGAAGAGTCGGTTTTTTAATAACGTCTTTAGTGTATGCAATTATCAGCTGCCTGTATCTATTGGCAAGGTCAGACAAGAGAGATGCGTTTTTTTCTCATGATAAATTTTCTTTGTTTTTTTTATCTTTTTTAAGGAAAAATATTTTTTATGACATCCACGATTTTCCTGAAAATAAAGAATTGTTTTATAAGTATTTTTTAAAAAAAATACGAGGCATTATAACAACTAATCATTGGAAGAAAGAGCGCCTTATTAAACAATTTGGTTTGTTGCCGGAAAAAATATTAGTCCAACCCAATGGAGTTGATATAAAAAGTTTTAATATCAATATAGACAAGGAAGAGGCTAGAAAAAAAATTGGTCTGCCATTAAATAAAACTTTACTTGGCTATGTTGGTATGCTTAAAACAATGGGGATGGAAAAGGGGGTCGGGATTGCGCTGGAAACATTAAGATATTTGGAAAAAGATATTAATTTAATTTTGGTCGGTGGGAATGGCGAAGATATGCGATATTACAAGAATATTGCAAAAAAACATAACGTACAAAATAGAGTAGTATTCATCGGCTGGATAAAAAATAAATTAGTGCCAATATACTTAAAAGCCTTTGATATTTTATTAGCGCCTTTTCCAATGAATGATCATTATAACTATTACATGTCACCGATGAAAATTTTTGAATATATGGCGAGTAAAAAACCGATTGTGGCGTCAGATTTAAATTCAATCAGAGAAATATTAGATGATAAATCAGCAATTTTAGTTGAACCTGGTAGCGCAGAAAAAATGGCGGTTGGCATAAAGAGGCTTATTAATAATCCTGGGCTGAGTTCTGCTTTAACGAGTGAGGCGTTCATTAAGATTCAGCAATATACTTGGGATATTCGAGCGGAAAAAATATTTCAATTTATAAAAAACACATAGCATCGTGCTATGTAAAAAATAAGTTGCTATATAAATTTTTTTCAGATCACGTATTAATGTGATTTTTTTGTATTTTAAATTTTTGTTTTATTTGACTTTTTTACTGGTCAAGCACTAATAAATTTCCTTATGGCTAAGATGCTTAATTAGATTTTTATCTAACTTTTTTTCATTTTTAAAATACGTAATTATAGTATTAAAAAGTTTACAAAACCTAAAAAATATAATAAAATCCAATCTTTTATTTTTTAAATAGTGATGTGGCGAATAATTTTACTAGTGAAAAAAAATTATTTTTTAAATCCAAATTTTTGGTAAGAGGAGATAATAAAAATTTTTTAATTAAAAATAATCCTAGTTGATTGTTGTTTCTACAGATAAGTAGCCACCGGTCGGCAATAATTTTTTTCAGCGCATCTTCAGTGCAGTATTTGTTTTCTTTGTTGGCCTCAATAATTTTTAGCAGCCATTTTTCGGTTAGCATGATAAATTCAGCACGTTTATTTTTATCAGTGGGTACAAAATTTTGGTGTAAAAATAGTTCATCATCATTGGGGAGAATATTTAATTTTCGCAACTGCTTAATTCTTATTATCGCAGAATTATTTTTAAGTTCGATTATGCCTTTCTGCGATTTGCTTTCCATATGATAACGGTAGTAAAGTAAAATCTTATTTATATTGCTGATTGGAAAAAAGTCAATACACCTTGTCCACAAATCGTAATCTTCCGATTCATTAAGTTCTTGGTTGTAATTTAAATTATATTTAATAAAAAACTTTTTTCTTATAAAAACAGACGGATGAGCTAAGGATGTATTGAAGAGAAGGCTGGCTTTTACTTCATCGGGAACGCTGTAATATTTACTGACAAAATTTGCGCTCCTTCCTAGCTTTTTTACCCACGTACCGCATATACCAATTTTCGGATGTTTATCCATAAACTCAACTTGAACTTTCAATCTTTCGGGTAAACTTATGTCATCAGCATCCATTCTGGCAATATATTCCCCAATGGCTAAATTGATGCCTTTATGCAAATTTTTTTGCAAACCTATATTTATTTTATTATTTATAAGTTTTATTCTTCTATCTGTATAACTATTTATAATTTGTAGCGATTTGTCGGTTGACCCGTCATTAATTATTAAAAATTCAAAATCCTTGAATGTTTGATTTAAAATACTGTCGATCGCTTCTTTTAGATATTTCTCTCCGTTATAAACAGATAATAGAACTGTTACTTTTGGTATTTTGCTCATAATTTATAGTTTGGTCTGATTGGTCTTTAAGTTATTTAATAATTTACCAGGATTATCCATCGGAGCTAAATAAGAACATTTAAGTCCTATATTTTTTCCCATCTCAATTTCATTTTCAGAGTCTGTAATTAATATTGAATTATTTATATCTATTGGATATTTTTCCATAGCCTGATAAATTAATCCCGGTTTTGGTTTTCGGCAATTACATATGCCTTTTTCGTGCGGGCAATAAAATACATCCAGAATTTTAATGTCATTTCTGTTAAATTCCGCAACCATATGGTTATGAATTTTAGATAATTCAATTTCAGAAAATATTTTTTTGGCTATGCCTCTTTGGTTGGTAATGACAATAATTTCGAAATCACGATCAGCAACATACTTTAACAAATCAAAAATATCATTATTAAATTTAAAATATCTTAGGTTGGTGATGTATTGATGTTCTGCGGCATTTTTATTAATTACTCCATCACGGTCCAAAAAAGCAATCTTTTTTTTATTGTCGATCATTTAAAGTATTAATTTTTATTAATAAATAAAACTTTACTTCCTTCTGGTTCAAATCTTATGGGCATGACGGGATATTTTTTTAGGGCATTTTTTATCTTTTCATGTTTGACTGGCGGTGCATAAACCATAAAAAAACCTCCTCCGCCAGCACCTAGTAGCTTTCCCCCTAAAGCGCCATTTTTTCTGGCTAATTCATATATCTGGTCAATTCCATTGTTTGAAATTTCATCATTCAATGATTTTTTTAGAAGCCAAGATTCGTGTAACATCTCACCGAGGGAAGAAATATTATTTTTTTCTAGCTGTTTTTTTAATTCAAATGCCATTTCTACAAGTTTCTTTGTATTGCTAAATTTTTGTTTTTCCTTATAGCCCTTGATTTGTTTTCTGAGTAAAATGTTTGTAGATCTGGTAATTCCAGTATAAAAAAGCAAAATAGAATCCTCAATTTTTTTTATAGTATTTTGATCGCACATCACATAATCAACCAGGACTTTTCCGGTTGGCGAATACCTCATAAACTTAAATCCTCCATAGCTCGCTATAAACTGGTCTTGTTTGCCTATCGGTTCTTTTAGACGCTGGATTTCTATTTCGCAAGCTTCGTTTG
>ERZ795059.5074-NODE-5074-length-12078-cov-8.403893_pt1 | contig 12078 bp, 10 predicted proteins | sample MGYA00375143_ERZ795059 | MGnify/ENA primary metagenome ERZ795059 (study PRJEB30188, sample SAMN05720168) | activated sludge metagenome | isolation source: Anaerobic digester | place: USA | collected 2015-01-07 ... | reverse complement strand
CTCAATGCCCAGTTCCTGGCGATCGTGAACATTATTGTTTATGCCGGGGCGATCATGGTATTGTTCCTGTTTGTGATCATGTTGATGAACCTGAATAAGGAAACAGAACCACAAAAGAACCGCTGGCTGAAAATTGCCGGCGCTTTGGCTGGCGGCTGTCTGATGCTGATCCTGGTGGCTGCGTTAAAAGATGCGGCAGCAAAGGAACAGGTTGCGTCAGTGAATCAGGGAAACATCGGGTTGATCAAAAACCTCGGAAAAGAACTCTTTACCACGTATGTGGTACCGTTTGAAATCAGCAGTGTTTTGTTTCTGAGTGCGATGGTGGGAGCCGTGGTGATCGGGAAGAAAGAGTAAATTATTTAACTAACCAGGAAGGTATTGAACTACGGTTCACCAGCCTTCTAAACGTACGATATGCCGATACTTAATTATATCATCCTGTCAATTGCCCTGTTCAGTATAGGGATTGTAGGGGTACTGACCCGCCGCAATGCGATCATCATTTTCATGTGCATAGAACTCATGCTGAATGCCGTGAACCTGCTCCTCGTGGCCTTTTCCAAAATGCATATGAACACGGCTTTCAAAGCGGGTGACCTGGCCGGAACAGCCGGTACTGACGGACAGATCTTTGTATTTTTTATCATGGTGGTGGCGGCAGCGGAAGTCAGCGTGGGACTGGCCATTATAGTGATGATGTACCGCAATATACATTCGGTGGATGTGAATTTTTTAAACCGATTAAAACAGTAGGCCCCGGACGGGAAATAGTATATGAATAACGCTTTACAGATAGTTTACCTGATTCCCCTGCTGCCCTTGCTGGGCTTCCTGATCAACGGGCTGGGCAGAAACTATTTATCCAAAACACTGATCGGCCTGATTGGCTCGGGTAGTATTCTCGGTTCACTCATCCTCAGCATCTGGGTATTCATGCAGGTGAAAGACGGCAATACGTTTGTTGCCGAGTATTTTAATTTTATCGCAGTAGACAAACTGGTAATTCCCTTTGCGTTAAAGATCGACCAGCTTTCTGCTGTTTTCCTGCTGATCATTACCGGCGTCGGATTCCTGATTCATGTGTATTCGGCTTCCTATATGCACGAAGAGAAGCCCGGCCATTTCGGACGCTATTTTGCTTACCTCAATCTCTTTGTTTTCTCCATGTTGCTGCTGGTCATGGGCGCCAACCTGGTGATCTTGTTTATCGGGTGGGAGGGTGTAGGACTCTGCTCATACCTGCTGATCGGCTATTGGTTCAAGAAACAGGAGTATAATAAAGCGGCCAATAAAGCTTTTATCATGAACCGGATCGGGGACCTGGCGTTCCTGATCGCGATCTTCTGGCTGATTGCAAGGGTAGGTACTGTTTCTTTTGATGAATTGTTTACAGCTGTTAACCTGGCAAAACTCAGCGCTTCCGATATTACCGTGATTACGTTGTTACTCTTTATCGGGGCTACGGGTAAAAGTGCACAGATTCCGCTTTATACCTGGTTGCCGGATGCCATGGCGGGTCCCACACCAGTGTCCGCCCTGATCCACGCGGCTACCATGGTCACGGCTGGTATTTATATGATAGCCCGTAGTCATGTGTTGTATAGTATGGATGCGGCCGAACTGACACGCAATATCATCACCTATACCGGAATGGCAACCGCTTTACTGGCCGCTACCATTGCGTTGAAACAAAACGATATTAAAAAAGTATTGGCTTATTCCACCGTTAGCCAGCTGGGCTTTATGTTCGTGGCCCTGGGTACCGGTGAATATGTGGCAGCTGTATTCCATGTAATGACCCATGCTTTTTTCAAAGCACTGTTATTCCTGGGTAGTGGATCTGTTATCCATGCAATGGGCGGGGAACAGGATATCCGGAATATGGGCGGTCTCAGCAAGAAACTCAGGATCACCTATGTAACTTTCTTTATCGGGTGTATTGCGATTGCCGGTATTCCTCCATTCAGCGGCTTCTTCTCTAAAGACGCCATCCTGTTAAGTGCTTTTATGAAGAGTCCGGTTTTGTATGCAGTAGCCGTATTTACCGCCTTACTGACCGCGTTCTATATGTTCCGTTTGCTTATAATCACGTTTATGGGCAAATTCAGGGGTACAGATGAGCAGGCGCATCACCTGCATGAAAGTCCCCTGGCCATGACATTGCCGTTGATCATACTGGCAGTGTTATCCATTGTTGGCGGACTGGTTGGCATCCCGGAAGTGATCCGTGAGGGAGGCCATAAACTGAGTGCTTTCCTGGCCCCGGCGGTAAGTTCCATGCCACACGAACATCATTTATCACACAGTGACGAATACCTGCTGATGGGTATTTCCACCGGACTTGTATTGGCAACAATTCTTGCGGCTTTTATGGTTTACCGGAATTACCAGCGGAAAGACGCCACCGGATTCGCCAAAGTACTCGAGAACAAGTGGTACGTGGATGAATTATACGACCGCATCATTGTACAACCCCTGCATTGGTTAGGTGGGTTCCTGAAAGATATCTTCGACCTGAAAGTGGTGGATGGGTTAGTGAACGGAGCCGGCCGCCTGGTAAACTACGGCAGCCGTCAATTGAGGCTCCTGCAGAGCGGACAGGTAGGCAGTTATGTATTACTGATGGTGCTGAGTATGGTGTTGATTTTTGCAATTCAATTTTTTCTGAGAAAATAAATCCACCGCCAAAGGCGGGCTATTGATATGATCGCATTCTTACTGATACTGATTCCCCTGGCCACAGGGTTGCTTAGCTTCCTCATCCGGGAAGAAAAGACGGCAAAGGCATTTGCTTTTTTAGCCTCATTGGCCACGTTGGCTGTCTCCTTACTGGGCCTGACCCTGATGAATTCCGAAAGCAATCTGCAATTCAGCGCCCCATGGATGAGTTCGCTGGGCAGCAGTTTTGCGCTGAAGATTGACGGGATGGGACAGGTACTCTGCCTGCTGACCGCTATTGCGTATCCGCTTACCTTCCTGGGTACCTGGCAGGCATCCCCGAAAAATGCCAATCGCTTTTTTGGACTCATGCTGCTGGCGCAGGCCGGTATGATGGGCGTGTTCCTGGCCAATGACGCCTTGTTATTTTATTTCTGCTGGGAACTGGCATTAATTCCGATGTATTTTCTGGCCTCCCAGTGGGGTGGGGAAAAGCGGATCGCAGTCACCTTTAAATTCTTTGTGTATACCTTCCTGGGCTCCTTGCTGATGCTGATCGGTATTTTATACCTGCAATCACAGACGCCGGATCATTCATTTGGACTCAGTGCATTTTACAAACTGAAGATTCCGGCCAGTGATCAGCTATGGTTATTCTGGCTGTTCTTTGTGGCATTTGCGATCAAGATGCCCCTCTTTCCCTTCCACACCTGGCAGCCGGATACATATGAACAGGCGCCTACGGCAACCACGATGATCCTCAGCGGGGTCATGGTTAAAATGGGCCTGCTCGGCCTGATCCGCTGGCTGATGCCGGTATTACCGCTGGCTTCTTTCCAATGGGGTGATGTGGTGATGATCCTCGCAGTGATCGGAATCATTTATGCCTCGCTGGTGGCCATCCGTCAGGATGACCTGAAACGACTTATCGCATACTCCTCCATTGCACATATCAGCCTGATGGCGGCTGCTTTGTTTGCTGAAAACCTCAGTGGCACACAGGGCGTGATGATTCAACTATTCAATCACGGAGTTAATATCATTGGCCTCTGGATTATCGTGGAGATTATTGAACGCAGATATGGCACACGGAAAATATCTGAATTAGGCGGACTCGCCCAGCAGGCACCGGTTATGGCCATCTTCTTTGTGGTCATTGCCCTGGCGAATATAGCACTGCCGCTGACCAACGGATTTGCCGGTGAATTCCTTATGTTTAACGGGTTGTTGTCGGCACAATCCAACTTTAAAGTTGTCTTTACAGTACTCGCCGGACTGGGTATTATCCTGGCCGCTGTGTACACATTGAATATGATCCGTAAAACATTTTACGGGGAAGCCGTTAGCCTGAGGGTGCCGGTAACGGATCTGAAACTGAATGAGCAACTGGCGCTGGGGCTGATTGTGGTGATCATCCTTTGGCTGGGGATCTATCCGCAGTCCATGCTGGAGCTGACGGACAGTTTCTCCAAAGAATGGTTTAGTAAAATAGATGTTAGTTATTTATTCCGCAAGTAATAAGGAAACGATCGTATGAACGCATTAATAATTTCGGCTGTACTGGGAGTGGTGATGATGTTCAGTGGTATTCTGCTGAAGCAAAAATCGGCTATCCGTACAGTGGCCATTGCCGGCATCCTGGTGCTGCTGGGTATGAGTATTCTTGACCTGAAAGGGATTCAGCTTTTCTCCATTGATACCCGGGAGATGATCGTCTTTGATCATTTCGCCCTGGTCTTTAATACGGTCATCTTTGCCGTGGTGCTGCTTTATCTTTTATTATCGGCTCCGGATATGGAGAAGGTGGGCGTGAATTATGCGGAATATTTTGCCCTGATCTTCTTTATTCTTTGCGGGGCCACACTGGTAACTTCATTCAAATCCCTGCTTATTTTATTCCTGGGGATTGAAATTATTTCCATCCCGCTGTATATACTTACCGGCAGTGATAAACGCAACCTGAAAGGCAATGAAGCCGCCCTGAAATATTTTTTGCTGGGTTCCTTTTCAACCGGTCTCATGCTGATGGGGATCGCCCTGCTTTACGGAGCCAGGGCTTCGTTCAGTACTGTTATCAGTCCGGCCATCATACCACAGAATATGAGTTTGCTTTACACGGGTATGATCCTCCTCCTTTTTGCCATGGCTTTTAAAGTATCGGCGGCGCCTTTCCATTTCTGGACACCGGATGTGTACGACGGGGCTCCAACTGTTTTTACTTCCTTCATGGCAACAATCGTCAAAGTGGTGGTTTTCTTCGGCTTTATCCGGCTATTCGATGATATGTTTGAGCCCCAACAGGGTCAATGGAGACTCTGGGTGACGGTCATGACGGCGGTGACATTGTTTATCGGTAATATAACAGCCGTTTTCCAGCAGAGTGTAAAGCGGATGCTGGCTTATTCCAGTATTGCCCAGGCCGGTTTTATGTTGTTTGCTTTATATGCAATGAATGGGGATGGGAAAGAAGGGTTGATGCTTTATACAGTAGCTTACAGTGCGGCCACGATCGGCATCTTTGCCGTGCTGGCGCGCATGAGCGATTATACATTTGACGGATTTAATGGCCTTGCCAAATCACAACCCATGGTGGCAGCCACCCTTACTGTATTTTTATTATCCCTTGCAGGTATTCCACTGACAGCCGGCTTCATGGCTAAATTTTATATGCTGAAAGCCGCCCTGGGTACCCCCGGAAGTTTGTGGCTGGTGATCTTTGCCGTATTAATGGCGGCAGTCAGCGTTTATTATTATTTCAGGGTGATTCAGGCGATGTATTTTAAAGAACCCGGCGACACCCCGCATCCGGCATTTCCCTCCTTTTTCAAAGGGATGTTGCTGGTGTTGGCATTCCTGGTTATCCTGCTGGGGGTTTATCCTGAACTGCTTTTAGGCCGCCTGTACTTTTAACCGGGCTTCCATCCGGGCATTAACTATCTTTGAGGAGCGGGAACAGACAACCGATCTGCGCGATTATCATATATGAATTTCCGTGATGTATTCTCCCTGGCTTTTCGCACCGTCCGAGGTAATAAACTGAGGACAGGACTTACCGTTTCCATTATCGCATTCGGGATTATGGCACTGATAGGTATTATCACGGCTATACAGGCGATGAACCAGAAGTTTACAGAAAGCTTTTCTTCCATGGGGGCGAATGCGTTTACCATCCGTTTCAAAGAACGGAATATCCGTTTTGGCGGAGGCAACCGGAGTGAAATGAAGCTGAGTACCCGTGGCGGTCGTAAATCCCGGGTATCCAATCTCGATAAAAATATCACCAAGGACGAAGCTGAGCTTTTTGTACGGCGTTTTGATTTTCCCTCAATGAAAAGCATCTCCATTTTTTCCAACCGGAATAATATTGTTTCCCATGAGAACTTCAAGACCAGTCCCAATGTCCTGATGTTTGGCGGGGATGAGAATTACCTTGCATTGAATGGATTCAGTCTGCAATACGGACGCAATATGAACCGGATGGATGTGCAGACCGGCCGTAATGTTTGTATTCTGGGTTATGATGTGGCCAAACGCTTGTTCAAACAAGGGCCTGCAGGTGCGGTAAACGGGGTGGTGCGCATCAACAATATTCCGTTCCGTGTGCTGGGCGTATTGGAGAGTAAGGGCTCTTCTTTTGGGTTTAACCGGGATAATATTATCATTACTACATATACCAACGTAGACCGCAATTTTCCATCCGGCTTTTCATATGTGATTGCCGTAAAGGCCAATGACCTGATCAAGGTCAATGCCGCAATGGGAGAAGCCGAAGGTACATTCAGGGCGATCCGCAAACTCATGATTACAGAGGAGAGTAATTTTGTGCTCGACCGAAGTGACAGTGTGGCGGAAAAAGCCATGAACAGTCTTCGTTTCCTTACTATTTCGGCCACGGTAATCGGGCTGATCACCCTGATCGGTGCTGCCATTGGCCTGATGAATATAATGCTGGTATCTGTTTCGGAGCGGACCCGGGAAGTAGGCCTGGTCAAGGCAATCGGAGGGAAAAGCCAGATGGTCAGCCGTCAGTTTTTACTGGAAGCCATTATAATCAGCATGCTGGGGGCCATTTTCGGGATTATCCTGGGAATATTGGTCGGCAACAGCTTTTCGCTGGTACTCAATACCGGCTTTGTGGTGCCCTGGAACTGGGTGATTTACGGCATCGTGATCTGTACCCTGGTAGGTTTGCTGGCCGGTCTCTATCCCGCTTTAAAAGCGGGTCGCCTCAATCCCATCGAAGCGCTCCGGTATGAATAATCCCTTCAGGACCTATATCGCAAACGTTTTCTCTATGAATTTCCTGTAAATAATTTAGCAGGAAATGGTTCCGTATTAAAAAATCCTTAACTTGAAGCCCCTTCCCGAAAAAGCCGGGATGGCGGATTTTTTTATCAACTTTTTTCTTAGCATTGTGTCTCTGAAAGAGATGACTATTCTAACTTTTAAAAACTAAAAAACAAAGATCATGGCAGAGATTAAACCAACTGCAACAGCATCAGGTAAGGCAACCACAGTTCAGGCAAAGAAAAGCAGCAACGCCATTTCATGGATCGCACCTATTGTTTGTGTGCTCGCCGGTTATGCAATCTGGCGTTTTATGATGGGTAATGCCGCTTCATTTGAACAGCCGGATCCTGCCGGTGGATTCTGGCCCAGCCACAAAGGTCCCAAGGACGCATTCAGCCGTATTTATGAAGGTGGTATTATCGTTCCCCTGCTGATCGGTATGCTCCTGATGGTTATCGTGTTTTCCATTGAGCGTCTGTTGACAATCCGTAAGGCTCTCGGTAATGGTTCTATTGCTGATTTTATCCGCAAAGTACAATATCACCTGGCCAATAAGAATGTGGACGCTGCCCTGGCAGAGTGCGACAAACAGCGTGGTTCTGTAGGAAATGTAATGAAAGCAGGTCTCCGCCGTTATAAAGAAATGATTTCTGAAGGCAACCTGAATACGGAGCAGAAAGTAATCGCGATCCAGAAAGAAGTGGAAGAAGCCACCGCCCTGGAACTGCCGATGCTGCAGAAGAACCTGGTATTCCTTTCAACGATCACATCCGTTGGTACCCTGATCGCCCTCTTAGGAACGGTTATCGGTATGATCAAATCATTCTCAGCCCTCGGTAATGAAGGTGGTGGTAGTGCAGCCGGTGAACTGGCGATCGGTATCTCTGAGGCCCTGTATAATACCGCCCTCGGTATCGGTACATCTGCCCTGGCCCTGATCATGTATAACATCTTCACAACCAAGATCGACTCTATCACTTATGGCATTGATGAATCAGGTTTCACCCTGACTCAAAGCTTCGCTTCCCTGTATAAATAAGAAGCGCGGTTTTGATATGGAAAATGAATACTATTTCATCTAATTACTAAATTAAGTTTCATGCCAAGTGTTAAGATACCTAAAAAGAGTACGTTTACGGATATGACACCCTTCGTGGATGTGGCATTCCTTATCCTGTCCTTTTTCATTATGGCGACCAAGTTCAAACCGCAGGAGCCGGTAGAGATCACTACTCCGGGATCAGTTTTGTCACAAAAACTGCCTGAAAACAATGCCGTGCTGATTTCCATTGATTCGACAGACCGGGTTTACTTTACCATTCTATCAGAAAAAGATAAATCCAAGTTTGACGTAATCATTGCAGGGATCAATTCCTCCCAGAACCTGGGTTTAAGCCCTTCGGAAATGGCAAACTTCAAGAAGACTTTTGCAGTAGGTGTTCCTTTTGCCGGGTTAAAGCAATTACTGGCAACGGATGCAAAGGATCAGCCAAAGCTGAAAGTACCGGGTATTCCTGTACTGGACACCCTGAACAATCAGCTGTTCTGGTGGATTCGTGAAGCAAAGTCTGCTTTCCGTGGTGAAAAACTGAATTACCTGATCAAAGGGGATGGAGCATCAAAATATCCAACCTTTGAAGCGGTGATTTCTGCCCTGAAAAAGAACGAGGAGTTTAAATACAATCTGGTTACCGCGCTGGATGAGATTCCGGCTGGTACAGAATTGTACCGGAGGGAAGCCGCCGGTGAAAAAGATTTAAAGAAATAATTTTTAAAACCAATTCATTATGGCAAGTATAGAAGAAGGTGGCGATGGTGGCCACAAAAAAGGTCCAGGGGTGAAAAAAGCCAAAAAGCTTTCGACCCGTGTGGATATGACGCCAATGGTGGATCTCGGGTTCCTGCTGATTACGTTCTTCGTATTCACGGCAACCATGAGCACCCCTACGACGCTCGACCTCAATATGCCTAAGGATGTGAAGGATGTAAAAGAGCAGACCGAGGTAAAAGAATCCTCTGTACTCAGCATCATGCTGGGAAAAAATAATGTCATCTATTATTATGAAGGAAAACTGAAGGAAGATGGAAGCAACTTCAAAACGGCTACCTACACTTCAATCCGGGACATTATTGTAAACAAAAAGAAAGAGGTGATTTCCCGGTATGTGACTGATCCGGCATGCGAGGCAAAAGCGAAAGCGGAAGGAAAACCAGTCAGCAACTGTGCCGACAAGGATTTTGTTGTGATCATTAAACCCAGTCCTGAAGCCACGTATAAAAACACGGTGGATATGCTGGATGAAATGACCATCAACCAGGTGCGTACCTACGCCATGGTAAAAATCTTTGATCAGGAATTTGAGCTGATTAAGGTAACTGAAGGTGCGGCGCCTGCAACGGCTCCCGCAAAATAACAGAACGGGGTTTATGGAAATGAATCCCTTGTGCATCTAATTAAAAAAGCTACGTAATGGAAGCCAATAAAATACTCTCAGCCGATGTTCTGGACATCATCTTTGACGGAAAGAACAAAGACTATGGTGCGTATGAGTTAAGAAAGACTTATAACCGCCGGATTACACGCGCTCTCATCATTACAGGCTCCGTCGCCCTGCTGGCTTTATTGTCCTCCATCTTATCGAGCACAATGAAGGAAAAAGCGGACAAGAAGCTGAAAATGAATGAGATGACTATCCAGGATGTGAAGCAGGAAGAGAAAAAGGCCATCCCGCCTCCTCCTCCGCCTCCTCCGCCAAAGCAAGAACCTCCGAAAGTGGAAATGAAACAGTTCACACCTCCGGTGATCAAAAAGGATGATGAAGTTGAAAAACCACCACCCCCGCAGGAAGAACTGAAAGAAGCCAAGATCGATGTGGTCAGCCAGGAAGGTATCAAGGATGAAGGTATTGCCGCTCCGGTGGATATCGACCAGGGTAAGCAGATCGTCGAAGTAAAAAAAGAAGATGACGAAAATAAAATCTTCGACAAAGTGGAAATCGAAGCCAGTTTCCCGGGCGGTGACTCCAAATGGCGTCAGTACCTCGAAAGAAACGCAAATGGCCAGGTAGCCACCGACAATGGTGCTCCGGAAGGAACCTACACGACTGTTGTACAGTTTGTAGTGGACAAAGAAGGAAACATCAGTGACGTAAGAGCCCTCACCAACCATGGTTACGGTATGGAAGAAGAAGCCATCCGGGTTATTAAAAAAGGACCCAAATGGAGCCCTGCCGTACAAAATGGCCGCCAGGTAAAAGCTTACCGCAAACAACCGATCACTTTCAGAGTAGAAGCTGAATAAGCTGTAACGAATATTTCTAAGCAATCCCTCCTGGTAACAGGGGGGATTTTTTTTCCTCCTACGCTCCCGAATTGCGTTAAAGTTGAAAATGCTGAAGAGCTTCGGAGGACAAAGTTGCTGGGGAGTGGTGAGTGGGGAGTGGGGAGTGGTGAGTAGTGAGTAGTGAGTAGTGAGTAGGGGCGTTTTATATTTTAACCCGAACCTTATCTTTCTTAGTAACCTGGCTGCTGGCTGCCAACTGCCAACTGCCAACTGCCAACTGCCAACTGCTGGCTGCCAACTGCCAACTGCTGGCTGCCAACTGCCAACTGCCGGCTGATTTTTTACTTTTTACTTTTGAATTTTGACTTACCCCTTCCACTAATTTTGCCTCTATGAATAAGCTGACCGGCTGGGACGACACCATCATTGCCCTCGCCACACCTCCCGGGGTGGGTGCTATTGGCGTAATACGACTCTCTGGTGCCCGGGCCATTGAACTGGTCAATCGTCTGTTCCCTTCAAAAAATCTCTTGCTGCAGGCTGCTCACACCCTGCATGTGGGTTTGCTCAAAGAGGGTGAAACGGTACTGGATGAAGTGGTGATTTCGCTGTATCGGAATCCCCGTTCTTATACCGGGGAGGATGTAATAGAGATCAGTTGCCATGGATCCCCCTTTGTACAACAACAGGTGATTGATGCCTGTATCCGTGCCGGTGCCAGGCTGGCCAAACCCGGGGAGTTCACTCAACGGGCCTTCCTGAATGGCAAAATGGACCTTACACAGGCTGAAGCGGTGGCTGACCTGATCGCTGCGAATACAGCTGCTTCTCAAAAGGCTGCTCTTCATACCATCCGGGGAGGCTTCTCCGAGAACCTGAAGGAGCTTCGTGACCGTCTGCTTACTTTTTCCGCATTGATTGAACTCGAACTGGATTTTTCCCAGGAAGATGTGGAGTTTGCCGACCGTACCCAGTTCTATGACCTGATCAATGAAATGCAAACCGCCACCGGCGGATTGATTCAATCCTTCAGTCTGGGTAATGTGATACGTAACGGGGTTGCTGTAGCCATTGTCGGCAAACCCAATGCCGGCAAATCAACCTTGCTCAATACCCTGCTGAATGAAAACCGTGCCATTGTAAGCGAGATACCCGGCACCACACGCGATACCATTGAAGAGCTCATCAATATCGACGGCATCCTTTTCCGCCTGATCGACACCGCCGGCATCCGACAACATACCACCGATACGATTGAATCCGCCGGTATCGAACGAAGTCTCGCCAAAATCAAACAGGCGGATGTGGTGCTTTATCTTTTTGATGTCAACGGGGAAAGCACCGAACTCACCAACTGGAAAAAGGAAGCCGATGAAGCCGGTCTCCGTTATTTACTCGTAGGAAATAAAATTGACGCCGGTGATGAAGCTGCGGCACGTCTCCGTTTCAGTGCCTTTGAACCGGTGGTCTATATAGCCGCTAAAGAAAAAAGACATATTGATGTATTGCGTGAACGGATGGTAGATCTCGTATTGCAAGGACAGGTACAGGCCGAAAACACCATTATCACCAATGCCCGACATTATCATGCCCTTCAACAGGTAGCAGGATCTCTCCATGAAATTAAAGCCGGACTCGATAACAAACTACCCGGCGATCTGCTTTCACTCGATATCAGGAGATGCCTTCATTATCTCGGTGAAATCACCGGAGAGATTACGAATGAGGATCAGCTGGATTATATTTTTTCGAAGTTTTGTATCGGAAAGTAACTATCTTTCCTTTGTTTCATAAATTCCTGTTATTGTTAGCTTTTAGCTGATTTATCTTTCTTTTATTTGTTG
>ERZ795059.5073-NODE-5073-length-12080-cov-7.661705_pt1 | contig 12080 bp, 11 predicted proteins | sample MGYA00375143_ERZ795059 | MGnify/ENA primary metagenome ERZ795059 (study PRJEB30188, sample SAMN05720168) | activated sludge metagenome | isolation source: Anaerobic digester | place: USA | collected 2015-01-07 ... | reverse complement strand
TGTGCCTTTTATCGGCACGCTTTTTATTTATATTCTTTCTATGAATTTAATAGGATTAGTGCCTTTTTTTAAATCTCCTTCTGCCAGTTGGTCCACAACAATGGCCTTAGCGATTTGTGTTTTTGTTTATTTGCAATATACGGCTTTAAAACAACTTGGCATTAAAGGCTATACGTATCATTTATTAGGAAAACCAAAAGGCATTATTGCTTTTTCTATTATTATTCCTCTTTTAATGTTTTTTTTACATGTTGTGGCTGAGTTTGTCCGCCCATTCAGTTTATCGTTACGTTTAAGAAGTAATATTTGGGGTGATGAAATGCTTTTAGGCGTCCTTTCTGGTTTTGGACTTCAAGGCGTTCCATTAATTATTTTTAATTCTTTTCTTAGTATGATTGCGGGTATTGTTCAAGCATTGGTTTTTTGCCTTTTAACGACGATTTATTTCGCATTAGCTCTTGTTCATGAAGATTAATTATTAAATAAAAAGGAGGAGTAAAAAATGGATTATAAAACAATGTTAGCTTTGGCGCTTCCGCTATCTTTAGGGATTGTTGGTGTGGCTTGTGCCATAGGGCTTGGGAAGGTCGTTTCATCCGCGATGGATGCGACGGGCCGACAACCGGAAGCCGCAACAAAAATTTTGATCAATATGGCCACAGGTTGCGCTTTTATTGAAGCGTTAACCATTTATGTTTTAGTCGTTGTTTTTAACTTTTTAGGAAAAATATAAAATAAAAATGGAACTTCTTAAATTATTAAGCGGGCCTGAAATTATTGCGCAAATATTCAGCTTCTTGATTTTGTTTTTTATCTTAAAAACATTTTTATGGAAGCCGGTTCTTAAACTTTTAGATGAACGAAAAGCGAAAATGGCCTCGGATTTTCAAAAAATAGAAGATGTTAAAAAAGAAGTTTCCAGCCTAAAAAATGAATTTGAAGAAAAATTAGAATCCGTGCATGCTTATGGAAGAGAAAAAATAAGGGAATCGATAGAGGAAGGGCGTAAAGCTGCGGAAGAAATAAAAAAAGAAGCACAGGCCTCAGCGCGCGCGCTTGTTGATGACGCGAAAATCGGAATCGAAATTGAAATCGCCAAAGCGCGGATGCGCCTTAAAAAAGAAGTCGTGGATTTGACAATTATGGCCACAGAAGAAATTGTCCAGCAAAAGTTAACAGAAGAGCAAGATAAAAAACTCGTTGTTGATTTTTTAGAAAAACTTGATCAGGCTTAATTATGAAAAGTTCTATTATTTCTAAAAGATACGCGGATGCCTTTATTGGTTTGGCAAGAACAACCATTGGATTAGAAACGGCTTTAAAAGAAACGAAACTTTTGCGACGGCTTATTAAAGAAAATGCTGAATTTGAAAATTTTTTGAAAAGCCCACAAATAAGCCCAGTAGAAAAGAATCGCTTTATTGATGATATTCTGAAAAATAGTTTTTCGCCGGATGTGTGTAATTTTCTGAAACTTTTAATTGAAAAAAACCGTATTGAATATTTTATAGATATCGCGGATTATCTTCGCCTGACCTATGAACACGAAGACACTGTAAATGTTGTTTTAAAAACAACATTTTTTTTAGATGATGATCTTATTCAAAAAATAGAAAGAAAACTTCAAGAGAAGTTGGGAAAAAAAATGCAGTTTTATATTGATTTAGATACGGATTTATGCGGCGGCATACAAGTTATCATTGAGAATAAAATTATAGACGGCTCTATCAAACATCGCCTTAATGAGGTGAAAAAGAAATTACGAGCAATCGAGGTGTTTTAATATGGATATTAGGCCTGAAGAAATAACGTCAATTATTAAAAAAGAATTGTCAAAATACACCGCGCGTTTAACGGTGGAATCCGTTGGAACTGTTATTCAGGTCGGGGATGCCATCGCGCGTATTCACGGGCTCGATGATGTAATGGTCGGAGAACTCATTGAGTTTTCCGAAAATATTATGGGAATGGTTTTAAGTTTGGAAGAGGATTCTGTCGGCGCAGTTATTTTCGGGTCGGATAATCCTGACCGGGATATCAAAGAAGGAGATTTAGTCAAAAGAACTGGAAAAATTGTTCGTATCCCCGTTGGAGAAGCGCTTTTAGGCCGCACGGTTAACACTCTAGGAAAACCTATTGATGGAAAAGGGGAAATTCATACGGATAAATTTAGGGCTCTTCATGTTAATGCGCCTAATATCGTTGAGCGCCAGCCTGTTTTCGAACCGTTAGAAACAGGAATTAAAGCAGTTGACTCTATGATTCCTATCGGTCGTGGTCAGCGGGAGCTTATTATTGGAGATCGTCAAACAGGGAAAACTGCTATTGCGATTGATACGATTATTAATCAAAAGGGGAAAGGTGTTTATTGTGTTTATGTGGCGATTGGACAGAAAATGTCAAACATTGTGGCTGTCGCCGAAACATTAAAAAAATATGGGGCGATGGAATATACGACCATTGTGAGCGCCTCTTCATGCGCGTCCGCTTCTTTACAATATCTCGCGCCTTATGCGGGTTGCGCTATCGCAGAAGAATTGATGTTTTCAGGGAAACATGCGCTTATCATTTATGATGATCTTTCCAAACACGCGCAGGCTTATCGTCAGCTTTCTCTTTTATTACGACGTCCGCCGGGCCGTGAGGCATATCCGGGGGATATTTTTTATTTACATTCTCGTCTTCTTGAACGTGCCGCAAAACTTTCTAATGACTTAGGCGGAGGGTCTTTATCCGCGATTCCGATTATTGAAACACAGGCCGGAGATATTACCAGCTATATTCCTACGAATGTCATTTCTATTACCGACGGGCAGATTTATCTTGAAAGCGATTTATTTTACGCAGGCATTCGCCCAGCGGTTAATATTGGGTTTTCTGTTTCTCGTGTAGGCGGCAAAGCCCAGCCTAAAGCGATGCGCCAGGTCGCTGGAAAATTGCGTATGGATTTAGCGCAATATCGCGAGTTAGTCACTTTTACGCAATTTGGATCTGAATTGGATAAAACAACACAGTCGCAATTGACTCGCGGGGAGAGAATGGTCGAAATCCTGAAACAAAAACAATATGAACCATTATCTTTAGCCGAACAAATTCTTATTATCTATGTGGGGACCCAAGGATTTTTAGACGATATTCCTGTGAATCAAATCGCTTTATTTGAAAAAGAATTTCACGCTTATGTTAATGCAGATTTTCCACAGATTTCTATTGAAATAGAATCAAAAAAAGTTTTAAGTGAAGAACTTATGAAAAAACTCGAAGAAGTTGCGGATTCTTTTAAAAAAGAATTCTTAGCCCGACATTCTAAAAAATGATCCAATCCTTATCATTCAGACAAGTGCGCACAAGAATTCGCGCTGTAGAGAGCATAAAAAAATTGACTCATGCCATTGAAATGGTTGCTATGGCCAAGTCAAAATCTACAGAGAATCTTTTAAGCGGATTTAAAAGTTATTTTTCTTCGGTTGAATCCTTATTAGGCGTTTTATTGTCTAATATAACAATTGAGGACAATCCTTTTTTTGAATCTAAACCGCATGCGCTTAAGAAAGTCTTGTGTGTTTTTACTTCTGATACCGGATTGTGCGGTTCACATAATTTTAATGTTTTGCGTAAAGCAGATGGTTTTATGCAAGAGTGGGGGAAAGATAATGTTTTTTTGGTAACTGTTGGTAAAAAAGGTTTCAACCATTTTATAAAAAAAGGCATTATTCCAGTTGAAAATATATTAGATCTTCACGGCCGTTATTCTAAAGAGATCGCGATGAAATTATTAAAAACATTAATAAAAATGTTCTTGTCTGAAGACGTCGGAGAAATCTATCTCGCTTACACGCAATATATTTCGCCGTCTCGACGTATTTCTGTTCTTGAAAAATTCCTGAATGTCGCGTGTCCTCTCGCATCTTTAAAAACAGAATATATTTTAGACCCTGGGCCTAAAGAAATTGCAAATAAATTGATTTTTGAGTATTTAGCAGGAAAAATAAAAATGGTTTTATTGCACGCTTTCGCGTCAGAGCATGCCGCGCGTTTAATAGCGATGAGCGAATCTACAAAAAACGCGAAAGAGCTTTTAGAATCGCTTATTTTATATCGCAATAAAATTCGTCAGGCGACTATTACCAGTCAAATTTTAGAGGTTGTTTCATCTGCAGAAGCTATGAAAGGATAATTCTTATGAGTTGGGGAGAAATTATTCAAGTTATTGGGCCTGTTGTCGATGTCCAGTATCCAGAACATGAAGTGCCGAAATTGTTAAATGCCGTTAAAATTTTAGACCAAGATAAAGGCATTGACCTTATTTTAGAAGTCGCGCAAATTATTGGGAATAATCGTGTGCGTTGTATTGCTTTAGGGCTAACTGATGGTTTAGTGCGTGGGATGAAAGTGGAAGACACAGGATCTCCTATTACCGTTCCTGTTGGAGAACAAACATTAGGACGATTATTTGATGTTTTAGGTCACCCTATTGATGGAGAAGAGGCTGTTCCGCATCCTGAAATGCGATCCGCCATCCATAAAGATTCGCCTTCTTTTAAAGAGCAATTGCCGATAACCACTGTTTTAGAAACAGGTCTTAAAGTTATTGATCTTTTAGGGCCATTTCCTCGAGGCGGAAAAATTGGATTATTCGGCGGCGCTGGAGTTGGAAAAACCGTTGTTGTTATGGAATTGATGCGTAATATTGCGCAAGAATTGGGCGGTGTTTCTATTTTTGGAGGCATCGGGGAGCGTACCCGTGAAGGAAATGAGCTTTGGCTTGAATTAAAAGCATCGGGTGTTTCGGATAAAACGGTTCTTGTTTTTGGCCAAATGAATGAATCTCCAGGAGCGCGTTTACGCGTAGGATTGTCTGCTATCACTATGGCGGAATATTTTAGAGATGAAGAGCATAAAGATGTTTTATTATTTGTCGATAATGTTTATCGCTATATTCAAGCAGGATCCGAAGTCTCGACTCTTTTGGGGCGCATGCCGTCCGCTGTTGGGTATCAGCCCAATTTAGCCACAGAAATTGCGCAACTCGAGGAAAGAATCGCCACAACTCGTAATGGTGCGATAACATCTGTTCAAGCGGTTTATGTACCGGCAGATGATTTGACAGATCCCGCAGTTGTGACAATTTTTGGCCATTTGGATGCAAAAATAGTTTTGTCTCGTCAAATCGCTGAGTTAGCTATTTATCCAGCAGTAGATCCGTTAGATTCTACCTCAAGAATTCTTGACCCGCGTATTTTAGGACAAGAACACTATGATGTTGCTTTAGGGGTTCAAAAGGTTCTTCAGAGGTATAAAGATTTAAGAGATATTATTTCCATTTTAGGCATTGATGAGTTATCGTTAGAAGATAAATTAACAGTTGCCCGCGCGCGCAAAATCCAAAGATTCTTTTCCCAACCATTTTTTGTGGCTGAAAATTTTACGGGTATGAAAGGACGTTATGTCAAATTGGAAGATACTGTGAGAGGATTTAAAGGAATTTTAGCCGGAGAATATGATATTCTCCCTGAACAAGCTTTTTATATGGTAGGCACCATAGAAGAAGCCGTTGAAAAAGCCGAACGTTTAAAAAGAGAAGGCATTTAATAATAATGACGCATCTGTTTCGTTTAAATATTTATTCACAAGAAAAAACTCTTTATGACGGAGAAATTTTTTCTTTAATAGCTCCCGGCGAATCAGGTTATTTAGGTGTTTTAGCAAATCATGCGCCATTGATAGCGAATTTGGTCCCTGGAAAAATAACTATTAAAGATAATCAAGGGAAAGAAAATACCATACAACTTCAATCACCGGGGTTTTTAGAAGTTTCAAAAAATATGGCAAAAGTTTTGTTGATTTAAATCTTTTGTTTTATTAATCTTTCGTATTCCCATTATTGAAAGGAGGTGAAAAAATGAAAAATGGTAAATTGTTTTTAACTTTCGTTTTTGTTTTAGGAATAGCTTTAATTGCTTTTCCTGTCATGGCTCAAGAAGCCGTTGTGCCTGATGAACAAGCAGAATCAATTGCTGTTGAAGCTCCTATAGCAGAAGAACCTGTTGTTGAAGAAGCTACGGAAGTGACAGAACAAGTTGAAGAAATTTCAGGTGAAGTTGTTTCTTTTGATGCTGAAAATTCAATTTTAGTTCTAAAATATGTTGTTGATCCGGAATTAAATATCGAAAAGGAAGAAAATTTCGATATTTCTACAGCAACAGAAATTAAAAAAGGCAACGAAATTGTCGCTTTTTCTGATATACAAGCAGGGGATATGGCGACTGTGACATGCATCGTTGATGCTGATGGCAACAAAAAAGTTGCAGGCGTTATGGTCCAAGAAGTTGTTCCTGAGACAGTCGTAGAGCCTGTTGCCGAGTAAGGTCGTTTTTTAAAAAGAAAAGGCGCGTAAGATTTTCAGAAAGTCTTAAGCGCCTTTTTGATTTTTCTCTATGGGCAAAAATCATCAAAAAGAAAAAATAAGCAAAGAAATGCTTTCGGTCTCGCGAAAGGTCGGGGAAGCCACTTTTGATTATCAGATGTTACAAGATGGCGATAAGGTTATGATTGCTGTGTCCGGGGGAAAAGACAGCCTAAGTCTTGTGAAAGTTTTAAAACATCGCCAATCGTTTATTCCTGTTGATTTTGAGATTTTAGCTGTTCATGTGGATTACGGTATTCCTCATTTTCCTATTGATAAAATAAAAAAATACTGTGAAGATTTAGATGTCCCTTTTCATTTTGAAAAAATAGACATTTTAAAAGACAAGAAAATGGAAGACATCAACTGTTTTTGGTGCGCTTGGAATCGTCGTAAAGCTCTTTTTCAATTATCAGATAAATGGGGTTTCAATAAAATCGCGTTAGGGCATCATTTAGATGATATGATCGAAACCGTTTTAATGAATATGTTTTTTCGGGCGGAAATCTCAACGATGAAACCGAAGCAAGAACTTTTTAAAGGACGATTAACCATTATTCGTCCTTTAGCGTATGTGCATGAAGACCAAATTATTCAAATGGTTAAAAAAGAAAAAATACCTGTTATTGAGGAATATTTATGCCCTCATAAGGACATGACAACGCGGATGTTTTTTAAAAAACTTTTAAAACAGCTTGAAGCCAAAATTCCTAAGATAAAAACAAACATTTTTTATAGCCTGCAAAATATTAAAGATGACTATTTGCCCTAAACAAACCGTGCAGTTTTTAAAAACGGAAAAGGAGGATATATTCGAACACAATTATTTTATTTCTCTTCGACGGGGAATTCTTTGGTTGTCGCTCGACGATTAGCAAAAAAGCTCAATGATGTTGAGCTAACGGCTATTTCTTCTGCCATGGATAAGAACATCGTCATTAACACGGATTGTATTGGGATTATTTTTCCTGTTTATGTTTTTGGCTTCGCTTATTGTTTCGCGATTTGTGGCGCAATTAAAAAAGAGTCCTGACCTTCAAAATAAATATATTTTTGCTGTGGCGACTTATGGGGGCGTCGCTGGGAATGCTTTAGGCCAAATGAAAAGAGAAATAGCGTCAGCGGGAGGTTGTTTAAACGCAGGGTTTTGTGTCAAAATGCCAGGGAATTATACGCCTCTTTATGGTGCCATTTCTCAAGAAAAACAAATAAAGATGTTTGATGCTATGGAAAAACGTATTGAACATATTGCCGAAATAATCCGCGAGCGCAAGATTTCAAAGATAGAAAAAAGTTTCTTTTTGTTTAATCTTTTGGGTAATGCGATTTATAAAATAGGGATGCCTTCTATTATGGAAGAAGATAAGTGGTTTGTTGCAGAAGAGAATTGTAATGGATGTGGAACGTGTGCTAAAGTTTGCCCTGTCGCGGATATTGTTATGGTTAATCAGAAGCCGGTTTGGCTTCATCATTGTGAACAATGCATGGCTTGCCTTCAGTGGTGTCCCCAAGAAGCTATTCAAATGGGAAAACTCACTAAAAATCGCAAACGCTATCATCATCCGGAAGTTAATGTAAAAGATTTTATTTATTAAATTTTTATATTTTTCCTGCCCTTGTTTTTTTTATATTATATGTTATATTTTTTCTACAATTAATAAAATGGTTTATATCTTTCCATATTTTAGTTGTCTTTAAATCGGTTTTGTGATTTAACGTGATACGGGATATTTTCTTCTGTATCAATCCAGCCACAAAAGATAAATCAAATCAGATATTATCAATCTCTGCCCACAAGATTAAGAAAAGGAGATTTTTTGATATGTTAAAGAACTTAAATAAAAAGAACATGCGCTTGCCTTTAAAAATTATTTCCGTTTTTCTTGTGTGTTTCTTTCTTTTTTCCATAATTGTCCCCCCAGGATTTGCGCAAATGTTAAATTTGCCAACGCCGGGAGCTGTCGTCAATTTATCTTCTGTTTTCTCTCCAACGATCTTAAAAGGTATGACGCTTTATACGAATGACCCGTTTCGTTTTGATTTTATCGTGGATAGTGGCAACAGCAATCTATCCGGCGAAGAATTAAGAAAAGAATCAAAACGGCTGGTGAATTATTTTCTGGCTTCGATGACAGTTCCCAAAAATGATTTATGGGTCAATTTATCACCTGTTGAAAAAGACCGGATTATTCCCGATGCCTTAGGTAAAACAGAATTAGGACAAAATTTATTAGCACAAGATTATCTGTTAAAGCAATTAACCGCGACCCTGATGCATCCGGAAGGGGAATTAGGCAAGAAATTTTGGGAAAAGATTTATCAAGAGGCAAAAACTAAATTCGGGACAATGGATATTCCGACAGATACATTTAATAAAGTCTGGATTATGCCTGAAAGTGCGACAATTTATGAGCATGGCGCAACGGTTTATATCATGGAAGCAAAACTTAAAGTTATGTTGGAAGAAGAATACGAAGCGCTGTCAAGAAGCGCGGAGCCCTTGGCAGTTGCCAAGGATAAAATTAGTCGATCTCAGATTTCAAAAGATAATAAAAAACTGCCTGCTGATAACAGTAAATTGACCACGTCTATCATCAAACAAATTATCTTGCCGGCCATTGAAAAAGAAGTTAATGAAGGCGAAAATTTTGCGCCGCTTCGTCAAATCTATTATTCCTTAATATTAGCCAAATGGTATAAAGAAAAAATCCGTGACAGTATTCTCTCAAAAGTTTACATCGATAAGAACAAGGTGGCCGGAATTGACCAAAATAATTCCAAGGCAAAAGAAGAAATCTACGGTCGTTATCTGGACGCTTACCAAAAAGGCGTTTACAATTATATGAAGGAAGAATACGACGCTGTGAACAAACAGATCATTCCGAAGAAATATTTTTCCGGTGGGTTTGTTGACAAGGATTTTGCTATGGCGGTCGTTTCTTCTGAAAAAGTTAGGACTGCTCTTGAAAATACTGGCTCGCAATCAATTTTGCAAGTCGCTATTTCCCCTGAAGGATCTGATAACGCGCTTATAACGGCACAAGAGGAAGAAATTCTTCTTGAAAAATTACAAGCTCGCGCTGATGCTGTAAGAAATAAATCTGCATTTTTCAGCGCTTTTACATTAGACAGACAAAAAGATCTTTTAGAAAAAGTAAAAGAATTTTATCTTCAAGGCTATGATTTCGATATTGCTTATATGCCGGAAAAAGCTCATGAAGTAACTGAAAATTTTACGAAAGAAAATCAGGGATTTATCTCTCAAATTGTCATTGATCAGTTTGAGGAGATTGAGATTGTTCGAGGAGAAAAACTTTCAGAATTCTCCCATAATCTTTTTTTTACAAATATTATTAATAAAACATTTCGACAAGAATTTTTAGAAAAAGTGACTTTAGGAAAGGCAACTTATTCTATGCTTAAACCGGATGCTTTTGAGCTAAAAATGACAGAAGAGATCATCGGTTTTATTGAAGAGCGTGGATTTAAAGTCTCTTTGGGGCCGTCTTTTAGAATGACAAAAGAACAGGCAGAGAAATTTTATAAAGTTCATGAGGGAAAAAGATTTTTTAATGATCTTGTTTCTTATATAATTCGCGGAGAAGTATTGCCATTATTTATTGAAGAAACCATTCCGTCTGGAAATGCTGTTGAAAAATTTAGAGAAGTTATAGATGCTGTCAGGGAACATTTTAATGGTGATCCCAAAGGAGAAAATCGTATTCATGGCTCAGATTCCATTGAAAATGCCCTTATTGAAACAAAAAATATTTTTTCTTTTTACGATAAGGCCATGGTTTCGAATATTGATTCAAACGAGGAAGGAAGGATAAAAACCTTGAGTCACCGTTATAGTGCTTTAAACCATACCTTGACGGATCTTCAGAAAAAAGAAAATCTTCTTTCCAAAATGGTGGATAAAAAACGAGAGGCAAAGACCATTGGTAAAAGGATAGAAGAAATAAAAAAGAAAATGAGAGAGTTAGATCGAGTTTTGCAAAAAGATATTTATCATTTCTCCGGAAGACATTCTTATGGAGAAGAATCTTCCGAGACCATTTATGCTAATGCACATCAATCATCAGGCGACCGCGCGATGATAACAAAAAAACAAGAAGTCGGCGGGATTGATTTAAATGAAATTAATTTAAAGAATAAGAGCGAAGGCGGTTTTCAATTTGAATTTAATCCTGACGTTATGAAGAAATTTGAAAATATTCAAGTGGAAGGATTTTCTCCAATAATTATTAATATTAAACCGATTCAAAATATTTTTTCATTATTAGGATTAAAAGAAGAAGAACAAAAAACAAATTTAGTAAAAAGTTAAGCTGATTTTAAGGGGGCTATGCAAACCTCAGAGATTTTTCTATTCTCTGAGGTTGTTTTGTTTGTAAAAAATTACAAGAACTCTTTCTTGAAATTTTATTTAAAAGCTATTACAATCGTGCATACGCTAATAAAGAAAACAATTTACACCTTGCTCAAAATGAAACGAAGCAACTGTTCATTAACTATGAAGGAGATGTTATGAAAATTTATTTAAGCGATAAAGATATTCCCAGACAATGGTACAATTTAGCCGCAGATTTGCCTCACGCGCCGCTTCCCCCTTTAGGCCCTGGAGGAAAACCGATTTCGCCAGACATGTTAAAACCTGTTTTTCCGGATAATCTTATAGAGCAAGAAATAAGCTCAAAACGTTGGATCAATATTCCAGAAGAGATTTTAGAAATCCTGTATCGCTGGAGGCCAACGCCGTTACGCCGCGCAAAATTTTTGGAAGAATATTTAAAGACACCGGCCCGTATTTATTATAAAGATGAAAGCGTGAGCCCGGCCGGAAGCCATAAAACAAATACGGCTATCCCACAGGCTTGGTATAACAAAAAATTTGGTATTAAAAAATTAACCACAGAAACAGGCGCAGGGCAATGGGGATGCGCGCTTTCATTTGCTTGTCAGCTTGTCGGGCTTGATTGTAAAGTTTATATGGTCCGTGTCAGTTTTGATCAAAAGCCATTTCGAAAAACCATGATGCAGGTTTGGGGGGCGAAATGCATCCCAAGTCCATCGCCTTTTACAAAAGCGGGACGAGATATTTTAAAAGAATTTCCTAATACTCCGGGCAGTTTAGGAATCGCCATCAGCGAAGCGGTCGAGGACGCGGTAAGCGATAAAAATGGAAAAACGCGATATTCTTTAGGAAGCGTCTTGAATCATGTCCTTTTACATCAAACCATTATAGGATTAGAAGCAAAGAAACAATTAGAAATGGTTAAAGAGAAAAAAGTTGATGTTGTTATTGGTTGCGCGGGAGGAGGCAGTAATTTTGCCGGAATATCTTTTCCTTTTGTCTGCGATAAAATTCATGGAAAAAAAATAAAAATTATGCCTATTGAATCTGCGTCATGCCCTAAAATGACGCGAGGGAAATTTTGGTATGATTTCGGAGATGTGGCAGGAATGACGCCGATGTTAGCCATGATGACATTAGGCCATCGATTTATTCCAGCCCCTATTCATGCGGGAGGGCTTCGTTATCATGCGATGGCTCCGCTTGTCAGTCAAGGCATCAAAGAAGGATTATTAGAGCCCAAAGCGTATGATCAGACTAAGGCCTATGAGGCCGCTCTTTTATGGGCTAATACGGAAGGATTTATTTGCGCGCCGG
>ERZ795059.5069-NODE-5069-length-12085-cov-9.401746_pt1 | contig 12085 bp, 8 predicted proteins | sample MGYA00375143_ERZ795059 | MGnify/ENA primary metagenome ERZ795059 (study PRJEB30188, sample SAMN05720168) | activated sludge metagenome | isolation source: Anaerobic digester | place: USA | collected 2015-01-07 ... | reverse complement strand
GAGAAGGAACCGAAGGCGAGGGAGAAGGAGCAGAAGGCGAAGGCGCCGAAGGCGAAGGAGAAGGCGCGGAAGGCGAGGGAGAAGGCGCGGAAGGCGAAGGCGGCGGATTTGAGGAATTCCACACCGCGGACCAGAACGGCGACAACATGATCAACCTGTCCGAATTGCTGCGCGTGATCCAATTCTTCAATTCCGGCGGCCTGCACTGCCAGGCGGGCACCGAAGATGGATATGCCCCCGGACCCGGCGATCAAAGCTGTGCCCCCCACGCCAGCGACTACAATGCGCAAGACTGGTTAATCAATCTCTCTGAACTGCTCCGGGTCATCCAATTCTTCAATTCCGGCGGCTACCACGCCTGTGAAGGCTCCGAAGACGGCTTCTGCCCCGGATCGTTGGGGTAGATTTATTTTAAAGGTGGTGGCGGGCGAAATTCACCTGAGCAAAGGCTCTAAAGTGCGAATTTAGAGAACAGAGTCACTTCCGTCTCTTCATTTCATCGGCATTTGCCCGGAAGTATTCCAGCCACCCTTTGATAAGGGCGCTGCCGAGGCTGTTGGTTTCCTGCGCGTATTCTTCGATGGTCTTGCCCCAGTAAAAGCCGATATAGCCGTCCACTTTCCCGCGCGAGGCCCGAATGAAGGCGTCCAACTCTTCCAGGGAACATTTCAAGGGGAACATCTCTTCTTCGACGATGGGCTTGCCGATGTCATAGGCAGCAAGCGCGGTGAGCGACTTCTCGACCTCCCCTTTTTCGGGATAAAAATGAACGCTGACATAATCAAGCGGCCCGCTGGCTTCTTTGGAGTAAAACAACGGCTTGGCGCCGGGGAAGGTATTTGCCCAGGGAATCACCCCTACCGTGATCATGTGGCGCGCATCGTGTTTCCGGATGGCCGCCGCCAGCGTTTCCACCCATGCTGTCGCCACCTGCACCTGCGTGCGCCCGGCAAGATCAAGCGTGATGCGCTGCACGAAATATTTTCCGGCCAGTTCTCCGGTCAGCCATTCGGTTTCAGGCTTGCCCACACCTGGCAGAATAGGCTCATTCATGAGGTCATAACAGAATAGGGCGGGGCTGTCCGCGCAGGTTTTTGCGATAGCATCCCAAAATCGTGCTTGAACCTCCCAGCGATTCTTCTCGGATAAGATATCGTACCATTCCGGCACATCCTGTTTATGGTAGCAGGCCAAACCGGTCAAATCGAGATACAGCCCGGTGTCTTGGGCCAGTTTCACCAAGCGGAGCAGTTGTTTCAACGCTGATTCATCCGCCTCCTCCGGTGTCTTCATGAATTTGGCGGTCTGCAAATGAATCCGGACCACATTCGCCCCCAACGTTTTCATCTCACCGAAATCGTCCACCACCTTGGCCCATTCTTCGCCCCAATAGTCTTCAATTAATCGGCCAGAGGCGTCATGATCATAATTGAATCCCCAGGCGGCAAAGGGGGCGCGTGATCCGTCATAAATGAAGTGATCCTTCTCCACGCGAATCCATTCCAGCCCAGGTTTTGCCTGTTCGTCATTCGGCAAGGCGGCCGCTTGATCCGCCATCGCCGCGGTGCAACTCACCACATTTATGGCAAATAGAAGAAGGGTAATTTTCCCACTGCATTCGCGCAACCGCATTGTGTACCTCCATTCACTCCTGCCGATAGTATCAGGACTTTATTTTAAACAATGTGCAGGAAGCAAATCTCTCGTAAGGCACTTTCACACAGCGGGAAATAGAAAAATGGTGCCGGAGAAGGGACTTGAACCCCCACGCCCTTGCGAGCACATGGACCTGAACCATGCGTGTCTGCCAATTTCACCACTCCGGCACCGCAGAGCATACCGATCATACCGTATGAGCAAAGAGGAAGTCAATTCCACGTGGATTTTCAGGGAGCAAACACGACTATATCCGGGGCAGCGGACCCAAATATTATTCTTCGGTGACGTCTTCCCACGACTCGGCTTCTTGGGCGACGGCGAGGGCGCGTTCGAAGCGAATAATGTCCTTGCTGACGGGTTCGCCGTGGATGTTAAAGATCTGATCGAGGTTGGTAATGGTGAAGATTTCCTTGATGGTGGGCGAAATACCGCATAACCGCAGGTTGCCCTTGGATTCCTGGATGGCCTTGTTAATTCGCAGGAGTTCATTCAGCACGGCACTGGAGAGATAGCTCACCTCTTCGAAATCGAGCAGCAGATTGATCCCGGGATGGGTGGCCAGGTATTTCAGCACGGTTTTGCCGAATTCCGTGACGTTAAGCATGGAAAGCACGCTCGACGAATGAATGGCGCCGACTGTAATACGGCCTTTCTTGTAAAATTTCACCATGGGTTCTTGTTTCTCAGCCATTGTGTTTCTCCCCGCCGCGTGTTTTCCGGTGATAGGTCATTTCCAGGCGGTGTTTATCGCAATTGTACGCCACTTGATCCATAAAATGACGGATCAGGCACACGCCTCGTCCGCCCAACTGATCACAGTCTGGCGGGGCAACCTGATCCGGACAGAATCCCGCGCCTTCGTCATATACCCGGATGGTACACGAATCCTGCGAATTCGCCAATTCAATTTTAACTTTCCGCTTGGGTTCGCAATGGTTTCCATGGCGGATAGCGTTCACCAGGGCTTCTTCGAGGCACAGACGCATCCAAGGCTCGTCGTCTCGTGCAATTTGCCCGTGTTGATGCAAAGCGCCCATGGTCTTTTCCATGCACGCCTCCATCGCTTCAAAAGTACTGGGGCATTCCGCCTTGAAGAAGGGCTTAATCACGCCATTATACACTCCATACACGCCTTCTGAACGGAAATAAGGATACCATAAACGACCCGGCGCCGCCAAGTGCAGCCGCATGGCAAGCCCTCCATACATGCGCTTGTCAGGTCAATACCCCCATGCCTTCAACATAACCTGCACCCACTTCTTCCTTTATTCCATTTGAGCGCTCTATCGCCAGGTTGGCTGCGAATGGTTTCGCGTGTACAATACATTTTCATGAAGCATGGCGGCTTTACATTAATCGAACTTTTAGTGGTCACTGCCATTATTGGCATTCTTGCGGCCATTCTGTTGCCCGCGCTTGCCCGGGCGCGCGAATCAGCCCGGCGATCCAGTTGTCAAAACAATCTAAAACAATGGGGCGTGATTTTTAAAATGTACGCCGGCGAATCGAAGGGAGAATATTATCCGCCAATGCAAGGCGCCTTCGAACCTCTGGTCAACTGTGATTCCTTGGCCCGCACATCAGGCGCCGCTCTCGTTATCGGTCCCGCTCCATGGCTACGATCCCTTTACCCCGAATATCTTACAGATCCCGCCATACTGGTTTGTCCTTCCAATGCCCACACCACGGTTGCGAGCTTACAGAATTCCAATGCCGAATGGGAAGTTCCCTATGCCTGCGACAATGGCAATGGCGAAGCCATCGCTGCACGAGGTCTGCATAAAGCCCAAAACAGTTATATGTACTTCGGATGGGTCTTCGACCGGTGGGATCTCCACCCCATGTCCCTCGCACAATATGGCGATCCGGATCATCAAGGTCCAGCCCAACTGATTCTCGGATGGGGCAAGGCCCTCGCAATGATTGGCGAAGCGCCTCACGACACAATAGCGGTTCATCAGGACATTGAGGTTGATCCACCCGACGGCAACGGCGGCGGTGATCGCATCTACCGGCTCCGGGAAGGCATTGAACGTTTTCTTATTACGGACATTAACAACTCCGCCGCCCATGCACAGGCACAAAGCACCCTATGGATCATGACGGATTTCGTCGTCACCGCTTCCCGATACTTCAACCATGTTCCCGGCGGCGCCAATGCGCTCTATCAGGACGGTCATGTACAATTTCTTCGATATCCTGGGGAAGCGCCGGTAAACATGCTTACGGCACAAGCTATGGAAGCCATACGGCTCTTTTTTTAACCATTCCGCCTATAAAACCATGTGCACTCCCATCCCCTCGCCGTGAAAAGGATAGTGTTAATTTCAATAAAGCATTGGCAAAGACTCTGCGCTTATGATATAATGTACAATTATAGGAATGGCCAATTGGCATAATTCACTGGGGACGATGCATGAGCATCTGGGCGCGGACACTTACGGTAGTTATAGCGTTAAGTCTCATTCTGTTGACGATATCTCTCTTGTTGACCGCATGGGACCACACGGGTATTCAGCACATCCTGACCGATCGCCAACAGGAGTTGCAAGATCTGCTCGGCAATAGCATCGACATGTGCAGCAGATCATTGAATGCATTCGCGTTCGATTATACGTATTGGGATGAACTGGTGGACTTTATGAAAACGGGGGATCCGGTTTGGGCAGACGAAAATCTAAAGGAATCCATGGGCACCTATAATGTAAGTGATTTATGGATATACCACACCGACTGCTCCCTGCATTATTCCATGTCATCATCGGGCGAAACCCTCCCTGAGATTGCCGCCATAACGGAACTGTTGCCTCGCATATTTGCCACGGACCGGTTGAATCATTTCTTCCTCCCTACGCTGGAAGGGTTGCTGGAGATTCGCGGAGCCACCATCCACCCGACCGAGGATAAAGAGCGAAAAACCCCGCCACAAGGTTTTTTTATTGCCAGCCGGCGGTGGGACACGGAATATTTATCCATGTTGGGCAAACTGATCGGCGGATCAATAGAAATTGTTTCGAAAACAACCGCCACGCCGCAACCACCCAAATCCGAATACGGATATAGCCTATTCATTATCAGTAACGAACTCCGAAGCTGGGATCACAAACCCATAGCATGGGTCGTTGCCCATATCCCCTCCGACGCGGTCTCCTATTATTTAAACACCATATGGTGGTCGCTGGGACTCAACTTCGGGGTACTGGTTACCATAGTAGGGTTGGTCGCCCTCATCCTGCTGTATTGGGTGGTCCGCCCGTTGCACCTGATCCGGAGCACACTCAACTCGGGCAATACCGGCTCCTTAACCAAAATCGAATGGATCAGCACCGAATTCAGCGATATTGCGGAAGTCATCCGGAATTCGTTCCGGCAACAGAAATCGCTCCAAATGGAAATCGAGGAGCGCGTGCGGACACAATCTGACCTGGCCCGGCGAAATGAATTTATTGAGTCCGTTCTGGAGAGCCTTCCCATCGGATGCAATGTTCTGCGCTTGTCAGACATGTCGTTGCAGTTCATGAACCAAAAATACGCTGAAATCTGCGGATGGCCTAAGGAAGAAATCAGTGATTTTGCATCGTTCACACAGAACGTACTCCCCGATGAACAACGCGATCAGACCGCGCAGGCCATGCTGGCGGGCGTCCATCGTCCAAACCCAACAAATCTGAAAATCGAAGATCTAAGAATCCGGACCAAAACGGGAGAATGCCGCTATATCAATGTGCAAGCCTTCAAAATACCGGAACAGGACTTCATCATCACCACCTTGGAAGACGTCACCGAACAACACCAGGCACGAGAAGTGTTACTGCTGAACGAAACCCGGATGGAAGCCCTGCTCGAGATAAACCAGATGTCGTTTGACTCGGTAAGCGCCATTGCGGAACATTCCATGGAAAAGGCCATACAACTCACACAGAGCACTCTCGGCTTCGTAGCCTTCGCCAATGAAGAGGAAACCGTGCTCACCATGCACGCATGGTCTCACAGGGCCATGGAAGAGTGCCGCATTCAAAATAAGCCTCTGGTTTTCCCCATCGAGGCTACAGGACTGTGGGGAGAGGCCATTCGCCAGCGAAAACCCATCGTCGTCAATGACTATCATGCTGAAAACCCCTTGAAAAAAGGATGTCCGGAAGGCCATGTGCCCCTCCAGCGGGTGATTTGCATTCCCATATTCGACAATGATCGAATTGTGGTGGTGGCGGGACTGGCCAATAAAGCTCAGGAGTATAACCACTCGGACGTTCAACAGCTTACCCTCCTCATGGAGGGCATGTGGCGGCGCATTCAGCGCAAACAGGCCGAAGATCAACAACAACGGCAATCCTCCCTGAATGCCGCCCTCGCGGATTTACATGAACCGCTCACCTCCCCCGCCACCTCCATCCAGGAAACCGCACAACTGATCCTGCAACATGCTCAGACGCTCACCCACAGTCCTGAAGGGTTCGTATGTGAAGTACATATCGCATCAGGGATGATTCTGGATCACGCGATGACCCCCCTGTTCAATGGCCCGGCTGGCGCATATGAGAGCATTAAAAACGCCCTATCCTGCGGATTCGGCGAGACATGGCTCGACTCGGAAAGAACCGTTCAGGACGTACAATCCGGTTTTTATAATAACAACTTGCAGCGCGTGTGTGAATCCTTGGACATGCCGCTTATCCATCCACCCCTTCAGCGATTGTTGACGGTGCCCATACTCCTGGAATCAAAACACGCCGGGACGATTACATTGGTTAACTCTGACCGGGACTACACGGATCTCGACCTGCATGCCGTCCAACGGCTGGCCCAGTTTTATGCCCTGACCATCCAGCGCAAACGCGTGGAAGCGGATCTCCGGCGTTTGGCGGCCGCCATCGAGCAGGCCGCGGAAATTGTCATCGTGGCGGGGGTTGAGGGAGAAGTCAGATATGTCAATCCTGCATACGAATCCATTTGCGGCCGTTCCAGTCTGGATGTGCTGGGAGATCCCCTCTGGGCTGTTTTATCGGAAGACTCTTCCCAATACAGCGCTTTATGGGGCGAGATTCAGGATAAATTGCAGCAATCAGGAGTTTGGGCAGGGCCGTTGACGATCCGAAAACAGAACTCATCAGTGCGTCTGGAAGTGATGGTTTCCCCCGTGTACGACGATTCTGGCGTTATAACCAACCTGGTCGCCATTGCACGGGACGTCACATGGGAATCCGATCTTCAAGAACAATTACGGCATGCACAAAAAATGGAGGCCGTGGGGCAATTGGCGGGCGGCGTAGCCCACGATTTTAACAATCTGCTCCAGGTGATCACCGGTTACACCGATTTGGCCCTGGCGGCGGTGGAATCCGAAAGCCTGGCGGCGCAAAGCCTCCAGGAAATCCTGAACGCCTCGGAGCGTGCGCGCACGCTGGTGAACCAATTGCTCCTGTTTGGCAGGCGTAAAATCCAACAGCCCAAAAACATCAACCTGAGCGATACCGTGGAAAACGCCATGAAACTGCTGGGGCGGGTTATTGGCGAACATATCGAACGCGTGTATCAGAGCTGCGACGCTATGAAACCCGTATGCGCCGATCCCAACCAAATTCTCCAAGTCCTCATGAACCTGTGTGTAAACGCTCAAGATGCCATGCCGAACGGAGGTCGACTCACCATTGCCGTACGCATGGAGGAATTCGACGAATCCTTCTGTGCCGCGCATCCGTGGGCCATGGCCGGTGAATTTGCCTCCCTGTCGGTTTCAGACACCGGAACCGGCATGCCGCCCGAAATCCTGTCCCATATCTTCGAACCTTTCTTTTCCACCAAAGAGGTCGGAAAAGGAACGGGGCTTGGTCTTGCAACCGTCTACGGGATTGTACGGCAACACGATGGATTTCTGCACGTGGAAAGCGAAGTGGGAAAAGGATCTACTTTTTCCATTTATCTGCCGGTGAGTCAGGAGGCGGTTTTCGATGAAATCCCTGAGATCGAGGAAAACGGCTCCCCCATAGGAAAAGGGGAAAAAATCCTGCTGGCGGAAGATGAAGAAAATGTGCGCTATCTAACCTCTCAGTTGTTGAGAAACAAAGGCTATCGGCCCATTATCGCCCGGGACGGCGAGGAGGCCATTCAGTTATTCCAGCAGCACATGCATGAATTGAAACTGGTCGTCGTGGACGCCGTCATGCCCAAGAAAAGCGGCAGGGACGTCTATGACGCCGTACGCGCATGCCGGGAAGATCTTCCCATCCTTTTTGTCAGCGGATATAGTTATGAGGTTATCGAACAAGACAAAAAGCTTATCAATGCGACCCTGCTTCAAAAACCCTTCCGCCCCCAAGTACTTTTGAGCAAAATTCGGGAAATGTTGGACACGGGAACCGCTTAGCCCAACCGGTTGAACCGCCCCCATCGGAACATGAAGTCTGTATTAGGCCATATAATTCAGGATGGCGTCCGCAGTCTGGCCTATTCGGCCGTCCGACCACCGGAAAGAGGCCATCTGGGCAATATGATTCCCCCCTTTTGCCGCCAGATTGACATTGCGATAGCCCAGGCTAATTTCTTGAATGCCTGCTTCGCTGAGTCCAATCAATTCGCCCGCCTCCGATATGCCGTTCCCATTGTCCTTGAATAGCACCAGCTTCCCAAAATCCTTGTCCAGACGGTTAATCACGCCATCGTTATTGGAATCCAGTTTGCGCAATTCCTCATACCCGTTTACCGCGCCATTCTGATCGCCAAACAACTCTTTTCCACTGGTGATCTTGCCATCCCCATCGCGATCAATGGCCAAAAAAGCATCCCCGCCCGTAACAAAAGCCGTCCGGACTTTTTGACCGCTCCCCGTGATGTCAAAGAGCGCGCCCGCCGCGTAGTGGGTCAGTTCAATACCATCTCCATCCAAGTCAAACGTGATGGGATCGGACTGCTGAACCTGGCTTTGATCCACGGAAAACTCAAAGGAGAATTCGAATTCCATTTGAATGGAAAAACTCATGCTGACCGCCTGGGAAGATGACCCCGATGAGGAGGAAGTCAGGGCAGGAAAGAAACTATTGCCGAAAAACTGCTCCATCATCTGCTGGAAAAGATCGGAAATCTGCTGCTGGAAGTCCTCCAGGGCCGATCCATCGAATATAGACAGGAAATCATTGAAAAATTCATCCCCGGCATCCAGAAGTTGCTTCACAAAGCCGATAAACTGGTCCATAAACTCCTGTTGGTCCTGACCGGCCTCGGAAACGTTCGTAAAACCGTTCAGCGCCGATCCAGAAATGCTCATGGAGGCGCTGAAACGCATGGCCACCTGCTGGCTGGCTTCCATATACGTTTCCTGTTGAACACCGTCCAAATTCTCTCCCACCGCCTGCGTGCGCTGACTGAACTGCATTAATTCTTCCAGCCGCGTTTCACTGAAAAAAGAAAACTCCAACTGCTGCACTTGGGCCGCTTGGGTTTCTTGCCCGTCTTCCGTGCCGGTCAGATTCGCTTGCTGAAATTGCGCCGCCGATGAAACCCGTTGGTAGGTAAGACGTTGGAAGGCTTCCTCCACAAGCGCGGCGGGATCCAGGCCAGATTTCTGCATACTGTTGGAATCCTTGGCACTGGAATTTCCGGCAGAACTCGTCAGCCGGTTGAACGCCTGGATGGGGAGTTGATTCATTAAAGGAGAGAGGGCGGTCAACGATGCTATTCCCATTGTCATTTCCTCCGGGCAAAACCCATAATGCCCTGACTTTGAAATCCGTCGCATTCTATTTATCGGCCAGTAAAAGAAAATCCTTAACCTCTTCCTGTATAATTCCATCCTGCCGGAGACAAACCGGCAGAACGGCCCCTGAAACCTTGGGCAGGTGTTCAGCAAGGTCAATGGTGGAATGCAGCTTTAACCTACGGATACAGTAAAAGATGAATTGGACAGCGTTTATATATGTGGCGGTGCTGGCGGCGGCAGTGGGAGTCTCTTTCTTCATGGGGTTGGGCCAGGCGCCCCTGTTCAACAAAGACGAGTGCGCCTTTTCCGAGGCTACCCGGGAAATGATGGCCAGCGGCAACTACCTCATGACCTACCTCAACGGCGAACCCCGTTACGACAAACCCATCCTGATCTACTGGTGCCAGGCCGCCAGCGTGGCCCTCTTCGGCCTGAACGAGTTTGCGTTGCGCCTGCCCTCCGCCATCGCCGCCGCTATCTGGGTTTTCATCACTTTTCTCTTCACCCGGAAATTCTGGGATGCCCAAAAGGCCTTTCTGGCAGCCTTTTTCCTCGTCACCGCGGCACAGGTCAGCATGATCGCCAAAGCCGCCATCGCGGACGCCCTCCTCAACTGCTTCCTCACCATCGCGATGTTCTGCATATACCAATATTATGAAACTGGCCACAAAAAGCATATGTATATCAGCTTTGCCATGATGGCCCTCGGCATGCTCACCAAAGGCCCCCTCGCCATCGTCATCCCCTTCGGCGCGAGCTTCCTCTTCTGCCTCCTGCAAAAGGACCTCAAACGTTGGATCAAAGCCGTCTTCAACCCTGTCGGCATCCTCATCTTCCTTGCCATCGCCGCTCCCTGGTTTATCCTTGTAGTCCGCGAGCATGGCATGGACTATATCAACGGCTTTTTCTTCGAGCAAAACGTCAAACGCTTTGGCAGTTCCCTCGAACATCACGGCGGCAGCATCTTCTACTACATTCCCATCGTCCTCCTCGGTGTGCTTCCCTATACCACCCTTCTGCTCAAAAGCTTCCGGGACGTCCGCGCCTCCTTTAAAACCCCCATCACCCGGTACCTTCTTATATGGTTCGGGTTCGTATTCGTTCTCGTTTCCCTCGCAGGCACCAAACTCCCCCATTACATCATTTATGGATATCCCCCGCTCTTCATCCTGATGGCTCTGCAAGTAGACCGAATTAAGCGCGACGCCTGGCTGATTGTGCCGCCTGTGCTGCTGATTGCCGCTGCATTCATCACGCCCCGGGTATTGCCGCTGTTCGTGGATCGCGCCAAAGACCCATTTATCGCCGCACAACTGACCGCCACCATGGATGCGTTCCGGCAAATGCATGCGGGCACCATTCTGGTTTGTGCCTTGCTGCTGGTAATGGTCATTGGGCTGGTTCCCAAGATTTCACGAAACGTGCGCCTGATTGTCATGGGCCTGGCCACTGTTGTGGTGGTGAATGTGGTGGGGATGGCGTTGATCGGCCAAGTGATGCATCAGCCGGTCAAGGAAGCGGGCCTCATTGCAAAACAACACACCGGTCCGGTCGTCATTTGGGAAACCAAGCAATGGGAATCAGGCTTGGTCTTCTACATGCAACGCTTCACGGAAAAGCGCTGGCCCATGAATGGCGATATTATTTTCACGCAATCCCATATTCTTCCCAATTTGGCGGAAGCGGATATCCTCTATGAGAAAAATGGCTTTGTTTTAGCAAAAATCAAACATATTCATGGTACATAAAAACAAATAAGGAATATGTGCGCCATGAATGAGTCTCTTTTTCTTTTTTTTAACCAGCAATTCCGGTTTCCTTTCCTGGATACCATCCTGCCCGTCTTTTCCGACAAAGATTACATCGTCATCCCATTTATTGCCGTCGCCATCGCTTGCTTTGCCTGGGGACGGCGCGTGCATCGTCTGGCGATCATTGCACTGGCGCTCGCCATTGCTGTCACCGATTTTAGTTCCGAGAAGTTTGTAAAGGAACTTTTCAAAGAACCGCGCCCATATGCCTCCCTGCCAAACGTACATGTGTACCGGGACGATACCTGGTTCGTATATGAACAGGGCTGGTCGGCCTTTGACCGGCGCCGCAGCAACGCCTTTCCCAGCACGCACGCCGCCAACATCGCCGCCGCGGCAACCATTCTTGGCGTCCTTTCTCCCCCCACGCTCTGCATTACCATCCCCCTCGCGCTCCTGACCGGTTGGTCTCGCATCTACACCGGACATCATTTCCCCCTGGATATTCTGGGCGGCTACGCATGGGGCATCCTCTGTGGAGGCAGTATACTTTTATTCATACGATGGGCGGCCCGCAAACTCTGGGGGCCCGCGCCTGAAACGCCCGAACCCCTGTGTTGGGAGAGAAAAGCTTTTTATGGGCTGCTGTCCGCCTGGGCCATCTTCAATTTCATCTTCCTTCACCTCCACCTGTTCGATCTCTCCGGCGATGAAGCCCTCTACTGGGACATGTCCCGCAACCTCGATCTCGGCTATTACAGCAAACCCCCGATGATCGCCTGCCTTATCGACATCCTCGTGGGGGCAGGCGGCCATAAGGAATGGTCCATTCGCAGCGGCGCAATTATATTCTCCTGTGCTGCTATTGGATTTCTGCACGCACTCACCGTACGGATTTCCAAAAGTGAAAAAGCCGGATTGATCGCCGCCATCGTTGCCATCGCCGCGCCCAGCACCTGGGCAGGATCCGTCATCATGACCA
>ERZ795059.5055-NODE-5055-length-12111-cov-6.179164_pt1 | contig 12111 bp, 9 predicted proteins | sample MGYA00375143_ERZ795059 | MGnify/ENA primary metagenome ERZ795059 (study PRJEB30188, sample SAMN05720168) | activated sludge metagenome | isolation source: Anaerobic digester | place: USA | collected 2015-01-07 ... | reverse complement strand
GTGATTGCTTGCCATCACCCTGAATGGTAATAATCTTATCAAAGTTGGCTTCGAAAACAAACTTGTTGATAACGGCATCGAAGCGCATACTCTTGCTATAACCATACGCATTACCACACCGGATAATGTAGGTATCAATTTTATCGCTTAGTCTTCTTACATGTTCTTCACCACGGAGTTTTGAAACGGCATACGGTGTTTGTGGATTCAGTGCTGAATTTTCATCAACGGCATCTTTTGACGAACCGTAAACTCCTGTACTGCTCGTATAAACAAAACGTTTTACATTACTTTCTTCAATAGCATAAACAAGTTCAGCTGTTCCCCAATGGTTTACTTGTTCGTACATGTGTGCATCTGAACTGGCAAAGGGTGTTGTTACTTTTGCTGCTAAGTGATACACCACATCAACCCCTTTTAAATTCTTTCGAAGACTTCTTGAATCCAGAAGCTCTCCTTTTACGAAAGATATCTTTCTGTATTGCTGAAGCCTTAAGCCCAAAAACATGTTGAAGTTTAACCTGCTGAGGTTATCATAAATTACAACTTCTTTAACTTCTGGATTTGCGATCAATTGAGAAATCAACTCGGTGCCAATATAGCCAGCACCACCGGTAACCAATACTTTCATTTCTACTTGCTTATTAAATCAGTGTGTAGTCCGCATTCTATTTTATTAAGGCCGAACCAACGTGCCTCTCGCTCTTGCATTTCGGGATCCAATTTACGGGTACAAGGTTCACAACCTATACTCACATAACCTTTTTCTTCCAAAGGATGCTTTGGTAAATTATATTCCTTCTGGTATTGCCAGATCATCTTTGCATTCCAATCCAGCATCGGGTGAAAACGAATTGATCCATGTTGTGCAGGTTGTTCTACCTTCATGGCAGCACGAACTGAACTTTGATCTGCCCGAACTCCATTTATCCAGATATCATTTGATCGGAGGATTCCATCCATAGGCTGCGTCTTATTCAGATAGCAGCAATGATCGGGATCGGAAGTAAACAGTAGTTTTCCTTCAGAATCGCGCTGCATAAATTTTGGAACATCAGACTTTAGATCAACGATCGGTAATCCAAAAAGCTCAGCTATATGATCTCTAAATTGAACTGTTTCCGGAAAATGATAGCCCGTGTTGATAAAGTATACAGGAATTGATCGGTCGATTCGACTGAGCATGTGAAGGAGTACCAAACTATGCGATTGGAAGGAAGAAGTGGTAAACATCTTCTTTCCTGAAGCCTGGTAATCCTCAATTTTAGCCTTAATTTCTTCAAATTTCATGCAACTCATCTGTTAAGTAAAGCACTCTAACTACCTAATAATCAGTTTGACTGATTCGTTGTGTTGAATTATAACTTCAGTTTACTACCTTCGATTCCCTTAAAAACCAAACCTTAAACCGAATTGAGCCCTAAATATCGCTTTCTTTTGGCAGTCTTGCTCACCCTGTTTGCAATTTGTAGTCAGGTTGTTTTTGGACAGACAAAAGAAATTCGTCAGGACGTAATTATCAGCAATGCCAAATTAGGTGTTGAGTTAAGTTACCTACAACCAGAAGATTGTACAGCTGGTTCAGGTGCAATCAATATATCTGTTGGAGGCGGATCCGGGAACTATACTTTCAAATGGATTGGTCCATCTGGATTTACAGCTTCAAGCCAAAATATTTCAGGTCTGGTTAGCGGAAACTACGCTTTAGAAGTAAAAGACGGTGCAAACTGTACGATCCTAAAAAATTTCACCGTTGGTTCCGAATGCACAAGTCCTTGTAATCTTGGTATATCAGGAGTTGTTACCAATGCAGCAGCCTGTAATCTGACGACCGGAAGGGTAGTGCTAACCGTATCGGGCGGCTCGGGCTCATATAGTTATACCTGGTACAATGAGTTGTTTAGTCCGGTGGCATCTACAAAGGATTTACTTTCAGCACTGGCTGGAGTTTATTATGTAGAGGTTGTGGATGTAAATAAAGCAGGCTGTTCTGTTTTTTCTGTATATACCATTGACTCACCTTTTAAAGTCAATTATACATCAGCGTTAAATACTACATGTGCTCTTCCTTTTACTGGCTCAGCTACAGCTGTTTCAACAGGGGGTTCAGGTAACTACTCCTACGAATGGGTTTATCCGGATGCGGTTACAAAGAAGACCGGTGCAACTTTATCAGGCGTTTCGGGTGGGAGTTACTCCGTTAAGGTAAAAGATAATACACTCGGCTGTGGGATAACGAAGTCGGTTTATATTTCAAACTCTGCAACGGCTAAATTGAATCTAACAGGTTTAGAAACAGCAAGTACCTCGTGCAGTCCGGGAAATGGAGGTATTGACATTTCGGTTTCGAATGGCACTGGTGATTATAGTTTTACATGGTATAATCAAACAACATTTGGATTTGCATCGGCAACGGAAGATTTACAAACTGCAGTACCGGCTACCTATAGTGTTTATGTAACTGATAATATTTCAAAGTGCAGCCTTTATCAACAGTTCACTGTTTTAGATCAGACTTCGAAGCCAACGTTTACCGTAAGCAAGATTGATAATGAAAATTGTTCAGCACCATTTAATGGGAGTGGATCAATTGTTCCGTCAGCAAGCTCAGGCTCTTTTTCAGCAACGTGGTTTGATGGAAAAGAAATTGTGTCCACCTCCTTATCGCCTACTGCACTTGCTCCTGGTTCCTACGGAGTTACGTTGACAGACAATGGCAATGGTTGTTCAACTTCGAAAAATTATGCGATTGATCCCATTGTAATAGAAGATCACTCCAAATCACCGCTTTCGGTTAGTATTGATCAGGTAATTCAAAATTCAAGTTGTGGTTCACCGAATGGTGCAATTCAACTTTCTATTACAGGTAATAATTATTCAGTTTCCTGGGTAGGTCCAAATGACTTTACTTCTTCGCAGGAAAATTTAACCCAGTTGGATTCAGGTCAATACACACTTCTTGTATCAGCAGTTTGCAACGCAGCTCCCATAATTGCTCCGCAACAAGTTCTTGTGCAACCAGACGAAGCCGTGCGACTTAGTTTATTGGATTTTATTTCTGATCCAGACGGCAACCTTGATCCAACTTCTTTTGAAATTATTCAGCGGCCAGCCAGTGGTGCATCTGCTCAGATTGAACAGAATAATGAGTTACTAATCCGGTATCAAAATATTTCTTTTCGAGGTTCAGATCGTTTAACCATTAAAGCATGCGATTTGTTGATGGCATGTTCAGAAAACGTAATCACATTAAATATTGAAGATGTTATTGTTCACAATGCTGTAGCACCCAATAGTTCTGGAGACAATCGCTTTATGCGCATTTTTAATTTACCCAAAGGAAACCGGGTAAGTATTTTTAATCGTTGGGGAGATCTGATTTTTAAGGTAGATGAATACGACAATGAAATTCCAGGCAAGCGATTCGAAGGCATTAGTCATGATGGCAAAGGACTTCCTAGCGGCACGTATTTCTATTCCATAGAATTTGAAAGCGGTGTGAGACCGCTTACCGGATACTTGTCACTAAAGCAATCCTGATAGTGTTATGAGAAGAGTAGAACAAGCTATCGACTTTGTAACAGAAATGAAGTCCTTAGTACAGATTGTTTTTTCGCGTGGTTCAGTATCCTGTTCCTTTCCTAATACACTAAGCCTATGCGATTAACTCTACTCATTTCTATTCTCATTTTATTTACCATTAGCCTGCATGCACAGAACGATCCTTTGTATGCACAGTACTTAAACAATCCGTTGCTTATTAATCCGGCATACACAGGCTTAAATAATAATTTCAATACTTCCATTACCTATCGTAAGCAATGGGCAGGTTTTGAAGGTAGTCCAAGCACAGCTAATGTTACAGCGCATACTTCATTGCTCAATAACAAAATGGGTGTCGGTCTTATGCTTTTGCAGGATAAGATAGGTAATTCAAACAATACTGAAATTCAAGGTACCTATGCGTATAAAATTGGGTTTGACGACAAGTATCTTTCATTTGGATTACAAGCGGGCATATTAAATTTCAGGAGTGATAATACCTTAATCAATCCATACGATAAGGGTGACGCTGTCTTTATGCAGAATCAAAACATTACTAAACCCAGTTTTGGTGCTGGTATTATTTTAAAGAGCGATCGTTTCTTGATCGGGCTTTCTGTTCCACGAATGTTGAAAGCCACAGGCACATTTCTCGACAGCGCATCAAATGCATTTCAGGCAAGCTTGTATAGTCAACATTTCTATGCAACAACGGCTTATGTTTTTTATCTCACCCAACGTGTTCGACTTAAGCCATCCATATTGGTAAAGGCAGTGAAGGGCGCACCTGTATCCATAGACTATCAGACAAACATTATTCTGGATGAAAAATACATTGCCGGATTGTACATACGTAATCTGAACAGCATTGGTGCATTGATTCAATTTAAGTTCACCAAAGGTTATCGGTTTGGATATGTTTATGAAATACCTTTGAGAAATTCAGTGGGTACTCAGTTCAATACCCATGAGATCAGTTTGGGTATTAATCTATCCCTGTTTAGTTCGCACGATACATTCATATCAAATTTCTAATAAACAGGTAATTAAATTCAACTTTAAGACTGTCTTCGTTAGCCCATTCTGAACCTTTTATCCGTATTCATGTTTAACTTTGGAAGATGAAAGTAAAGGTTTCCAGAAAAGAACATTTTAATGCGGCACATCGCCTATTCAACGCAGATTGGTCTGACGAAAAGAACAACCTTGTTTTTGGTAAATGTAATAATCCCAATTATCATGGTCACAACTACGAGCTTGTTGTGAGTGTTATCGGTGAACCAGATGAAGAGACAGGCTATGTATTTGATATGAAGGTGTTAAGCGACCTTATCAAAGCGAATGTCTTAGTGAAATTCGATCATAAAAATTTAAACCTGGATACTGAATTTTTTCACAGCTTAAATCCTACTGCCGAAAACATTGCAGTTGTTATCTGGAGAATACTTCGTCAAAAAATAGATTCGAAATTTGAATTGAAAATTACTTTATATGAGACAGAAAGAAATTTCGTTGAATATCCTGCCGCTTAAGCCGACAGATGATGAGTTTGATGACCATGTGGGCTCATCTGCCGATACTCCGCTTCGGTCGGATGCTTTTGATTTGGATGACGATCAAAAGGTAGAAAAAATCGAAAAACACTTTCGTGAGATTATGAACATTTTAGGCCTTGATCTTACCGATGATAGCCTGAACGGAACGCCACATCGTGTTGCCAAAATGTATGTAAAAGAGGTTTTTAGTGGATTGAATCCAAAGAACAGACCAACTGCTCGTTTATTCGAGAATAAATATAATTACGATCAAATGTTGGTGGAGAAAGACATTACCTTCTACTCACATTGCGAACATCACTTTGTTCCCATTTATGGCAAAGCTCACGTAGCCTATTTTTCGAGCGGTAAGGTAATTGGTCTTTCAAAGATTAACCGAATCGTACAATATTTCTCAAAACGTCCGCAAGTGCAAGAAAGGTTAACCGTTCAGATCGGGATGGAGATGAAACGCGTTTTAAAGACAGAGGATATTGCTGTGGTGGTAGATGCTAACCATATGTGCGTGGCATCGCGAGGTGTAGGCGATACAAACAGTAAAACAGGTACGGCATATTTTTCCGGAAAGTTTAAAGATGAAAACGTCAAGCGCGAATTTTTGAATTATATAAACGCGAAATAAAAATTCCATAATCTTATAGGGACAACTTAATCCCTTCATATTTTATTCATAATTAAATGGCTATTTTGGTGCTCCAAACCAAACCCTCTATCTTAATTATGGCCTTAGAAAAGGACATTCAACAAACCGATTTTCGTAACGAGTACCAGAAAGGGCTTCTTAATATTTGTTACACCTATTATTTTTTGATTAGCCATGTAAATGAGCTCTTCAAAAAGCACGACATTACCCGACAGCAATACAATGTATTGCGCATTTTACGCGGTCAGCATCCTAATCAGGTTTCAGTTTATTCTATACGCGATAGGATGCTCGACAAAATGTCAGATGCTTCGAGAATTGTAGAACGATTGCGTCTGAAGGAACTCGTTATTCGCAAGAGCGCTGAAAAAGATAAGCGGGCAGCAGCTGTTTCCATTAGCGATCAGGGTCTTGCTTTGTTGGAAGCCATGGAGCCGGAAACGGAAATAATGGATTCACTGTTATCCAATCTGAGCGAAAAAGAAGTTCAGCTACTTAATACCTTACTCGACAAAATAAGGTCGGGCCTTTCATCACTTCCGAATGCGGAAGCAAAAAATGAGAAGGACAAAGCAGTTGAAAAAATTCGTACTTTAGCATCCCTTTAAAATCAAACATTATGGTATTCGATTTAGACATGATCAAAGCGTTGTACAAGGAAATGCCGAAGCGCATTGCCAACGCCAGAAAAGTGGTGAACAAACCCCTTACATTATCCGAAAAAATCCTCTATTCCCACCTTCATGTAGATCAGAAGCTGGAGAATTTTGGCAGAGGCAAATCATATGTAGATTTTGCCCCGGATCGTGTGGCCATGCAAGATGCAACAGCTCAAATGGCATTGCTTCAATTCATGTCTGCAGGTAAGCCAAAAGTAGCCGTGCCTTCAACCGTTCATTGCGACCATTTGATTGTGGCAAAAGATGATGCGAAGAGCGACTTAACAGTAGCGAATTCAGATAGCAAAGAGGTTTTTGATTTCCTTTCTTCTGTCTCTAATAAATATGGTTTAGGTTTCTGGAAACCTGGAGCCGGTATTATTCACCAAGTGGTGTTAGAAAATTATGCTTTCCCTGGTGGTATGATGATTGGAACTGATTCTCACACTGTGAATGCAGGTGGTTTAGGAATGGTGGCGATTGGAGTTGGTGGTGCCGATGCTGTTGATGTAATGGCAGGCATGGCTTGGGAATTAAAATTCCCTAAACTCATAGGTATAAAATTAACCGGGAAATTAAATGGCTGGACATCTGCAAAAGATGTGATCCTTAAAGTAGCAGGGATACTAACTGTGAAGGGTGGGACTGGAGCCATTGTAGAATATTTTGGCGAAGGCGCAACGTCCATGAGCTGTACAGGTAAAGGTACGATCTGTAATATGGGAGCTGAGATTGGTGCAACAACATCAACTTTCGGTTATGATGAGTCCATGTCCCGTTACCTTAAGTCAACAGGTCGCACAGAAATTGCAAAGCTTGCTGATTCCGTGAAAGAACATTTAACAGGCGATCCTGAAGTATATGCAAATCCAGAAAAATATTTTGATGAAGTAATTGAATTGAATCTGTCTGAACTTGAGCCGCATTTAAACGGTCCGTTCACACCAGATTTGGCGACCCCGATTTCAAAACTAAAAGCAGCAGCAGCAGCGAATGGATGGCCTACAAAAATTGAAGTAGGGTTGATTGGGTCATGTACCAATTCATCATATGAAGATATTGCGCGTGCAGCCAGTTTAGCAAAACAGGTATCGGATAAGGGATTGAAAACCAAAGCTGAGTTCACCATCACACCAGGATCTGAACAAGTGCGTTTCACTATTGAGAGAGATGGATTTGTAAGTACCTTTAATAAAATTGGAGCGAAGGTCTTTGCAAATGCATGCGGTCCATGTATCGGTATGTGGAGTCGTGTTGGTGCAGAGAAGAAAGAGAAGAACACGATTGTTCACTCGTTCAATAGAAATTTCCAATCGCGTAACGATGGCAATCCAAATACCTATGCCTTCGTTGGTTCACCAGAATTGGTTACTGCATTGGCGATAGCTGGTGATTTGAATTTCAATCCATTGACGGATTACCTTACCAACGAAAGAGGTGAGCAAGTAAAGCTGGATCCACCAACAGGAGATGAATTGCCAGCAAAGGGATTTGATGTAAAAGATGCGGGCTTCCAGGCTCCTGCAAAAGATGGTAGTAAGGTAAGCGTAAAGGTAAGCCCTACATCAGATCGTCTTCAATTGCTTGCTCCATTCAAAGCATGGGAAGGTACAGACTTAAAAGGTCTTCGCTTGTTGATCAAGGCAAAAGGAAAATGTACAACCGATCATATTTCAATGGCCGGTAAGTGGTTAAAGTACCGCGGACATTTAGATAATATCTCAAACAACTTATTGATCGGAGCAACCAACTTCTTCAATGAGAAAATTAATAGTGTGAAGAACGGACTCACCGGATCTTTTGATGAGGTGCCAAACGTTCAGCGCTATTACAAAGCACAAGGCTTTGGTTCAATAGTAGTGGGTGATGAAAACTACGGAGAAGGTTCATCACGCGAACATGCTGCGATGGAACCTCGCCATTTAGGTGTGCGCGCTATTCTGGTGAAATCATTTGCGCGTATTCACGAAACCAATTTGAAGAAGCAAGGTATGCTTGCCCTTACGTTTGCAAACAAAGAAGATTACAATAAAATTAAAGAGGATGATGCAATTGATATTGTAGGCTTAACAACATTCTCTCCAGAGAAACCCTTGTCGTTAGTGTTGAATCACAGCGATGGATCAAGTGATACAATATCAGTGAACCATACTTACAATGCAGGTCAGATCGAATGGTTTAAGGCAGGGTCAGCATTGAATCAAATGGGAATCAATACGGCAGCAAATAAAAAATCAGCGCCAGCCAAGAAGGCTGTTAAGAAAGTAGTAGCTAAAAAAGTAGTTAAGAAAGCTGCACCTAAAAAAGCAGCGAAGAAGGTAGTTGCTAAGAAAGCTGTTGCTAAAAAGGCAGTGAAGAAAACGGTGGTAAAAAAAGCAGCTAAGAAGGCGGTGAAAAAAGGCGCACCAAAAAAAGGTGCTAAGAAAGTAGTAGTGAAGAAGGTAGTAAAGAAAACCGTTTCTAAAAAGACTACAAAGAAAGCTCCTGCTAAAAAGAAGGCCGCCAAAAAGAAAAAGTAAGCTATGTTTTAGCCATAAAGAAAAAGCCTCCCGATAAATCATCAGGAGGCTTTTTTCTTTGTAGGGATTCCATATTCCGAATTCCCTATTCTGTACTCTTCTTAGTGATGATGTCCACCAGCACCGTGAACATGCCCGTGTGATACTTCTTCCGGTGAAGCTTCACGAACATCTAAAATTTCAACAGCAAAGTTTAATTCAACACCTGCTAAAGGATGATTGGCATCAACCGTTACTGAATCCAGATTTACTTCGGTTACGGTAACGACTTCTCCTTGGTTCGTTTGAAACTGAGAACCGACTCTTACTTCCTGATCGCCAAATGCTGAGCGCGGAACTTTTTGAGTCATGGCTGGATCTTTTTCTCCATAACCTTTTGCTGCAGGTATTTTCAATTGGAATTTATCTCCTTTTATTTTTCCTTCTAATCCCTCTTCCATGCCCATAATTAAATTACCCGCGCCATGCAGATAGACAAGTGGATCACGGCCGCTACTGGTGTCAAGAATGGTACCTGTATTATCGGTAAGGGTGTAATGAATAGACGCGACTTTGTGCTTCGAAATGTTCATAATACGTTGTTTTTGATGATTAAAATAATGATCCTGATAATGAAGAATCAAAGGTAAATAATTTATAAACATCTCTGAATTTCAGACAGAGATCAACAATAAACCATTTGGTATAAGTAATTGTTCCCAGAACCCCTTGTTTGATTAATGGACTTCGTTTTCTTATACTAAAAACTTTTCTCAATGTAAAAGAGTAAAAAAAATCAAATGAGGGTTCTTGTTTCACTGATCCTGTCTTTGCCATCAAAATAAAAAGATCACATGTAATATTACTGTCTGTTTATGATCGAATAGAGAGAGAATGAAGGCGAGGTGTTTCAGATAGTTTGAATAACTTGCAGCGTGAAAAAAATATTTGTTTTTGTTTGGCTTACGCTCGCCATTGGCGCACAACTCCATGCGCAAACTCTTACCGATAGCAATTTGCCAATTATTATTATAACTATGGATAATAATCGGTCAATTCAAGATGAGCCAAAGTTACTCGGCAATATGAAAATTATTGACAGAGGACCGGGCCAGCGAAATTTTGTGACAGATGAAACAATTCCGGCTGCACTAAACTATAATGGGCGAATGGAAATCGAGATCAGAGGTTCAAGTTCGCAGTCATTGCCTAAAAAGCAATACAGCTTTACAACATTACTGGCAGATAATATTTCAAATAACAATGTGGAACTTTTGGGTATGCCCAAAGAAAATGATTGGATTTTAAATGGTCTGGCATTTGATCCATCATTAATCCGTGATTACATATCCTATAATCTTTCAAGAAGAATAGGAGAGTATGCGCCACGCACAGTGTATTGTGAAGTGATTATCAATGGCATTTATCAAGGACTCTATATTTTACAAGAGAAAATTAAGGCCGATGATAATCGGGCTGATATTTCAAAAATTGAACCGGATGATAACACCTTACCTGATGTATCCGGTGGTTATATTACAAAGATTGATAAAGTTTCTGGAGATGATGTTTCTGCATGGAAAGTTTCAAGCTATATCGGCACTAATGATGTAAACTTCATTCATGAATTCCCCAAGCCATCAGACATAACATCACAACAAAATCTATACATCAAATCAAGATTTGATGCTTTAGGTACAACCTCCAAGGCCGGAAATATTTCGTTCGTGGATGGTTATCCATCCGTAATTGATGTTCCGTCCTTTCTCGATTTTATGATTATGAATGAGCTTGCAGCTAATGTTGATGCTTATCAGATCAGTACTTATTTTCATAAGGATAAAAATGGAAAGCTCCGTGCCGGACCTATATGGGATTTTAACCTAACCTATGGAAATGATTTGTGGCGGTGGGGATTCGATAGAAGTAAAACCAACACCTGGCAGTTTTTTAATGGCGATAACATTGGTCCTCGGTTCTGGAAAGATTTGTTTGATAACCCATCATACAAGTGTTACCTATCCAAACGATGGAGTGAGCTGACAGCAAGTGGAGCACCACTTAATATAGCCAGTCTCAAAACATTTATTGATGAAACAGTCGTATTAATAAGCGAGGCTGCAGCCAGAAACATTGCACGATGGCCGCCTATCCCTGAAGATCATCCATCTGGTCACGAATACGATTATGATTTGGAGATAGCAAACATAAAAAGTTTTTTAGAGGAGCGCATTACGTGGATGAACGGTAACATAGGCTCATCCTCATTGTGCAGTAATGTAATTACACCGCCATTAGTCATTAGTAAAATCATGTACAATTCGGGTACGTCAACAGAATTTCCTGATAGCAACGATCAGGAGTTTATTGAAATTACAAACAATGGAAATGAAGATATTAATTTAACCGGTATGTATTTTGGAGGAATTGGTTTTGTGTATCAGTTTCCGGCAGGTTCAGTACTTCCAGCGCACGCTGTCGTGCAATTAGCAAATCACAGAGAAACCTTCACACAAAAATATAACTTCAATGCATTTGGTGAATTTACGCGAAGCCTGAATGATGATGGACAAAAATTAACATTGCTTGATGGCTTTGGAAATGTAATTGATGAAGTGGAGTATTCGAACAAAGCTCCGTGGCCAAATGCAGATGGTAACGGTAGTTATTTACAATTAACAGATGTTGATCTTGATAATAATGTTGCTACCAACTGGATTGCTTCAGACGATGAAATATTCAGTACGGTTACCGAAGCAGAGCAGGACTTGGTTGCCAGCATCAAAATTTATCCAAATCCAACGGAAGATTTGATTAATGTAAAGAGCAGTGGTGCAATGACCAGTATTCAGCTTCGTGATCTTCAAGGCCGGTTAGTGGAAACCATTCAGGCTGACACGGATTTCACTACATTCAGCATGGCAAATTTTTCTGCAGGAATGTATTTGCTGAATGTTTCAATAGGCGGAAGATCTGCTGTGCTGAAAGTAGTGAAGCATTAAGTATTTCTAATAACTTGATGGATCCCTGCTGTTCCAAAGTCTTTATGAAGATGGTACAAGTGATCAGTTACGCTCGCGCCAGTTCCAGTTTTTAGAGATGCCCTCCATTAAAACTTACCAAATTTAAGTGTTAGGTTATACGATATATTTGAAAGATCATTATCACTTAATCCCGGAGCATCACTTCCAAAGGCAGCTCGATACGAAACA
>ERZ795059.5053-NODE-5053-length-12115-cov-9.678690_pt1 | contig 12115 bp, 9 predicted proteins | sample MGYA00375143_ERZ795059 | MGnify/ENA primary metagenome ERZ795059 (study PRJEB30188, sample SAMN05720168) | activated sludge metagenome | isolation source: Anaerobic digester | place: USA | collected 2015-01-07 ... | reverse complement strand
TCTCAATTTTGCCGCTTCCTTCTATGCATCCAAAACCTGCGCCAAACGCCAGCACCACGACTACTCCCTCACCCCAGAAGACCAGGCACACCTCCATCCCATTGCCAACGACTACCTCCCCCTTGCACAGGTGAACCTTAACAAAGCCCTGCAACACATTTTACACTGGCAATGTAGTTGTAGCCTTCTTTCTAATGCAAATCAGAACTGCCACCATTGTACCATGTCGATGGCAGGTTTCATAGACCATCTGTTCGGGTATATTTTATTTGTTTATAGGCAGCGCTTCGCTGCGGAGCCCGGGGATTTTGGCGTTTTCGGGGGTGCGGAGGCGCGCGCAGGCGGACCACTCTCCCCCACCCTGGGTAATTTTCATGAGCAGGGTGTTGCAGCCTTCGTTCAGGGTGATATCAACTTTGTCCTGGCCGGGCGTGCAGGGGCGGATGGCATTGTTTGCATGAACAACCGTCCCGTTCAGCCAAATTTTAATGCCGTCGTCACTGCCCACTTCCAATTTTGCGGGCTGGGCGTTGTCCGAGTAGACAAAGGTGCGCAGATATGCCGTGCGGTTATCGCCTTTCCACACTTTGTCCAATTCCACCAGAAATGGTCTGTCTTTACTGGTTCCGACAGGCACGAGCCGCCATTCAACCCCTGCGGCATCCGCAGATTCCGGCGGGAAAACTTCGTCGAAGAGTTTTTGCCCGTCGACGTTGTCTTTCATGAAGGGTCCCGCAGCCTGCCATGCGGTCAGGTATTCTTCCAATTTATCCACGTAAGCCAAAATTTCCTTGGCCTGATTGACGGGAAATTCATTCTGTGAGGTCTGCACAATGCCGTCCAGGATGGTTTTTACTTCCTGGGGATAATTGCCCGCAATGCATTTCGCGATCTTGACCACCGCCACTTCCGCTTCCGCTTTTAGTGCTTCGTCGGCAAGATATTTCGCGGCAATGCGCAGTGCGGCGATGTTGGCGGTGTTGGAAAGCCCGGAAAGCACGCCTTTTTTATCGTCCGGACTCTTGGCGAGGTTCATGGCATCGTCATACATCGCCGCGGTTTCTTCCGGTGCACGCGAGGGGTCCAATCCAATGAGCCGGACATAGCCGCGCAGGGCCAAGACCGCATGGGCAGGATTGGCGGATTCCCGCGCGGTTTTCACCAATTCATTAAGCGGTCCGCAATCCGGCCAGTCGGAGAGCGCCTTGATAGCAGCGGATTTCACCGCATCGTCCGGATTGTTGAGCGCCTCCAACAACACCGGCAGCGCAGCGGCGTGTTTCAACGCACCCAAGCCTGCAATAGCCTGTTCTTTCTCCGGCGTATTCGCCGCAACCGTGAACGCTTCCTGATATAGCTTCACGGATTCCTCGGCGGGCCGATCGCAGGGAAGTCCCAACAAGTGGATGTATCCGCCAATGGCCAAGACGCCTTCCGGCGTCGCAGGGACTTCCTTTGCCAAAACCAGCAGATCATCCTTGGGTGCCGGCGTGGGCCACATGCTGAGCGCTTGAATTGCCGCTGTTTTCAGGGAAGAAGTTGCGTCTTTCAGCGCTTCACGCAGCGTGGGCAAACCGGTATCATCGCCTATCTGGCCCAATGCAAGGAGCAGGGCCGCTTTGGATTCGGGATTCGGCGCGCTGCCTATTCCCGCAATCACGGCGGCGGTGCGCTGCGCCGGATCTGCCGCGCGTTTCGCAACCGCCGCCACGGTGCTCACCGCGTCGTTACGTTCTTCTTCGTTCAATGCATTCACCACCAACGCAACCACGTCTTGCAACACATTTGGGTCTCCGGCGCATTGCAACGCCTTGCGGGCTTCAGAGCGCACCCCGGCATCGGCGTCCGCGGCGCATTTCACCAACAGCGGCGCGGCACTGGCAGTTTTGCGTGCGGCGGAGGCACGAATCACTTCGATCTTAACCGGGGCTTCCGCACTCTCCATAGCGGTCAAGAGTGCCGCATCCACGGCTTCTCCACACAGGCGATTTAGACTATCCCGGGCAGCTTCCGCCTCATTGCCCTGTGCTGTGGAGGCTTGTTTCGCCAATGGAATCACCACCGACGCATTGCCCAACACCGGCAACGCCTTCAACGCCGCCAGGCGCACGTCCGCTTCGGGATCCACAGCCGCGGCAAGCACGGCGGGCAGGGATTCCGGCTTACCGCAGTCCGCCAAGGCTGTGATCAATTGCACTTTGCACACGGGTGGAAGATTGGCAAGTTCATTCGCAATTTCCTTGATAGCGGCCACTTCATTCAGTTTGCGCACCGCCGCAATTGCCGCGCTTTGCATCACCGGATCGCCGCCTTTGATCGTTTCAATAATCAGAGCGCCTGCCTGGCCGCGTAATGCCTCCACTTTCCCGCGCAATGCCGCCATACGAATCGGTTCAGGCATATCCGCCGCCGACAATTCGTCATACGCGGCGAGTGCCTTCTTCTTATACCCGGCGGCCGCTTCCGCCTGTGCACATTTCAGATATTCATCCAACGCCAAATCACGCAGCGCGCCCGTAGCGGTATTCTTGGTTTGCGCGAGGGCTTCCATGGCGTTTGTATTGGCAATCCTTCCCAACGCCGCCACAGCCGTAGCAGCCGTCAGCGGATCCGCATCGGCAGTCAGTTGCGCCAGCGACGGTACCGCCGCCGTGTCTTTGCGCATACCGATCGAGGAAATAATTCCGATACGCACTTTTCCCGTGGTGTGTTGCAGTGCGGTCCGAAGCACCTCCCCCGCCGAGGGGTGTGGAATCCGCTGCAATACAAAGCGGGCCATGTCTGAAGTTTCGGGGTTCATAAGCAATACAGCAAGCGCGGGCACCGAGGCGGCCCCCCCCACTTCGCTCAATTTTTCGCACAGGTATTCTTTCGCGGGAAGCGTGGCGCCGGTCTGCAGCGCGGCAAGGAGTTTCTTCTCGATTTCACCGATGCCCATACGTTTCCCGAGCGCATCCCGGATCAATGCGTCCAAATCCATTTGCGGTTCCAGGCTGTCACCAAACTGATACGGCGCAATATCCGCAAGGAGCCGGTCAATGGTCAATGCCACAAAACGTTTACGCAACGAAACCTCTTTGTCATTCGGAAAATCAGCCGGCACAGACTGCGTCACACGGCCCGTGGCGGCCCATTCCGCGCCCCGTTGGAAGGTCACGATGAATCCCGTGCATTGCATGGCGGGCGGCGGATTATCGCCTCCGGCATGACCTAGCACCGTATGGAAGATCCGGCCCCGGCCATAACCGATCGTGAACAGCATCAGTTCATCGCGGCCCGTACCCTTCTTTTCAGGGTCGGCAAAGGCGGTGGCAAGCAGGGTGAGATTTTCCGCCGGACCGCGCAATTGCATATACAGTTCATCCGTGTTATGCATCCAGGTTTCCGGTAAACCGCGCATGATGGGGTGGTTCTTGTCGCGGATCACGATGGGGAAGGCATGTTGCGCCGTGTGATTGCCGCCCGGACCCGGTGTTGTGCTATCCCGGACAATCTGCCCGTCTTTCCAATATGCATACGGACCAGATTGTTCATTGCGGTTCCCCCATCCGCCCAGGCCAATCATCTGATTGTATTCCGGCCATTCCGGAAAGGCATTGTCGGCCGCATGATACACCACCACGCCGCCGCCTTTTTTTACATAGTCCACAAACGCGGTTTTCGTAGTTTCGGGCCATGGATCGCCGACATAATCCAGCACCACCACATTATAGGCCTGAAAATCAGGCTTGAAATTTTCCATGCCGGGCGCACCGGCTTCCGGCGTTGTGGCGGTATCCACCACAAACAGGCCCGTATCGTCCAGGAGCGTTTTCAAGATGGGGCTGCTGGTTTTCCAGTCGTGATTATTCTGCCCCGTCACAATCAGAGCCTTAAGCGAAGGCGCGGCCTGCGCATGAAAAGCAAGACCAAAACTCAGAACAATCGTCATCGCGAGGAACATGAAGCGTTTCATACTGATTTCTTTCTTCGTTTGTTGCATCCAGGGATTCATGGGGGTTCTCCTTCTCAGACGCTCATGTCCAGGCTCCACGGGGCGCGCATGGCCCGTGAAAGCATCCGGTTGGCTTCGGAATCATTCGGGAAAAATTCTTTGCGGGGTTCAAACTTCACTTTACGCTCCAGCCTCATGGCGATGGTGCCCAAGTGTCCGATCATGATCGAATGGAATGCCACTTCGGCGGGCGTGATGGTTTCCGCGCGGCTGCGCACGCAGTCCAGGAAATTGCCGATGTGGTGATTGCTTTCATACAAATGAATTTCATTCGGCCCAATAACGGAATCTGCCAGGCCTTTCGGTTCCGTATCCATTCCGCCCCGATCCACGTGCACCGTGCCTTCCGACCCGATGAAGGTCACACCGCCGGGATTCCGGGAACTCACATGCATGGTGAATCCTTCCTCGAAGAAACATTTGAAATCATAATCCTCCGGCGTATCGAAGAGGCCGTCTTTCGCGGGCGGGAATTCGCCCCGGCCTTCAATTTCGATGGGGGCCGTACGCTCCGTGCCCATGCCCCACTGCGCAATATCGCAGTGATGCCCCGCCCAGTCGGTGAGTTGCCCGCCTGCATAGTCGCTTATCCAGCGGAAATTCCAATGGCAGCGCGCCGGACAATACGGCTTATACGGCGCGGGGCCCAGCCACATTTCATAGTCGAATCCTTCCGGCGCGGGCGAGGGTTTTGTATCACCGTTGTGAATGCTGTTTTTAGAGGGCAACCCCACTTTCACCAGTTTGATTTCGCCGATGCGGCCGTTGCGCACGAGTTCACACGCGAACCGAAAATGGCTCTGTGATCGCTGCCAACTGCCCGTCTGCCAGACCGTGCCATAGCGCGCGGCGGCGTCCACAATCGCCCGGCCTTCCGCGATGTTGTACGACAAGGGCTTTTCCGCATAGATATCCTTGCCCATGCGCGCGGCCAGAATCGCGGGAATCGCATGCCAATGATCGGGCACGGCAATGGATACCGCATCGATATCCTTCCGCACCAGCAACTCGCGAAAGTCGTTATAGGCCGCGCAATCTTCGTTGCCATATTTCCCGTTGATTTTGTCCCGCGCCGCATTGCGATGATTCGTATCCACATCGCACACCGCGAGCACCTGGGCGTCGGGCCGGTCCAGAAATCCATCCAGATTGGCATTGCCCATGCCTCCCAGCCCGATACACCCGACCGTGATGCGGTTGCTGGGGGCGGTGGCGCCATCCAATCCCAAAGCCGAAGAAGGAATGACATAAGGAAATGCCGCAACACCCGCGGCAAGCCCGCCGGTTCGTTTTAAAAATTGACGGCGGCTAATCGATTGCTTCTTTTTCATGAATCTCTCTCCTGATAGGCTGAGAACACAGAACCGAATTGGAAACGAAAGGATTATATCGGCTTGTCCCGCGCATTTCATCCCGAAGCAATGCTATAATTGTTTTTTAAAAGGATACACCCCTTGCGGGAAAGGTTTTGTATAAGGAGCCAAGGAGAAAGGCACGCATGGAACATCAAAAAGCAATCCAATATGTACTGGATAAGGGCATAATCGCAATTGTCCGCGCGGATTCCGGCGGCGATGACCTCGTGAAGGTCGTCGAGGCCGTGGCCGCGGGAGGCGTGCATTGCATCGAAGTCACCATGACCACTCCCGGCGCATTGGAATGCCTCCGCGCCGCCAGTGCGGCATTGAAAGGGGTGGACACCCTCCTGGGCATGGGCACGGTATTGGACGCGGAAACGTGCCGTATGGCGATCCTGGCGGGCGCGAATTTCATCGTTACGCCGGTGCTTGCGCCTGCGGTGATTGAAACCGCGCGGCGGTATAGCCGCCCCGTATGCTGCGGCGCTTACACCCCCACTGAAATCTTCACTGCGTGGCAACACGGCTCCGATTTCGTTAAGGTATTCCCCGCGAATGCCGGCGGACCAGACTACATCAAAGCGATTAAAGGCCCCCTGCCGCAGATTCCCCTTGTTCCCACCGGCGGCATCGAGTTACATAATATTGCGGACTTCATCAAGGCGGGCGCTTCCGCCGTGGGCGTCGGCGGCAATCTCGTAAGCAAGAAACTGATGGCCGCTCGCGACTTTGCCGGCATCACCGCAAACGCCAAGGCTTTTGCCGAAGCCATGGCCGCAGCTAAAAAATAGAAAGGAGGCAACCATACCCAAAAAATGCTTGTGAGAAATGCATTTGTCCGTTATAATGAAAGACTTAATTTGAATAGTGTTTGGGGATGAACCATATATGGTGGAGTTATGATTATGCGACATGGCGCGAGCTTGCTGGCGTCATTAGAGGGGATGAGCCGGGCAGCGTATCGTATTGCGCGGGAGCTGGCCAATAACAGCCGATCCGGCCTGACCGTGCGGTTTCTTTCCAAGAAATTGGAGATGCCGCAGGAAGAGGTCGAGTATCTGATCGACATCAATCACCGTCTCATGTTCACGGACCTCACCAAAATCAAGCTGGTGCCGGAAGGCTTCAACACCATCAAGCGCATTACGGACGGTCTGGAAAATCATGGTGATGTACCGTCGCTGTTCCGCCGCGTAAAAGCAATGGATCCGCACGATTTCCGGCGGCTGGAGGAGATCATCGGCTCGGAGGAGCCGCTGAGCAAGAAATCCGCCGCGGAGGAGCTTCTCAAGCAGTATTACAATCACCCCGAGGCCTTGGTTACCTATGTGGCCACCCGCGGATTTTCCGAACGGGCGCGCGAAGTTTTTGATGTGCTATGGCAGTCCAAAAACGGCGTAATGCCCATATCGCAGATTCGCCTGGGACATGGCGGATCGGAGTTTGAGATAGAACAGGCGCTCTGGGAGTTGTTTCAGGGCTTTGCCTGTTTCGAGTTGTTCCGTTTTGACGCCGAGGATCGACTGGTGCGCATGGCCGCCGTGTTGTCGGAAATCCGGCAATGGCGGGAGACGATGGCGAAACAGAAGGGCGTGAAAGGAAAACTGAAACCGGCGCGCGGAAAACCGGTCTCGGTGCAAAGCCGCGGCCTGGAATTCTCGGATACCCTCTGCAAGCTGGTGGCGGCTATTGCAGCGCGGCCGGTTCGGCTCCGGGGGGACGGTGATTTGTTCCGGGAAGATCGGCGGCGGCTGGCCGATATCTGCGCGGAAGATGCGGATCCCTCCATGACTATCTGCCTTTGGGTCGCGGAAGGCGTAGGATGGCTGGCCCGGGTGGATGAATCACTAAAAGCCGTGGTGCCGGACGAACTAATCCAGATGGACCGCATCAACAGGCACCGGCTGGTATGCAATTTCTTGCTGTCAAAGGGCGATGAAAATGCCTCCCGGAGCCTATTGGCCTCCCTGCTGGAAGATATGCGGCTCGGGGTATGGTATTCAACAATGGAATTCGTGGATTATGCCACGAAGGTGAATCAGGAATATGATCAACCTACCTTAAAACCTGTGGGCGCCCACTGGAACTATGTCAGCCCCGCGATGTCTGGTCAAGCAGAAAGCCGTCTTTCACGTTCTCTGGAAGAAACCTTCTTCTGGCTGGGGCTTGTGGATCGAGGAATATGCGAAGAAGAAAGCGTGTTTCTTGTAACAGAAATCGGTGAGGACATCCTCCGGGGAAAAGAGAATCCGATTTTACAATCTTTGTATCCCCCCCGAAAAGGGGAGTTCATCGTTCAACCCAACTTCGACATCGTAGTCCCCACGCAAGACATGGACCCCTTCCTTACGGTGCCGCTGGACCAATTTGCAGTGCGGGCCAGCACCGGCCAAGCCACAGTCTACCACGTAAGCAAAGAATCCTTTACCCAGGCGGTCCAGGAAGGTCATGATGCGAACGCCTTTGTCGCCTTTCTGCTCACACATAACCGGGCCGAGGGCTTGCCCGCCAACGTGATGACCACGCTGGAAGACTGGCGCGGCGCCATGAAACGGGTTCGTGTGCGCACGATGCACATCCTGGAATCCGACGATCCCCTGGTCATGGCGGATTTGTTGCATCGCCGCCGTTTCCAGAAGCACTTTTTGCCCGTGGATCCCAAAAAGGTGGTTTCGTTCACGGGAATTTCAAAGCAAGAACTCTCCAAAGCCCTGGAAAAAGACGGTTTCATTGTGGAATAGGGGCATCCTGATCGCAAATTGCATCCGCATTTTCCAAATCCCTATAATCGCGTCATAAGGATTCATGGAAGGTGGTATGAAGTGCAAAGCGTGATAGACCATATCCGACACAATTACGTGCTGTGGACCACGGCGATGTTGTTTGGGTTGCTGGGGACAGCCCTCCTCATCGAGTATGCACGACGTTGGAAAGACCGACGGCGCCAACTCCGCACTGAATGGGCGGCGGTCCGGGAAATAACCGAGGAAAAGGGGCTCTCGAAAGAATCCTGGGAGTTGCTGGAAACACTTGTCCGGCGGTATGCGCCCAACACGCCTTTGCGCACTATAACGCTGCGCCAATATTTTAATCAGTGCGTGGAGCGCCACATCGAGGCGGTAAAGGGGAAAAAGGATTTTCCGCTATTGCAGCGTCAAGGTGAATTGCTGCGCGATCTTCGCGTGCACTTGGGATTGGATTATATCCCCATAGGCCAGCGGATCGATTCCACCCGGGAGCTATATCACGGGCAACATATCTGGGTGGCTCCGAAAGAAAAACAGTCCGCCGAATGGGTTCGCATGGTTACGTCCGCGGTGAATGAGGCTTTTTTCCAATTGGTTCCGCATGAACCTGCCAATCCAATCCCCTTTAACACCGGAGATCAGCTACAGTGCCGGATGTGGCGGGAAGAGGACGCCCGGTACGGTTTTGACGTCATGCTGGTTCAGATGTTAGACAATCCCCCCACATGGGTATTCGAACATACCAATGTCATGCACCGTATGCAGGCACGGGCGCATTTCCGTATCCGGGTGGATCAATCCACGGAAGTTGGCATTATCAATGCTCCAGTGGATGGAGACATGTCCGATGTGGCTGAACGTCCCGTAGTAACACGGTTGCGCGGCCGTATCACCAGCCTGAGCGGGGGCGGGTTTGCGGTGGTCGTCACCCAACCGGTTCCCAAGCAAGTTCTGCTGCGCGTGCTTCTGGATTTAGGGGAAGACAAGAGCCCGGTTGAGGTCACGGGTCAAATGGTGGGCAGTTCCACCCTTTCCGCTGGGCGTTATCTTCTGCGGACGGCCTTCGTCGGAATAACCGACGAACTGCGGGAAACGATCACTCACTTCATCTTTCAGCAACAACAACCTATCCGTCAGGCGGAGTCTGAATCCGTCCTGCATATGGAGTGATACCGTTGCTCTTACTGAAACACGCATGGAACAGCCTGGTCCACAATGCCAGACCCTGCGTGCTTTATGTGCTGTTCAATGTTCTCGCGGCCTTTACGTATCATGCTGTCGATCATGCCGTAAGCGGATTAATCCCTAAAAATCAGATACCGTCATGGGCTGTTGGCTACAGCATCGCCGTGGACATATTACTTGCGGCGCTTTCCAGTGTCTTTCAGGCCGTGTTTTTTTCACAACTGGGCAGGGAAATTGACAAGCCATTGTGGAAATGCAGAAATGATCGTGATGCCTTGCGGCGTTTCTTTCTGCCGTGGTTTATCCTAAACCTTGTCTTTATCACCATGTTTCGTTTGCAGGCGCGGTTTGCACAACCAGCATCGAATGAAACCTTCTTCGTTTTTGAATTCGGAATACTTCTTATGTATCTGCTGGCAGTGCCCGTGGGCGCCTGCATCATGTACTGGGGCCGCCTCGACTGGGCGGAGTTTCCCGAATCGCTTTCCCCGATGAGCAGGCAATTTCACCTGCTGATCAATGTGCTAGGGCTCAATTTTCTCCAATGGATCCTTCATGCGGCAGTGGGTTTCGCGTTGTATGATAACACTCTGGGATGGTGGCTGGCCCCCACGCTAGCGATTATCAACGCACCCTTTGCCCTGATGGAATGCCTTGCCTTCGCGGCCATGTGGCAAATCTGTATGATTCATCGCACTTCATCCTATGAACAGGATTACTCGGACCTGGGATTTTAGCCCTCACGCCATGATTTTATTTTCCAGGAATGAACCGGTAAGCTAGGAATGTTGGCCTTTATAAGGTTTGATGAAAAAAGGAATTTCAGGAATGCATATTTCGTTGCCCTATGGCGACAGTGTTTTAGAATCGGATATATCCCGGGGACGGCACTTGGGAACATTGGACATCGCAGATGCCAATCCCATACAGAACATTGAGAAAGCCGTTCAGCGAGCCCTCACCTCCCCTATTGGAATGAGTCAGGATATTTTTTCAATCGTTCAACCGGAGGAAACCGTGGCCATCCTGGTTTCCGACGCTTTCCGCCACACCGGAATCCATCTCATTCTCCCTACATTAGTCGAGGGATTGAATCAATCCGGGATCCGTGACGAGGACATTCTGTTTGTTTTTGCCTGTGGCACGCACCGCCCCCCCACGGAAGAAGAAAAGGGCCGGATTCTGGGACAAACGCTTTATGAACGCTTTCGTGCACAGATGCTGGTGCATGATCCTCTCGATGAAGATAATCTTTTATATGTAGGAACAACATCGCGCGGCACCCCTGTACGTGTAAATCGCCGGGTGCAGGATTGTGATCGCGTTATCGTGACCGGGGCCGTAGTGCTTCATTATTTCGGGGGATACGGCGGAGGCAGAAAATCCATCCTGCCCGGCATTTCAAGTGTTGAAACCATCGCCCACAATCACGCTCTTAATCTGGATCCCATTGAGGATCGGTTAAACCCTGCCGTGCGCATCGGCGCCCTGGACGGAAATCCCGTCGCCGAGGATATGTTTGAAGCCATCCAATTCACCAAAGTGGATTACCTTATCAATACCATACTGAACCGTTCGGGGGAAATTGCCGCCATTTTCGCGGGCGACATCGATGCCGCCCATCGCACTGCGGCGAAGTTCGCCCACGAACTGTTCGCCGTACCAATCAACCATCTCGCGGACCTCGTGATCGCCTCCGCCGGCAATCCGAAAAACTTTATCCAAAGCCACAAAGCCTTATTCAACGCTTACCAGGCCGTGAAACCTGGCGGCCGGATTATTCTGACCACGCCCTGCCCGGAAGGATTTGGCGGAGAAACCTTCGCACAGTGGCTTCGCCTGGGCGATCGTAAAGCCATCATAAACGAATTGCGGAACCGTGCGGAGATTAATGGCCAGACCGCCTTGTCTACCATCGAAAAAGCCCCCATCACCACCTTCATCACGGAACTCTCCGAACAACAAGTGGCACTGCTCGGCGGACGGAAAGCCTCCACGCTCTCGGAAGCGCTGGACATCGCCCACAACGATCTTATCCACAACGGGGTTCCGGAGCCTCGCTATTACACAATGCCCTCCGCTTCCTACACAGTGCCTTTTTTTACAGGTTCGCGATAGACCTGTATGCCAACCCCCTCACCTGAAACTTGACACTCCCGGACACTGACGGTGAATGGCTAATATAATCAATGGTGGGCAAGCGATGGCAAGAAAAAACACTGGCGCGCCTGGCTGGACTCGAACCAGCGGCCACCGGCTTAGAAGGCAGGACACCGAGAGTTGCAAAGACCTGGGGGACAATGACTTACAGAAGGAGGAAAATCCCGTTACCCCAACGGTTACCCCACAAATCGAAAAAGGGGCGATTCTGGAAGCACTCCGGGGAATGGGCCGGGATGAACTCTTGATGCTTTTGGCGGAAGCCTTGGTGGGAAAAAACGAAGGGAGGCATTCTTAAAATGTCCAAAAATGTCATACGGGGAAATTTTTTGGATGCGCGGCAGTACCGGGCCATTTACGCCCTTGCCGCCTGCGGGGACGTGGCAGTGGCGGCCAATCTTTCCCCAGACCGATGCCAATGCCCCCAGAAGAACGTCAGGATACAGTTGGAGTTGCCCATGCCTGTGATCATGATGTTCCGCGATGCGGTTTCGCGCCTGAAAATTTTGCTTGACAATTTCCAGACATCGGAGTAAAGTGCCATTATTGTAGTGCGCAAGTGGGAGACATACATTATCGTTAATATGTAGTGTCTGTTATTTATCAATAATTTCCTCTTGCGGGGTTGCTAAACAGGTGATGCAGCAGGAGGACGCGGGCGGCTGGGACGC
>ERZ795059.5051-NODE-5051-length-12118-cov-4.485700_pt1 | contig 12118 bp, 6 predicted proteins | sample MGYA00375143_ERZ795059 | MGnify/ENA primary metagenome ERZ795059 (study PRJEB30188, sample SAMN05720168) | activated sludge metagenome | isolation source: Anaerobic digester | place: USA | collected 2015-01-07 ... | reverse complement strand
TAGCAGCCCCGTAGTTACTCCCTACGCCTTACCCGTTTCACAAAGTAGCGATGTTTTAGATATTTCTCGCCCCATTAGCTTACAAAACACTTCTGGGGAAATAAATCGCCCAGTAAAAATGCTTAGTCCTAATCAGGATATTAGTCTCGAAATTGACGCCGGTACGAAAATCACTACTGCCGACGGCAAAGCCTTTACAGGAGTTTTAAGTACACCGCGTTTAGTCCCTTCGACTGACCGCCCCCAATCTCCCAGCAACTTAAAACCCGTATTAGTTATTGAAATTGGTGACCAAAATGGAAACTTTTTACATTTTTCTAAACCCTATAAACTTAGTTTACCAATCCCCAAAGGAAGTGATCCCCAAGATTTAAAAATCTATTATTACGATGTGCAAGCTAAAGAATACAAACTCGTTGGTGATGGAGGAAAAATTGAAGGAGATTTTATTACGGTTTGGGTAGATCATATGACCATGTTTGCGCTAATTAATCCTCAAGACAAAGCTAATACCACTACAAATTCTGGCATCTTTGTAAAATTCTTTAAAGATAGTAAAAACCACTGGGCAAAATCTTACATTGCAGATTTATATGATGCCCAAATTATCGATAAAAATACTAATTTCTCGCCTAACCGCACCGCTAATCGTGCGGAAGTGGCTAAAATGATTACTCTCGCCTTTAATCTACCAATGACCAAAGATTTAGTATCACCTTTTAAAGATGTACCAGCCAATCACTGGTCAGCGGCTTATGTTAACACTTTAAAAAAAGCCGGAATTGTGAAAGGTTATAGCGATGGCAATTTCAAACCTAACCAAACGATCAATCGTGCCGAAGCCGTAAAAATGGTTACTTTAGCCGCTAAACTGTCTCCCAAAAGAGGTAGCAGCAAATTTCAGGATGTAGCGAACGAAGCCTGGTATACTTCTTATATTAATATTGCCTACGAAAAAGGCATTGTAAGTGGAAAAACTCCCACAAAATTCGAACCCGCTAGCCCCATTACGCGAGGAGAAATGGCTAAAATCATTTCAATTACTCGAAAATTAAAATAACAACAATTTTCAGTAAAGCTTAATCTAAAAAAAACGACAATTTGTTATCAAAGTAAAATCCAATTTTCTAATTAAATCCTTTCCGCAAATCGGCTAAGGATTTAATTAGGAATTGAAGCAAAAAGAATTTTCAAGCTAAAATTTTATATTTAAATTATTATCATATAATTTTCATTCAAAGTCCTGCACTCCTCCTCTATTTAATTCAGCTTTTTAAGTTCCTTTTTGTTTAGCTTGTTTAGCTTGTTAATAAATTTCAATTTATCCTGATAATCCTTTTTTTCCATTTTTAAATAAGGTAAATTTTTAGGATTAGTTTCTTTTTCCAGTGCTACTTGAGCTTCTACCGAACGGACCTTAAGGGCTGAGATAATTTTTTCTAAACGCAATCCAAACTGTTGATAAAACAAAAGTTTTTCTTCTTTTTGATCCAAGCATTCCCCTTTACTGAAAGAAATTTCTAATTCATCCACAAAATCATCAAACATACTCGGCAAGCTATCTAACAAATCCAAGTTTTTGACAATTTCTTCTTCTTCAAATTCAAAACTCAAAGGTTTAAAACTGATTTTTTGCCAAAATTTTTGCCAAAAACTGGGTTTTTTTGGTTTTTCCTCTAACCCACTAAAAGTATAATCCACCACATTATCCCCTTCAAAATTATCTTCAGTTTCGATTTTTTTCTCAGTCCCCCTTTTTTTTTCCTCACCTTTGTTCAGAGCCACAGCTGTTTCATCCTTTTTATCTTCTAAGTCATCAACTAGATCAGTCGAGCTAATTTTCTCTTCCACTATTTCACTTTTCAATTCAGGACTAGCTTCCACTGGTTTTACCGGCTCTAAAGGTAAAGACGTCTCCTTCGCTAATTCCGGAACATCTTTAGGAACTAACTTTTCCGCGTTTATTTTAACTAAAAATTCCGCATGAAGTTGAGCCCATAAAATCTGGTAATCCATAAAAAAGTAGTTCTGATTGTCTTTTTTGTTCCAAAAGTTCAAAATTAAATAAGCTAATTCCGCCCTATCCCCTTTTGCCTCCTGGTACAATCGCGCATAATTAGGATTATCCTGAATTGCTCGGCTCAAGGTCAGTTCCAAATTATGCTGTTCAGCAGCAGAAAGTAAATCTAAACTCACTGATTTTTTCGCTTGGGCCCGATAAATATTAGCTTGAGCTTGAAATTCCGCTTTTTCATCATAATCTTTCAATTGAGAAACTAAATCAGTTTTAGCTCCTAACAAAGAAATTGCGTGTAGTCGTGCCCAAAAAATTTGCTGACAAGAATTAAAATAATTCTCTTGGTGATCTTTGGCTGTCCAATAATCGACAATTAAACGGGTTAATTCTTCATAATTCCCCGCCGATTGATTCAACAAGTAATTATAAACTTCTTGATTTTGCATAATCCCCGTTTGCACGGACTGATCTAACTTGGTCTTTTCCGCACTATTAAGACTAAGTTCTGTTATCATCCCCAACTGAATATCATCATATTGCTTAGCCAAATTTTGCAAGTTTTTTTCCATAATTAAAATAAAAGTTTAGAAAATAATTGCGCCCAGAAAATTTGCTGAGCGGAGAAAAAATAATTTTTACCGTCTTTATGATTCCAAAAATCTAAGATTCGGTAAGTTAAATCGTTCTGATCCGTAGCTAAAGACTTCAAATAATCATAATGACCAGCAAAATTCGCTATTCCATTTTGCGCCCAAGTTTCTAAAGTCGCAGCATCTTCATAAATACCTAAACTATGTGGATCAAGCGGATCCATAGCTTGGGCCCGATAAATTGCCTCTTGTTCCAAAATTGGAGTTTTACGATAAATATGAAGTTTAGAAAGAAGCATGCTATTTTTCCCCGAAATTAAAGCTGCCGCATGACCTTGGGCCCATAAGATCTGACTTTGACGGGCATAATGATTTTCCCCATTTGTTTCTCCCCACCAATCCAAAATTAAACGCGATAACTTCCAGAAATCCCCCCCAGCTAAATTAACGAGCTTATCATATTGAGACGAATTTTGCTGAATATCTTGTGCAATATACTGATCAAAATTACATAATTCGTCACTACTTAATAGATTTTCTCCCAAATCTCCTTTCATTTGATCGTAAGCATGAACAATATTTTTGTTCATCGCTAAAGTAGCTGTTGGATTCGATTTTTCCATTTTTAATAGATCAACTATTTCCCGATTAAGATTAATTTTATCATCAATTAAACGCATATTCGTTTTCATCATCTCCGGATTATCTAGCTTTACACTAGACAGTTCACGTTTATTAGCTAAATCGGCAATCTTTTGCTCTTTTTCCTTTAATTCGTCCGCCATTTTTTCTTGCTGTAAATCCGCTTTGTTTAAAGAATCCTGTAATTCTTGATTTCTTTGTGCGAGTAATGAATAAGCATTCTGCAAACCGGCTAATTCCTTCTTTAACTCGTTGATCGCATTATTTAATGCTTGAATTTTCGCCTCTAATTCTCCAATATTTTTTTGAGCTAATTCCAGAGAATCCGTCAATTCAGCAATGAGAGCATCTTTTTGTTTGATAAGCTCCTGATACTGATTTTCTAATTGCTGACAAGCTTCTTTACCGGCTAAATTTGCGGCATTTAATTGCTCAATAAAATCGGCTTTAATTTTCTCTTTCTCCTCCTGCAATTTTTCTATCTGTTGATTTAATTCTTCCCGCTTTTTCTGATAAGACTCTTTCTCCGTCTGAGATTGCTTTTCTAATTCATTTTTTTCCGCATTTAAATTTTCTATTTTATGCTCTAATTGCTGAATATTATTAGTGAGCGATTCGTTATTATTATTTAAATCCTGATTTTCTTTTTTTTGATTCGCGATTTGTGATTCTTGATCTTGATTTAGCTCGGTTAAATTTTGAATTTTCAATTCAGCTGCAGCTTTTTCAATTCGTAATTGCTCTAATTCCAACTTAGTTTTGCTTAATTCTTTTTCTAAAGTAAGCAGTAATTTTTGGGTAAATTCACGATTGCAATCAATAATAATATTATACTTAATTGAATCATTTTTTTCTCCCACCTCTCGCATTTGTTGCTCTAGTTCCTGTATTTTTGCCAATAATTCAGATTCCCGCGCCTGAAAATCCCCCAAATTAGCTAATTTTTCGGCAGCTAAAGATTGAGCGGCGTTTTTAAGATCTTGTTTTTCTTTCTGTAAATCAGCAATAGTTTGTTCAAATTTTAAATTTTGATCCCGTAATGCTTGATTTTCACTTTGTAATTTTTGGACTAACTTATCCAAATTCGCCAATTTTTCTTTTAAATCAGAGTTTTCCTCAAGAACAGTATGATAATCTTTACGAATTTGCTCAAGTAAGAGATTTAATTCTGCCAATTCTTGTTCATGACTAGATTTTAGTTCATCAATCACCTTTTTAAGATTAGTTAAATCTAAGTGTAATTGCTGATTTTGATTTTCCTTCTCCTGTAAATCCTGATCATCCTTTTCAACTACACTAGACAAATTCTGATCCAAATCTTGTAATTCCCGCAATTCCGCATCTTGAGCCGCTAACATTTTTAATAAACGCTCAATATAAGCTATTTTTTCCGATAAATCCCCTTTTATATCTGCTATTTCCTTTTTTAAATCCGCAATTTGTTCCTTTTGAAGGCCATGCGAACGGCTGAGTTCTTTACATAAATCACTAATGGCCTGATTTTGGGCTTTATCTAAATCCCAAACCTCTTTGATATTTTTCAATTCCTCAGATTTTAGAGCCTCTTGTTTCGCCAATTTATTATAATCTTCTTCTAAAATCACTTTATCCTCTTTTAAAGCTGTATTATCCGCTAAGACTTGTTGATATTTGGCGATCAGTTGATGCACTAAACGATTTATTTCTAAATCTTCCAAATATGATTTTTGATAACTTTCCAGTAATTTTTGCACTTTAGCTATAAAAACAGGCAATATATTGGGAAATTTTTCCCAATTTGGCCTCATCTTATTCCAATAGTCACTAAGAGCTGAGTTTACCCTAAAAATATTTTCTAAATCTTTTTGATCAGTCGTCTTTAAATATTTATCAATCGATTCTAGAATTACCGGCCAATCGTTTTTGGATTGATTTAATACTGATTTAAGGGTAAAACCATTGTTTAATAAATTGTTTTCCTCTAAAGGATCCCAAAAGCTCTGCAAAAATTTTTCACAATGATTAAACATATTCAGGAGATTAATTTAATAAGAATTGATTTAAACTGTTCACTGTATCTAAGCGTAAAGTCGAAATTTCGGAATCTAAATTTATTTCATTTAAGCCAAAATAACAAAGAAAATTTGCGATATCACGGTTGATACGGTCAAAAAATTGACGAGGATTAATTTTTACTAAATTTGAATTGTTTTCTCTCATATCGTTAATTTTAGTTACAGTTTTATTATAACCATCAATTGCCTGCGATATTACTTTTTGAATTCTATTAATTATTTCTGAATCTGTTGACATTAAAGAGACATTGAGGGCGATATATTTTTCCGATAAACGATTGATAGTTTCTGATAAAAGAAATAAAGATTCTCTCTCATAACTAGCATAATTTTCTTCTTTTTGATCTAACTGATTCATATTCTTAAGAGCCAGCTCACACAATTTTGCATAATCTTCAATTTCATCCTTAACTTCCGGCATTATACCAGTAAATCTCTCATCCATCATGTGATCTTTTACTTCTCCATTTTCATTTAATGGACAGAATTTTAAAGTACGAATATCCTTTAAGCGCAAAGATAATCGATTGATTATTTTAGCTAAAGTTAAATTCTCATTAGTTTTAAGTTCTGGAAATTCATTAAAAACATGATCCACAAATGGCATCATCGATTTAAAGCGTTCCGCATCAGCTTCCGTATTTTCCCCCAAACGATAATCCTCTAAAAAACGATCAAAATTTACATGAAAAGCCGCTTCAATATTTAAATCTTTAAGTTCTTCAGCAAATTGATTAATAAAAGGGTTTATGTATTGATGTCTTTTTTCTATTTCTACCATATTCGCATCCACAGTTTTACAAACTGCATTAACAAATTTTTGAATTTTAGCCAAATCTTCTTCAATTTTGGGATTAAGTTTTCGTTTAGAATCAGGACTAGTTACTAATTTATTAATTGCGGGTGAAGTTGGCAGTAAATTTGATGATTTTTTATTTAAAAATACCACACTCATATTATCGATAAATTCAGCCGAATTTATCTTACCGGATTCCAGCTGAGAAATGATCATTTCTAAATCTTCAAACACGTCTTGTCGAATAAAATCATTGTTTAAATCTAAAGACGCCAAAGCTTGACGAATATCCCCTTCCTTATTTCCAAATAATTTTAATTGTTGGGATAAAGTAGGAAATCGTTCAAATAAATCTACTTGCTGGTGCTTTTCTAAATTAGACATAATATAATAATTAAGATATAAATAAAATTATTTTTGAACCGACCAGATTAAACTGGGATTCAAAACTAGATTATCATCATTTAACTGTACCAGAGCCGCTCCGGATATAGACAATAATAATTTTGCATTCGGATAATTAGCAGGGCTTGAAAGTTTAAAAGGAAGGTTAATCTGGGGATTTTTTTCGACTTGTTTTCCGATCCGATGAAAAGAAAAAGTATCGTCATTTATTTTTAGCCCATAATCACCACTCCACCAATCATCTAAAATAATAATATCATTTGCTTGAAGATTCAGATCTGCATCATATTCTAACTCCGTTAAATTGTTATAATGTCGGATATTAAAATTAGAATTCTTACTTAAAATTTCCCCATTATCCGCATAGAATTCTTGTTCTAACAAACTAGCTAGATATTTTTTATAATAAAAATTATCCAAATCAGTTTTCATTTCCACTAAAATAGACTGATAATTAGCTAATTCTGACTGATAGTATTCCTGCAAATCTTGAAAACCTTTCTTAATCTCTGATATTTTTCCATTATTGACCGAATTATCACTTTGATTTAAGTAATTATCAATTTCAGACAAATGCAATTTTTCCCAATCCTTATTTTTCTGCAAATGTTTCTTTCTTGATTCATTTTCGGCTAAATTAGGATTTTTACCATCTAACACTTCGCCCTTTCTTTTTAAACGGTTCCAGATACCAGCAGTTTTTCTGCGCCAAAAATAAAGTAATGTCACCAAAACTGGAGCCAAAAAATCAATTCCAAATAAAGTCCAAGCTAGTCTTTGCGCTTTTTGAATATCCTTAGTTTTAATACCTTCTGACTTATATTTTTGCAAATCCTCTTTAGTGGCATTTAAAGATTCCGACCAGGATAAAGTAGGATTTTGCAAATTATTTTGATACGGTTTTAGGACTGGCAATTCTGGGTATTTTTCCGCCTTAAATTGATTATTCTTAAACTTACGCGCGATATCCTTATTTAAATAAGCAAATTCTTCATAAGTATCCGCAAAGGTTTCATCAAATTCTTTCTGCAAAATGACTAAGGATTCGCTGAGCAGATTCATTTTAAAATCTATCCGATCATGTAACTCCTTTAATTCATAAGGGTTTAACAATTTTTCACCAGTTATCACTGTTTCCCAAATATCTAAATCCGCTTTCAATCCTTGAATCTTTTCTGCACTATTTTTTTTAAAAGTATTAACTAATTCCAATATGCCCTTTTTATCATTTTCTGGTGCATAATCTAAATTTTCAAAACTGGGATTATTCATCGCTCGCTTCGCTTTTTGAAATTCCTCTAAATACTCTTTTTGTTTTTGCGGATTTTTCACTATCAATTTTACTAGTTCTTCATCACTAGTTTCTAAACTCAAACCCAATTGAGATTTGAGTAAACGCATTAACCTTTCGGATTCTTCATAATATCCGTAAGATTTACTTGCCCCTAGTCCAATAATTTCTTCATAAACTTGTTGAAATAAATTTTGCACTCGACTATCAATTTCCGCGCCAAAACGCTCATGATTTTTGCTTAAAGCTTGGAAACTCTCCCAAATTCCATTTTCCATCACTTCCGATTCGGATTTTTTTAAACTATCTAAATCTTTAAATAAAAAACTTTCTCCTTTATTCCAAGCCTGGGCAATCCTTTGCACTTTTTCGGCGTTATCTAAATTTCCTAATTTTTGATACCAATCACCGAGTAAATGAGCCGCCATCGCATCTTGATTCGCCGGGCTAGGAGAAACTATACGTCCAAAATACATTTGTGAATAGCTTTTCCAAGCTTCCGGCATAATTTGGAATCTGCCGATCGCCCGATTAGAAGCTTTTCCAAGCCTTGGACCTAAAACCTCATAAGAATTCCCGCTCATCATTTCCCCTAGAATATCAAAAGCCTTCATCAGCTCTTGCGGATTATTTATACCTTTCTTCTGCCAAATTTTCATAATTTCCTTATCTCCTAAGCACACAAAATCCTGATTTTCCGCAAAGCCCGGAATCCCATTTTCCCGCAAAAAATTCTGCTTTTCGAAATGATGACTCGCGAAATCAATCGGTCTTCTTTTCGACTTATACTCTTTTTCAGTTTCTTTTTGATATTTATCCCAAAAATTCCGTTCAAAAGCATCTCCTGCCTTAGTTTCATTTTCTTTGGCTGATTTAAGGGAAAACTTAGGTCCACCTTGTTTCTGATTTTCAATTTCAGCCCTAGTAGGAAGTGACGCATCTTCTTCAACTTTGCCACCTATTACAAAGAATACCGAAGAAAAACTCTGAATTGTATTTTTCACAAAATCCAAATCTAAATCTACTTTTTCTAAATTTTCGGATTGTGAATTTTGTTCTCCAAAATAAGCTTCATAAGCGGCTTTTTGCGATAACTTTCCTCCTTTACTAATCGATACTCCCCCTGCGGTATTTAAAACTATCGAAAACCAAGTTGCGATCATAATTACTCCAATTAATCCCCCGCGACGAATAATATCCATAATATTTTTTTGGGGGAAAATTCCATCCCGTAGCACTTCTTTATTTGTGCGATAAGTATTCGCTTTTTGGTTAATTTGCCCTTGAATTTTTAACTGTCCAGCTAATAAAACCACTGGCACAATCGAAGCTAAAGCTAAGACTTCTCCCGGAATCCTTCCCGTAAATATCTCTTTCCAAGCATAAAAAGGAGTTTCCATGAGGGTATGAGGTAAATTAGGATACTGATCTAAAAACACCTGATAAGCAGCCACATCAAAAGAGAATACCGTAGCACTCGTAATTAGATAAATCCCGTATTTAAAAGCCACATAAGCTCTACTTTCTCCGAAATGCACCTTTAAAGTTTTATCATCTTCCGCTAGAATTTTTTGGCCTCTCCCATCTGGATAATTCAAATTTACATCTAGATCTTGATCTTTAATTAAATCTAAGTAAATATCAGCTAATTTTTGCGTTAAATCATGATTAATTTCTTGTGCTTGAAAGATCTCACGCAATTTATTTGTAAAATCATTAGCTTCAATCCACCAATCCAAATATTCGGCGCGGGTACTAAAATTATGTTCCTGCATCTGAAACTGCCCAGGAGTTTTTAAAAGTGGTTCGGAAGGATTTTGCATATATCGTTTTTCTAGAGCTCCTTCCGCTATTTTAATCGCCTCCGTTAAATTATTCGTATAATTATATGCATCCAAAATTGAATGTTTCACATCTTCTACCACCGTTTGTAAAAAATTGGCTTCTAATTCTTCTAGATTTCTAATTTCTTGTTTAGCATCTAAAGAGGATTCCGCAAATTCGTCGGAAAATTTATCTTCCGCTATTTTGCTCACCGGTTTCAAATCGCTGAGATCTCCGACTGTTTTGTTAATTGTTTCAATAGGCATATAAATAAATTTATTAATTTTAAAAAAAATTTCTACTTTAATTTTGTTTAAGAATTTTGGCAATTTGCTTTTTAAGTTCTGCGCTAATATTTTCTAACTTATGCCACAATTTAGGAGCATCTTCTTGCACAAGTTTTTTAATATCCGCTTTAATCTTTACAGATACTTTTTTATAAGAATCTAAAAAGTTTATTAACCAAGAAAAATCTAGCTTATGAATATAAGGTACGGGCAATTTTGACTCGGGGTTTTGCAGGTTTTTATCCGCTTCTCGATCAGTAATTACAGCAACCTTATCCCCGCTTAAAATCTTATTTTTCAGTTCCAAAAGCGAATTATTAGCCTGATTCAGAATTTTCTCATCAGTTTCTAATAAATTAAAAATTTGTTTAGGCAAAATATTTTTTCCATTAACTGAAAGTGAATTATCACCATAATCAATAGAAACTTCATTTCCATTAAGATCTCCAACAATTATAGGATTATTCAATAAATTTGGCATTACATCCAATATTTCTGCATTTGATATCCCTAAATCTCGACATTCTTTAATCGGATTCTCAGTTTTCCCCACTCGTAAAATCCGTTCTTTCGTATCCGCCTGGATATCTGCGATTTTCAATGGTTCAAACTGTAATTCAATTCTTCTTACATCATCCAAGAATAAAGCAATTGTTCTTAAGAGATAAGATGGTTCAAGATCCTCCAAATCGATATCTTCATTAATTATATTGCTAAAAGCCTGCTGAATTTCTAAGTGAACCTTAGCTAAACCAGCAAAATTCGGATTAGTTAGGCCATTAAAAAACTTGACAAAACGATTTTCAACATAAAAATAATTGGCGATTGCTGCTTCCGACATCTGAAAATGCGCGAGCAATTTACGGATCTGCTCACGACGGATATTTTCTTCATCCAAAATACTAATTTTTTTAATTTCACTCATAAAATTATAATTAAAAAACAAGTTTTAAAATACGCATAAAAATATTTTTTTTCTTTGTTGCTATTTCTTTTTCTAAGAATTGATTATGATCTTTTAATTTGGCATTTTTTCGGCGAAAATTTTCATTATCTAACTTCAGTTTATTATTCTCTTCTAATAAAATCGCTTTGTGATTGCTAGTTTGTCGATTTGTTTCTCTTAAAATTTTATGCTCTTTTTTCAATAAATCATGTTGATTTAATAGCATTTGATATGATTTTTTTTGATCTTCTAATTCCGTTTTTAATTGATCATTTTCTTTATTAAATAAATTCAAATTTTTAGTTAATTCTAAATTGTGTTTAATTACTCTATTTAACTTTTTTTCTATAACTGATCGAGGATGAGAATTCAATATTTTTAAAATATTTTCTAATGAGCTATTTTCGGAAAGTAATCGATTATTATCTTTATGCAAATACTGAATTTCTTGTTCTTTTTCTCCTAACCTTTTAAACAAAAGCTCTTGTTGATTTTTTAAATCTACAATGTCTTCGTGAGATAAATCGGTTTTTTTATCCTCGTTAAAGTATTTTTCTATTTTAGAAATTTTAGATAATATCAGGTCTTTTTCATCTAGTTGAGATGATCCAGCTAATAATTTGGTAAAATCTGTTTTTAAATTCTCAATTAAATCGGCGACTACTTCATTTTCCTTTTTCTCTAATAACAAGCGTTCCTGATAAATTTCCAAAGCCTTATGGGCGGCATTTTTCATTCTTTTAACGGCAATCGCAGTCGATAGTTTAATACCATTAGTGGAAAAAAAATAAGGTTCAACTAAATCCACTTGGGCTTGTCCTTTATTGATTTGCAAATTAGAAACCAATTTTGTATATAAAACCTTATAAATTAAATCTAAATTATTAGGATATTCATCTGCTAAAAAATCAATGAAAGAATCTATAAAAGCATTTTGCTTACTTTTTTCGGTCTGCATCAATCGACTAATAAATATTGATACTACGCTTTCCACATTCGATAATTGATCAAGAGTGATATGTGGATTTGAGGAAAATAAAGATTTAGTTATTTCTAAATCTTCCGAAAAATCTCTCCATTCGATGACAGAATTTTCTGGTTTAGATAATACCAAATCCTTATTCTTCGAATCAGTCATAATCATAAAAATTATTATTAGATTAGACCTTATCACCTTTTGACATAATCGTCAATGTATATTTTTATACTATTTTTTCTATATATATTTTTAAAGGTTTGTTTCTACTATCAACTGTTTTATCGACA
>ERZ795059.5049-NODE-5049-length-12120-cov-5.516535_pt1 | contig 12120 bp, 11 predicted proteins | sample MGYA00375143_ERZ795059 | MGnify/ENA primary metagenome ERZ795059 (study PRJEB30188, sample SAMN05720168) | activated sludge metagenome | isolation source: Anaerobic digester | place: USA | collected 2015-01-07 ... | reverse complement strand
AGATTGGATGGTGTGACTGGAGTTCAGACGTGTGCTCTTCCGATCTGCAAATCGCGCACGCTTTCCTGTTCGGCGGCAACATCTTTCTGTTCGGTGATCTCAAAACGCCTGAAAAAAACAAGCGCTACGAGGACACCTTCGGCACGCTCTTCAATGCCGCGACCGTGCCGTTTTACTGGAAGACGCTGGAGCCGGAGCAGGGCAAACCGCGTTTCACAGCGGACAGCTCCTACGCGTACCGCCGCCCGCCGACCGATCCGGTGGTGGACTTCTGCGAGGCCAAAGGCATCGACATGAATGGGCACGCCATCATCTACGGCATGCGTCGCTGGGGCCATCCGGAGTGGATGCCGGCCGACCGCAAGGCGATGGAGCCGATCTTTGAGGCGCATGTCAAAACGCTGGCGCAGCGCTACGGCGCGCGTATCCAGCGGTGGGACGTGGTGAATGAATCGATCGACCAGGCCAACCGCGGGGTGATGCCGGATGACTACACCTTCAAAACCTACGTTTGGGCCGCGAAATACTTTCCCGCCACGGTGCGTTTCGGCATCAACGACTGCGACATGCACTGGGGGCCGTCGCGGCGCTATGTGGAGATCGCGCGCGACCTGATCGACCGCGGCGCGCGCGTGGATCTGGTCGGCGTGCAAATGCACATCTTCAACCCCAAAGAGTCGAAGAGCATCGCCGACGGCGCGGACATCCTCACGCCGAAATAACTCTATGCCGTGCTGGACTGTCTGGCCGAGGCGGAGCGTCCGATTCACATCAGCGAGGTGACGGTCAGCGCGCCGGACGACACGCCGGCCGGTCGTGCGGTGCAGGCTGAGATTGTCCGTAACCTCTATCGCCTCTGGTTCAGCTATCCCGCGTCTATGGGCATCACCTGGTGGAACGTCGTGGACGGCGGAGCGGCCCCGGGCGAGCCCTCTTTCTCCGGCATCTACGACAAAGAGATGAATCCGAAACCGGTGTATCAAACGCTCGACGCCTTGATCAACCGCGAATGGAAGACCCGCCTGACACTCGCCGCCGGTGCCGATGGCAGCGTAAAGGTTCGCGGTTTTAAAGGGCGCTACCGCGTGAGCTATAACGATGACGCGGGTAACGCGAGAACCGTGGAACGGGTGCTGTAAGCGATGCCCCAACCGATCGAGGCGGGCACGCATCCCCGTTTCGCTGACCGTTGAGACTTTGGGTTTCAGGTTTCAGTCACGCATCCTTAGGTGGCAGCAAATACACATGGTGCTTGACGAGATCACAATGTATCACTATAGTATCACATTATGAAAACGGAACTCGTCACAACATTGAAACGGCACGCGACGCGCATTCTCGCTGACCTGCACGAGGCAAAGACTCCGGTGTTGATAACGGAACACGGCGTCCCATCGGCCTATCTTGTGGATGCATCGGCCTTTGAGATGATGCAGGATCGCATGGCCATCCTTGAAGCCATCGCCCGTGGAGAGCGGGCCGTGCTTGAAGGCCGAACGGTGACTCATTCCGAAGCCAAGGGGAGACTGAGCAAATGGCTCACCTGATCTGGACAGAGCCCGCCCTTGCCGATCTTGAGGGCATTGCCGACTACATTGCCCTGGATAATCCGGATGCGGCATCTCGGTTGGTTCAGCAGGTGTTTGCGAGCGTCGAGCGACTGGAGCGACACCCTTGTTCCGGCAAGCGGCCTGCAGAACTTTCACGCTCGCCCTATCGGGAGGTCGTCGTCGCGCCTTGTCGTGTATTTTACAGAGTCGATGGTAATGCGGTGTTTCTGCTGCACGTGATGCGGGCGGAACGTTTGCTCCAAAAACTCCTTATCGAGGAGCGCAACAGAAAGCGATAGACCTGCCAACAACGCGGTGGAGGTGTGGGCGATGTCTTCTGCGCTCACACTGCAGACCACGCGCACCTTCCGCTTCCTGCGCCGCCAACCGTTTTTCCGGTAACGCTTGAACTGTCTAGTCCTCGACTGCCCAAACAAACGCGGGCAGAAATCAGTCAGATAAGAACCCTGTCGGTTGAGCGGACCGGGAAGAAGCTCGGAAGGGTTTCCGACCAGGAACTGCAACAGGTCGTCGAGGGATTGAACGAGATCTTGTGAGTCACTGGGCGTTTCGCTATATTCTCTCACACTATGAATACAAACAGAAGGCGGTGGCGCGGACATGCCTGCGGGCTGAGCGGCGTGAACGCGGCGTTAGCGGGTGCGGCAATGATACTGGCCCTGACCTGTTCAGACTCCCGCGCACAAGCTTCGCTGACGCCGCCCGGTGCGCCGGCGCCGACGTTACGCACGCTGGACCAGGTGGAGCCGCGCTCACCGATTTCGGGGGCAGGTGTCATCACACAGCCGGGTTCCTATTATCTCACCGGAAACATCGTGACGGCCGGTCACGGGATCACGATCCGGACCAACAATGTGACGCTTGACCTGATGGGGTTCTGTCTGGCCGGCGATCGGGGTGGTTCGGACTACGGCATTTATGTGGACGGCAATGTCGGGATGGTGCGCTCCGGAATTTGCATCCGGAACGGGACGGTCACGGGGTTTGGCAAGGGCGTCCGTCTGGAGTACGCAGAAACGTGCCTGCTGGACAGCCTCACCAGCGTTTCCAACCTCGCTGAAGGCGTGTTGTTTTACGGTGCGAACGGGGGCACGTGCCGCGGGCATCTGATGCAGCGGTGTGTGGCCGCCCGCAACGGCTACGGCATCACGTTGGATGCCTCGAACGGCGGCCGCTGCGAGGGCATCCGCATCGTCTCGTGCACGGTGGAGGAAAACGGGGCGCAGGGGGTGGTGCTGAACGGCAACGGCGGCGTGTGCTGTTACAACCAGATCGTCTCGTCGATGATTCGCGGCAACGCGCGGTCCGTGAATACCGATGCGATTGCCGTGGAAGGACCGCACGGCGGGCTGTGTTGTGGGAACATGATTTCCGGCTGTACGATTGTCGGGCCTGCCGTCTGCGCGGTGAGACTGTACGGGACCGATGGGGAGTGCTCGGGAAATGTGGTCGAGAACAACAGGATCATCCGGACACAGGGCAATGTTTTCGCGCAGACGGCGCCGCGCAATGTCATTGTCGGGAACATGTTGTCTGAGACGGGCATTTCGGCATCGACCGACAGCGTCGACACGTTCGTGTTGAACAATCTGGTTGTCGAGAAATCGCCGGGTTTCTCGATCGGCGCGAATCAGGTATACGGCCCGGTCGTGACGGCGAGTGGCGAGTTGTCGACCAACGGCGTGGCGGCGCATCCGTGGGCGAATTTTCAGCGATAGGAGGCCGGCGATGCAGAACAGGATTCACGCGCATCTGGTCGGTCTCGTGCTGGCCGCCTGTGTGCGGGGCGCATGGGCGGAGACCACGGTCGACCCGGCGCATGCTTACGCCTACGCGGCGAATGCGGGGTGGGTCAATGCGGCCGGTGACGTGACGCACGGCATGCAGATCGGCACCTCCTATTGCGCGGGCTTTTTGTGGAGTCCCGCGCTCGGCTGGATCGGCTTGGGTGCCGCACCGACCAATGGGTGGCTCTACACGAATCTTTCGGCGGACGACTGGGGCGTCAACCATGACGGCTTGGGTCGGCTGACCGGATATGCCTATGGGGCGAATATCGGCTGGGTCAATTTTGAACAGACCTATGGAAAACCTCGCGTGGATCTCCGCACGGGGGTGATGAGCGGCGCAGCGTGGAGTCCGAATGTGGGCTGGATCACTTTCAGCAATGCGGTGGCCCATGTGCGCATGGCGCGCCTTGAGACCGGTCCCGACTCGGATGGCGACGGGATCGGGGACCCGTGGGAATACCAGATGGCAGGCGGGCTCACGCGCTTGCAGGCGGGCGGCTCAGACTGGGATGAGGACGGCATGCCCGATCTGGCTGAATTCTGGGCAGGCTCCGATCCGCTGGATGCGCTGTCGGGGCTGCGGATCTCGAAATTCGCTCGTTCTGGCGGCATGGATCAGGTGACATGGCCGGGGTTGCCGACGCGCCTTTACCGGCTGGAGTGGCGCGCCTCGCTGGCGGCGGGCGACGTGTGGAGCGATAGCGGGGCCGGCGTGATTTCAGGAAACAAAAAGGGTAACTTGATCCGAACCGTGGCCGCACCGGAGGCCGCGCGTCGTTTTTATCGGGTGCGCGCGTTGATGCCGTTTAGCGAATAAGTGCAGAAGGAAGGGATGTATTTCCATGACCAATGAACGTGTGATCGCGATGGGGATGGCCGCGGCGCTGTGCGCGTGCAGGCTCAGTGCGCAGGGGCCGTTGACGCCGCCCGGCGCGCCGGGGGTGACGATGAAGACGCTGCAGCAGATCGAACCCCGCACGCCGATCTCCTCCGCACCGTATGTGATCACGGCGCCGGGCGCTTACTATCTGACCACCAACCTGGTGTCGGCCGGACACGGCATTGTGGTGCAGGCGCCGAACGTGACGCTTGACCTGATGGGGTTTACCGTCAGCGGAGATGGCGACAGCGGCGATTACGGGATTTATCTGCAAGGCAGCGCAGAGACGCCGCTGAGCGGCGTCGCGGTCTGCAACGGACGTGTCGAACGCTTTCACTTCGGCCTCTATGCGGCATATCTGTCGCACAGCCGTTTGGAAGCGTTGCAGGTGACTCGCAACACGGCGGCCGGCATGCTGTTTTCCGGGGTCGGCGGCAGCGCCTGTTCGGGTAACCGCATCACGGCCTGTACCTTGAGCAGAAACGCGACATTCGGTCTGTATGTTCAGTGCCAGAGCGGCGGCAGCATCCAGGGGAATGTGATCGCGGATTGCGAGATGGCGGACAATAGCAATGTCGGGCTGCGTCTCTACAACGCGACCGGCGGCAGCCATGGCGAGAACCGGGTCGAACGGTGTGTCCTGCGAAACAATCTATCGTCCGGTATTATGATGACGGCCGTCAGCAACACCGTGATCGAAGCGTGTACGGTGTCTGGGCAGGCGGGGCGGGGAATTGAAATGGAGTTGTCCAATCACAATACTGTCATGGGATGCCTGATCGTAAAAAACACGGGATCGGCCGGGATCCTTGTGAGCCAGGGCAAGGGAAACCGCATTGAGGGCAACCGCGTCATCGATAACGGGGGACAGTCCGACCGCGGGATTTGGACGTCGATCAGCGAGAAAAATTTGATCGTGCGCAACATCTGTATCGGTCAGGCCAGTAACTATGACCTGGATACGGATGATACCTATGGGCCGATCGTCACGGACACGGGCGAATTGTCAGCGGGCACTGCGGCCGCGCACCCCTGGGCCAATTTCTCGCGCCCGTAATCAGCCAGGAGGACACATGACAGGTCGCTCAGGGATCATGGCCGTTCTGCTGTTTTGCGGCGGGGTCGCTGTGTCCGGCGTTCAACCGGATGGGCTGGTCGGGCATTGGTCGTTCGACGGTTGCGACGGGAAGACCGTCACGGACCGCTCCGGCAGCGGCAACGACGGCGTGATCGTGTCCGGCACATTGCACAGCGAGAAAGGTGCCGTCGCGCTGACACTGAACGGGGTGGATGACGGCCATGTGCGCGTCGAGCTGAAACAGCCGCTCCGTCTGTCTGAGGCCATCACATCGGTCTTCTGGTTTCGCGCCGAGCGGCTGCGCACGGACACCGTGCTGTTCGGCATTCCCAACGCGAATCCGGACTGGACCACGCCGGTGTTCGGCCTGTCGGCCAAGGGCGGGCACGCCGTTTACGGGCAGTTTGGGGCGAAGGGCGTGTCGAAGGCGCTGGTGGAGACCCGGTCGCCGGTGCCGCTGAACCAGTGGGTGTGCATAGCGGCCACGTCCGATGGCGATACGGTGCGGCTGTATGTCAACGGGGCGCCGGATGCGGAGCTGAAGCAGCGCGCGGTGCTGGCGTTCAACGGGCAGCCGCTGTTGATCGGGGCTGGGCTCGGGCGGAAACCCTCGTTTCGCGGGCGTATCGGCGAGCTGCGTCTGTATAACCGCGCGTTGTCGCCTGAAGAGATCCGCGCGCTGTTCGAGGAGCGCTGCATGGCCTATGGGTGGACCCCGCCGGTTGAGGCCGCGCCGCTTGACTGCACCGTCATCGTCGAGACGCACGGCAGCAATCCCGACACGCCGGGGCCGTGGCGCGCGCAGCCGACCCGCCTGCTTGAAACGCTGCATGGCTATTCGCCGTCCGGAGAACGCACGAAACTGAATCGTTACGGGGGCAGCCTGGAGCTGCCGCACGAGCGGGCGACCGGTTTTTTCCGGACGCAAAAGATCGATGGCCGCTGGTGGCTGATCGACCCGGAAGGCTGCCGCTTTTATCATGTGGCGATCAACACGGTCCGCGAGCCGCGGCAGGTGCAGAAGCACTTCGGCTCGTCCGAGCAGTGGGCCGAGAAGGTCACTGAGCAGTTCCGCGACAACGGATTCAACGGGCTCGGCAACGGCTCCAGTCTGCGGCTGCAACAGGTGGCGCGGCCGCTGGTCTGGGTACGGCGCCACAATTTCCTCTTTGCTTTCGCGCGCGCGAAAGGGCTCGTCGAGGCGGCCTCCGGAACGCAGGGGTTCCCGGACCGCTGCATGCCGGTGTTTCATCCGGAGTTCCCTGCCTTTTGCGAAGCGTACGGCCGGGACCTCGCGGACACGGCCGGCGATCCCGCCCTGCTGGGGATCATGACCGAGAATGAAATCCAGTGCCCGGTGGATCTGCTGGACCGCTATCTGGCGAGCGACGCATCGGACGCTGACCGCAAGCCCGGCCGCGACGCGGCGACTGCGTGGCTCATCGCCCGCAAGGGATCGGCCGACACAGCCGGTCTGACGCGGCGCGACCGGTACGCGTTCATCGCGTATGCCTTCGGACGCTACTACAGCATCGTGACGCCTATCGTGCGCAAGCACGACCCGAATCACCTTTATTTGGGGTCGCGGATCAATTATTCGCAGGGCCAGTTCGACAACCCGTGGTTCTGGAAAACGCTCGCGCCGTTCCATGACGTGGTCTCGGTCAATTACTACGGCCGCTGGGGCGTGCAGGCGGATGAGCTGTCGGATTGGGCCGCGTGGGCTGACCGTCCGATCCTCTTTACCGAATGGTACGCCAAGGCGCTTGACGCGGTGCCCAAGCTGGCCAACACGCACGGCGCCGGCTGGGTGGTGCGCACGCAGGAAGACCGCGCGCGCTATTACCAGCATTTCGCGCTCTCGGCGCTGGAGAGGCCGAATGTGGTCGGCTGGCACTTTTTTAAATATCTGGACGACCCGCCTGAATCCAAGGCGCTGGATAATTTCGGCGGCGCGAACAAGGGGATGTTCGACGTAGAAGGTCAGCCTCACCGGCCGCTGCTGGATCGCGCACGCGCCGTGAACCGCGAGGTGTATCCGCTGATCGAATTTTTTGACAAACGCCAAACGTCCCCGTGACATAATAGGGGGCGAACGCCCGCCCGTTTCTCGCCAACCCTCAACGCCGAAGGTTGATCCCGTTGCCGTCTTGACACGGCGTGGCAGATGCGGAATGATAGAACCCAGAAGCGTGTTGAAAGATGCGTCATGGATCACAAAAAAGGGGAATGTATGTTGAAGGTGTCGCGCCGTCGTTTCGCTGCCGGAGCCGGTTCGCTGTTGGCCATGCCCATGATTGTGCCGTCTGGCTGCGTGAGCGCCTGCAAAGTCCGCCGCCCGCTGCCGTCTGAGCGCATCCACGTGGGCATGCTGGGCTACGGGACCATGGCGCAGGACAACATCGGCAACTTTCTGCACAACGAGCGCGTGCAGGTTATTGCGGTCTGCGACCCGGTTTCGGAAGGCCCGCTGTACGGATACAAAGCCGAGCGCATGGGCGGGCGCGAGCCGGGGCGGCGCAAGGTGAATGCGTTTTACGAGACGCGCGACAAACGGCCCGGCTACAACGGATGCAAGGTCTTCAACGATTTTCGCGACATGCTCGACGATCCGGCGCTCGACGCGGTCTGCATCAGCACGCCGGACCATTGGCATGCGCTGCACACGGTTTGGGCGGCCAAAAAGGGGAAGCACATCTATGGCCAGAAGCCGCTTTATCTGACCCTGCTAGAGGGACGCGCCATGGTGCGGGCGGTCGAGCGCAGCGGCATCACGTTCCAGACCGGCGCCCAGTCGCGTTCGAACGATTACTTCCGCATGGCCTGCGAGCTGGTGCGCAACAACCGGATCGGCAAGCTGCAGCGGGTCGAAGTGGGCTTGAACAAAGGGCATGCCACGTTCGGCAAGACGCCGGAGCAGTTGAGCGAGACGCCGCTCGCCTCGCCGCCGCCCTATGTGGATTTCGACCTGTGGCTGGGTCCGGCTCCGGCGCGCCCGTTCACGCCGAAGATCCATCACCCGATGCAGTGGCGCTACAATCTGGATTACTCGTGCGGCATGCTGACGGATTTCGCCGCCCATCAGCTCGATATCATGCAGTGGGCACTGAATAAGGACGGCGTCGAGCCGGTCGCGATAGAAAACATCAAGGGGCAGCTGCCGCCGCCGACCGATCTTTACAACACGCTGGCCGAGCCGTTTTCGTTCGAGATCGTGTATGGCGACGGCCTGCGTGTCTTCGTGTCTTCCGAGTACGCCTACGGCTGCCGTTTCTACGGCGAGAACGGCAGGCAGATTTATGCGACCAACGGGAAGCTCGAGACCCAGCCGGCCGAACTGGTCCGCGAGAAGATCGGCGAGGACGGCGTCCGGCTGATCCGCAGCGGCCAGCAAGAGAAGAACTTCATCGATGCCATTTACAGTGGCGGCGCGCCGATTTCGCCGGTGACCGCCGGGTTCTCGTCGCTGACGCCGGCCGTGTTGGCGCACATCGGCATGCGGCTCGGCCGATCTTCGCTCAAATGGCGGGCTGCGGCATCGCGCTTTGATAACGATCCGGAGGCAGACAAGCTGCTCGCGCCGCACCTGCGCGGCGCGTGGCGGCTGGATCTGTTCTGACCGTTCTGAACGCGGCGTGCGTCCGGGGGAAACACGGTCTTCTGTTCCGCCCGGCCGTATAGTATACTCTACATCACAATGAGCACCTACCAAGCGTTTCAGGAAGCGTTGCGCGCAACGGGGCGTTACGAAACCGCGGCCGCCAGCCGGCCGGCGGCCGCCTTGCGTATCTCGCCGGTCAACTCATTCCGCTATGCCTCCACCATTGTCGGGATTGTCTCGCGCTGCGCCTTCAGTCATCTGGTTCGTGCCTTCGATTATGACGCATGGGCGCGGATCTGCATGGCCTCCGTGGCGTTCGCTGAAAAGCTGGGCGGCGTGGTGACCTTTGATGGCTTCGAACAGCGCGCCGCGCACGATGGGCCGGTCGTGTATGTGTCCAACCACATGAGCACGCTCGAAACCATGGTCTTCCCCACGACGCTCCTCTCCTTCGGCCCGCTCGCAATCGTGCTCAAGAAAAGCCTGACCGAGATTCCGCTGGTCGGGCCGGCAGCCCTGCACGTCGGCTGCATTCCGGTGACACGCAAAAACGCGCGCGAAGACCTCAAGACCGTGCTGGAGGTCGGCTCGCAGCGGCTGGCGGCCGGCCACTCGGTCCTGCTCTTTCCGCAAGGTACGCGCCAGGCGGTCTTCGACGGCAAGAAATTCAACACGCTGGGCTCGAAGCTCGCCGAACGCGCCGGCGTTCCGGTGGTGCCGCTGGCGGTCAAGACGGACTTCCTCAAAACCGGCAAATGGATCAAAGATTTCGGCGAGGTCGATCCCAACAAGCCGATCCGCTTCGCCTGCGGGCCGGTCCTGCCTGCCGCGCTCGGCGCGCGCGCCACGCACGACCAGAGTGTCGCGTTCATCGCGTCGAAGTTGGCCGAATGGGGCCTGCCCTGCAGGTAGGCGTCGGGTTGCTTGCGCCTGTGGCTTATTCGACGATGGCGACCGCGGCGCCGTCCGGCAGCAGCACGCACAATTCTTCGATGTCGGCATTCCTGAAACGCACGCGCCCGGTATCGGACGCGCGCCCGAGCGAGGATACGTCCCACGTGCCATGCAGGCCCAGCAGCCGAGCGGGCGGAGTCTCGCCGGTTGCCGAAAGCGTGATCCAGCGCGTGCCCAGAATGTTTTGCGGGTGGCCAAACGGCACCTCGCCGCCGTCGGGCAGGCGGTAGGCCGGTTCAGTCACCTTGTTGCGCACGGCAAACGTGCCGGCCGGTACGTCGGCGGCCGGCCCGAGTCCGACTGTATAGCGCTTGCAGAATTGGCCGTTGAGCACGAGCACGGCAGAGGCCGTCTGCTTGAAAACCGTTAGTTCAAACGCCGGCTTGTCGAGCACCCAGATCTCGCGGCCGATGCGCAGGCGGTCGGGACGGTCGATGCCGTTGGCCAGAAGCAGATAAGCCTGCGTGGTGCCATACCGCTTGGCCAGCTTGCTGATCAGGTCGCCGGAGGCGACCCGATGGCGGACCTTTTCGGGCATGGCCCGATCGCCGAAGAGCAACGCCGTGTTGATTTCGCCGATCTTGCGTTCGACGAAGGCTCGCACGTCATCGGCATCGCGCCGGATCAGGATCTGGTGGAGCACCTGCCGCGCGCGCACAAGCTCATCGGCCGTTTCGTGGCGGGCCACCTGTTCCAGCAGGCTTTTGACTTCGGCTGACTGCACGGCCGTCGCCGGCGCGGTCTTGCGCTCTGCATTCAGCCAGCGTTCGCCGGCGGTCGGCGTGCCGCCGTCAACGGTCTGTTGGCTGCGCGCCGCGCCGCCGCGCCAGCCGAAATTCAGAAAGTGGCGCCAGATCGAAGGCCGCTCGCGCCGGGTCTCGACCTCCGGCACGCTGTAACGGGTCTGCCCCGGCGCCGCTTCATCCGCCTGTCCGCTCGGACCGGAACGGCCGGCACAGCCGCGCAGCAGCAGCAGGGGTGCGCCGATGACCAGCACCAGGATGGCCGGCAGCCACCATTTCCTCAGCGGCGAACGCTGTTGTCCGTCGAACTCGATGCCGTATGTGCCGCGCTGCAAAGACATGTGAGCCGCTCTGCGGAGAAGGCGCCGGGGAGCCGTCCTCGACGCCTACCGCCGCTGTTGCAATTTCTCAAGCATCTCCCGCGTGGCCTGTTCGATGCCGACAAACAGAGCGCGGCAGACGATGCTATGTCCGATGTTCAGTGTGTCGAGATGCGGGATCGCCAAGATGGGGTCGATATTCTCGAGGCTCAACCCGTGGCCGGCGTTGACGGTCAAGCCCAGCGCGTGCGCCCGCTGCGCCGCGTCCGCGAGGCGTGCCCGTTCCTGCTCACGCGGGTGCGGCGCGTGAGCAGGAACGGGCACGCCTCGCGGACGCGGCGCACCCGCGTGCTCGGCGTACGCGCCGGTGTGCAGCTCGATGGTCGGAGCGCCGATCGCGGCAGCGGCGTCGACCTGCCGCGCGTCGGGATCGATGAAGAGGCTCACCGTGATCCCTGCCGCGCGCAACGCCGCAACCACCGGGGCCAGCGCATCGCGTTGCCCGGCGACATCCAGGCCGCCTTCGGTGGTCAGCTCCTGCCGGCGTTCCGGCACCATGCACACCTCTTCGGGCCTGACATCCAGCGCGACCGCCACGATGTCGGGGTGGTTCGCCATCTCCAAGTTCATGCGTGTGGTGAGCGTCCTGCGCAGCGCATACACGTCCGCATCCTGAATGTGGCGGCGATCTTCGCGCAGATGAATGGTGATGCCCTGTGCGCCCGCCCGTTCGCAGAGCGCAGCCGCTTCGGCCAGGCTGGGATACACGGTGCGCCGCGCCTGCCGCAGCGTGGCTACGTGATCAATATTCACACCCAATTGGAGCATGGTTCTTCTCCTTCTTTATGCTAGAGAATAGCACAGATACCTCACGGATGCGGCAATAAAACTTCTTTCGGGGGGCCTTCGGCGTGACGTGTGGTTACGGAACCAGGGCCGACCGCATTGAAGCCTTCTACCTGCCGAGCTACAGCCCGGAACTCAACCCGGACGAACGTCTCAACGCCGACCTCAAACACGCATTGGGAGAGAACATCGAAATCGCTATCGGGATCGCTATCGCTATCGAAGGAACGCCGAATGGCACTCGGACACGAGAGATTGGACGTCTACCGGCTGGCGATCGGCTACGTCGCGTGGGTCTACGAGATCGCTGCGCGGCTGGCGGGCGTCCATCGTGCGG
>ERZ795059.5048-NODE-5048-length-12122-cov-6.176597_pt1 | contig 12122 bp, 5 predicted proteins | sample MGYA00375143_ERZ795059 | MGnify/ENA primary metagenome ERZ795059 (study PRJEB30188, sample SAMN05720168) | activated sludge metagenome | isolation source: Anaerobic digester | place: USA | collected 2015-01-07 ... | reverse complement strand
CATCATTACACCAATACTCCCAGTTAACGCTTCAGGTTCGCTTACTATGTAATCTGTTCCAGAAGCAACATAATATGCCCCAGAGGCACCTTGTTTTCTTATATAAGATACTATGGGTTTTTCACTTTCCTGAACGGCTTCATATATTTCTCTACTTGCTATAACTTCCCCACCAGGTGAATCTATAAAGAGAACAATAGCTCTCACATCATCCCTCTTATTAGCGGTTTCAATTTCTTTAATAATATCATCTGAATTAGGTGTTGGCACTGGACCAAATAAACCTTGTTCCTCCTTCACATCACTTATTACAAAATCAATTTTAATTTCAGCAATTTTATTAGGTTCATCTGTTAAATTATTATATACTTCCACACCTATGGCCAACGTAGTTAAACCAATAATTGCAAAAACAAATAAAATAACAAAAATACCAATAATTCCATATTTCTTATTTATCATATATTGTTAAATTGGATGTAAATTATTATAAAATTCATCCTCCAAATAAAACTCAATGTTTGATATCGATTTGTTTTACATTGCAATTTTCTTATTACCCCCATTCTTCGCTAACGCGGTACCAGTTATCTTCGGTGGTGGTCCTCCTATTGATTTAGGAAGAAATTTCTTTGATGGTAAAAGAATTTTCGGTGATGGTAAAACATATAAAGGTTTTTTCTCAGGTGTCCTTTTTGGTATCCTTATAGGTGTAATTCTATCCTACTTATTAAATGACATATTCATTCTTTTGATTTCAATTGGTGCAAGTATTGGAACAATGTTTGGTGATTTATTTGGAAGTTTTATAAAGAGAAGGATGGGTTTAGATAGAGGTAAACCCTCTTTAGTTCTAGATCAATTAACTTTCATAATTTTTGCTATTATTTTCTCATACAATTATATTGTTATTTCTCCTGATTTTAATGTAATTCTTTCAATACCTAGCATTTTGATTATATTATTAATAACTTTCTTTACCCATAAAGTTTCTAACATTATGGCTAATAAAATGGGTTTGAAGAAGGTACCTTGGTGATTTATGTGTGTATAATATGTGTAACTGGTATGCGTGGAAGTGGAAAAACAGTATTTGGTGAAATTGCAATTTCAATGGGTTATAAAATATACGAGATGCGTTCTATTGTTGAAGATATGATGATTAAACAAAATGTTAAAATTGACAATACAAGTATGCGTGAATTTGCTAAAGATATAAGAGAAAGGTATGGTAAAGATATTGTTGCACGTGAGATGGTAAAGAAACTTGAAACAGAATCTTCAAAAAACATATTGATAGTAGGTATAAGAGGTATGTATGAAGTGAGAAAATTCAGGGAAGTATTTGGTGAGAAAGAAGTTTTATTACTTTCAATTCATTCTTCCCCGAGGGCAAGATATGAAAGGGTTTTAATGAGAAAACATAAAATTGATGATCCTTCAAATTATGATGAATTTTTATGGTCTGATGAGATGGAATTAGGTTATGGTATTTCAAAAGCCATTGCTCTTTCAGATGAAATGATTGTTAATAATACAGATTTAAATTCCTTTATAGAGGTATGTAAAGGTTTCTTGAATAAAGTTAAATAGGTGTTTTTTAGATGATATCAATAAATATAGATTATAAAAAATGGAAAAAATATTATGAAAATGCTTCACTTTCAGAAGGTGTGGAGGGTGCATATGCTGTTATTGGAGATGTTCCTTATGAAATTCTTGGTATTGACGTTTTAAAAATACGTTCAAAACTTCTTTCTGAAGTTAAACCTTATAAAAATATAAAGGAAGCATTAGAAAAAATTAAAATGAAAGAATATGCAGCGGGTGAATATGCTGCGTTGATAGAAAATATAGTTTTTGAAACTTTATTTAATCATTACTTTAAGTCATTTATTGTTTCAGAGGTTAAAATCACTTCTCCAAAGATATTAAAAAAAGTTACTTTAATGAGTAATAAGGATTGGGTAGTTATAAAAAAGCTTTCAGGTGAAGATGATATTGAACCGCGAGAGGTGGCATCATTTTTATTAAACCAAAAATTCTCTCTTTTAGGTAAAATATATGAAAAAAACCCTAAATATCAGTCCATTTTGGAAGATTTTAGTAAGAAATTGAAAGGTAAAAGAAAGAATATAAATTCATTAATAATGGCATATGATGTCGCTGGGAATGATTCATTCAATTTTGTTTTAGCTAGTTCAGTAGTAGGATATTCACTTACACCAGATGTAGCATTACTTAAAAAAATGTTTCCGGAGTTTAAACCCCCTGCCATTAAAGGTAGAAAACCCAAAAAATAAGTAAAGTTTTTATATTAAAACTACCATATATATCTGTAGTTGAAGCTTATGAAGAGGGAGTTTGCGTTAATTTTATTGTTCTTGTTCATAGGTAGTGTTATTTATGCAATATCTCCCGAGCAACTATTAAATCCAGAGACACCTGATATTATATCCCTTTTCCCACCTGATCTTAAAAATAAAACCCATATTGATGTTCAATATTATCCTTTAGGTGAAAATAAGTATATTTTACGTATGGAAATGTCTCAAATGGTATTCAAAAAAGAAATTTATAATGATGTTGGTGATGCTAATTCTCCAGAACTATTTTTCAATAGAGATTATGTTTCAAATGGGCAAGAAATAATTGTTTATGAAACCAAGTTTCTTAATGATGAAATAGGTAGATGTTCCACAAAAAATAGTAAATGTAATATTACAATTGATTTAAATTCAGATATTTTTGATACTGATGAATCTTGTTTTGAGATTTATGCCGAATTTAAAGAATCAGAAACCCTTAAATCTTTCAAAACAGCATCTATTATTCTCTGTAAAGACAAAAACACAAAAGCAGGTGTTGCTTTTGAAAAGGTAATGGAAGAAATTGATTCAGATTCAACAAATCAACAAGTATGTATTTTATTTTTCGTTTTCATAGGATTTTTAGTTTCTGCTCTTTTTGTAACAGGTGGAAGTCCATTGAAATTTTTTGATATAACCACTCCGAGGTTACCTACAGCTAAATCTAAAATTAAAATAGATATAAATCTTAAAAAGAATGAGATAAGAGAGGGAAGAAGAAAGGTAGATGCACTTAAAAAGAATTCAGATAAAATAGTTAAAAATTTCTTTAAAGATATAGAAATTAAAGTTAAAGATTTCTTACAAATAAAATATCAAAAATTAGGTGAAGAAAAAGGATGGAGTAATGAAAAAATTTCAGTAGCTGTATTAACTGCTTTAAGTGCTTATATGAATAAGGTTCAAAAGGATTATGATATTCTTCTTTCTACTTTAGAAAAAGAAATTGATTCTTTATTAAAAAACAAAAAAGGTATAGATGCTTTAATTTCAGAAAATGAATTGAGGTTGGAAAGTACTGCTAAAATGAAAAAATTCTTTGAATCAAAATTAAAATTAGAAGATTTCTCAGAAGAATTTAAGAATCTCAAATTAGATGAAAAAGAAAATATTCGTTTAGATAAATTTCAAAATGATTATGAAAATTATATAAGGGCAGATATTAAAGTGAATTTACGTTCAAATTTAATGAGGGGACAAACTTCTGGTCATAAAATAGGTAAAGTTCGTAAATTTGTTGAATCTGTTCCTATTGTGAGTGAAGTAGTTTTAAGTACTGAAGGTTTCATTAGAAAAGGAGGTTCCCTTGAAACAAAAACAATAGGTTATTTATATAAAAAAGGAAAGGAGAAAATTAAAGATATTTCTGCAAAAAATAAAGCAGATCAATTGTTTAAAGAAATTGATGATGATAATTTTTATAATAAAATTTCTCAACCTAAAGATTCAGAAAATTTTATTGAAAAAGCTAAAAGGGAAGCTAAAAAGAAGGAAATTGATGCTATAAAAGACGATTTAAAAATATTACAAACAAGTTTAGATTCAAAATCTAAAAATTATGAAGAAGATAAGATTGAATTATTGGGTGATGTTCTTAAAGATAAAGTTAAAAATGCTGGAATAAATGTTAAAATTAATAGAGACAATCTGGTTAAAGAATTAGAATATCTTGAAAGTTTAGGTGATATTTCAGAAAAAGATAAAAAATACATAAGTAATTTAATTATTATTTACAAACCTAAAGAGAGTAAAGAAAAACCCAAATTGAAATTGAAAGATATTGATTATACATTTGAAGATAAAATTAATACTTTATTTAAAAGTTTAGAAATAGGAGCAAAAGATAAAAAAGAAATTAAAGAAAGACATGAGAAAATAATACAATCTTATAGACAACTAACCGAATCTATGGCTTTTGAAGAACAAGTTTCTGAAGATGAAAAAGTAATTTCTCAACTAAGTAAAACAAAAGCTATAGTTAAACCAGATAATTTACTAAATAATATTGGTGCTTTATTTTATTCCAAAAAGATGTTAACTGAATTACAAAATATTCCTTCAAGATATTTATATAATAAAGTATTAGAAAAATTAGATGGAAATAAAGAAAAATTAAAAGAGTTTGACAAGGTTTATGGCGAACTGGTAAGTAAATATAATCCAAAAGAACGTTTTGATAAAATTTTAAATCGAGCGAAAATATACGGGGTGTCAAGTGATAGAATAAAGAAAGCTGAATCTTTACATTCTGAAATAAAAAACCTGGAAATTATTGAAGATTCACAAGGTATGATTTCAGGTTCTGAAAAAATAATTTCTTATTTTGATAAGTTGAAAAAAGATGAAGATTTAATTGAATTGGGTTTAATTGATAGTGTCCAAAACCCTAGAGTTGTTGCTGAAAGTTATTTAGAAATATACGGTGGATTTGATTCAAAAATAGAATATAATGGTGAAGAAATAAGGATGAAAGAGTTATTGGAAACAAAAGGTTTCAAGACTGTTGTTGATGCTATAGAAGCAATGTCCTTTGATAAAAAAGAATTAATTAAAATATATGGTCCAGATACTCCTCACACTCAACGTATGAGTCCAAGAACTCAAAAATTAAAATCTGATTATTTACTTTATGCTGTTTTCATAGATCATTTTAATGATTCTTTGGAAATTTTTGAAAAAAATAATGGTAAAATAAATATTCCTGAAGACAATTTGAATAAAATGAGAGAATATTTTGCAGATACTCTTTCAGAGTATTACGAAGGAAATTACTCTTCTGATATATTTACAAAAGAATTTAGCGAATTAAATGAAAAAGAAATAATATTTAGGGAAAAAGCAGATGAAGTATTCAATATCGTTTCAAATTCATTGTTTTCTAATTTAAATAAAAATGATAAAGTAAATTTAACGAATTTATTTAGAACTCAAATAGATTTGAGTAATTCTAACATGAAACTTCTAACTAAGGAGATTGATTTTGATAATAATAAATACATTGCAGAAAAATGGATAAATGATTCTTCATTACACAGGGCTGAGGCCATAAGGATGCCAGTTTTACAACAGAACATATTCAAATTAAGAGATTATGTTGATTATTCTGTTTCCACTTATAATAAATTATATAATATCGCAACGGTAATAAATGATGAAAAAAGAGATAAAGTTCTCAAGATGAATTTATATCTTGGTAATCTTGTTGAAGATACAAAAGAACTTTCCGGACAACAGATTTTCACTGAAATAACAGGAACTTTACTTCCTGTACTTGGTGATTCTTATGATATATATTTCAGGGAAACATATGAAAAACCACGTTTAGAAATATTAGAAAAAGAGTTTGGTTTTAAGGTAAATTCACAGGTAATTTATGATATTTTAGAAGGTAAATTTGATAGGATTAGATATAATTTAAAGTTAGATAAAAAGATTTTCAATAACGAAAAAATGAAATTGTTACAAAAAACTGTTTATGGATCTAATAATCAAAGTATGTATAGTAGAGTGTATCATAGGGGTTGGGAACAAGCAGAAGAAGAAATTTTGAAAGATTTAGATGATAAATATAATCTTAATATTGACATTTACACTTTTTATGATATCTTAGATGGAAATTTTGAACGGGTAAAGAATAAAATAGATGAATTTGAAATTGACAAATTAAATGAGATAAGAATAGAAATTCTTGGTTCTGAAAAGGACACATATGATTTAATGAGAAGTAAAGGAGTGGAATTCTTAATTGGAGGTAACAATCCAAAAAACAATCAGGAAATTTATTTCTTAAGTAAGGCCTTTGACAAATTCAGATTTGATAAAGATGAAAGTAAACTTCTTGAAATAATTGAAAATGAATTAAAATCAAGAAATTTAAAAGCAGATTCAAAAATAATATCAAATGTAAATAGTTTATTTGGAGATATTGCTGGAAATGGATTAATTTTACCCGGCATGGAGATTACTGCAGAAGCAGAAATGAGGTTTGCATGGAATGTGGATATTCGTTCAAATTATATTCCATTATACCAAGCAGGGGATAAAGAGAGAGCGTTCAATACTTTAGTTTCAACATATAGAAATGTTCTTGATGTTACCAATACAGAATTTAATAATAATGAGGAGAGACAAGAGTATATAAAAACTTTATTTGAAAATAAAGAAAAGAGAAAAGAATACATAGAAAAGTTGGAAGAGAAATTAAAATCATTTGATGGTTTGAGTACCGAACAAATTATGGAAAGAATTGGTATAAGTTCAATTTTTCTTGCTAAAAATATACAGAATTATGAAAATATATTTTATAATTACAAAATTGCAAAAGATTATCAACCTTCTTTCAAAACTGAAGCCATTGTTGGTAAAGTCATAAATGTTAAAATGCCTAAATTAGTAGAGCAGGAAGATGGTAGTAAGAGAGAGGTTATATTTGCAAGTGATGAATTTTTAAAATGGAGGACTTTTGGTTTCTCGCTCGAAAGAGAAATTAACAAATATTTCGTATCTTTTCCTATGATTGGTATGATGTCTGAGTCCGTTTCAATATTTAATACGGAATTTCGTTCAAAAGATTATTTTGCTAAATCTCTTGCAAATTATAGTTCGTTTGATGTCACAAATGTTAATGATTTATTAAGAAACAAAAATGTTTCAGATTTAATGGTTAATTTATATTTAGATAAATGGTCTTATTCAAATAGGATTGTTTCTGGTGAAAAAGATTTAGAATTGAACGTTTCAAAATATTCAAAAAAAATAGATGATGTCACAGATAAATTATTATTTTCAAAGAAGGAACAAATAAAGAAATATTTCAATTTGAATATAGAAAAATTTGGTGAAGATAAATTTGATAAAAATGAATTAGAAAATGCAATTCAAATGAAAAGAGCCGAGTTGGAAAATGTTATTGAAAAAGGTAGTGCTGATAAATCTTATTTAGCAAAAATTGAACTTAATAAATTGAATAAAGAATTTGAAAACTTCCAATCTGATTTAAAATCTATTACAGAACTTAGAAAAAACAAACAAAATATACTTGATGCGATGAAAAAAGCACTTTTAGATAATTCTGCCATCGAATTAGATAGAAATTATGATAAAATAATTAATTTATTAGTTCCTTTTGGAGGGGAATATAATGTTAAATATGATTTAGAATTAAAGCTAATGAAAAAGAATTTTGAAAAAGATTATAGAAAAGAAAGAATAGAAGATTATGAAGTAGAACAAAAATTACTTGATAAATTTGAAAAGAAATCTCTTAAAGAAATTAATTCTCACTTTAATTCTAATTTGATAGGTGCTGAAACAGCAATAGAATTTTTAAAAGAATATATTAAAGATACAACAGGTAAAAATCCTAAAGACCTTGAATTTGCTAAAAGAAGACTTTCACAATTACAATCCATAAACGATTCAAGAATTGATTATGAAAAGAAAATAAAAGGATTGGAAAAAGAAATTAAATACTATTCTGGGATCTCAAAAAATAGAGATGATTGGAAAGAAATTACCGAGAGACATTTAGAAAAGGCAAAACAAATTGATAAGAGGGATATAATTTATGATAAACTATTTGCAACCTCTTCAATCTTATTTGAAAATTTCACTAACACTTATGAAGGTCTTTATAAAACCCGTAATTTAAGTGCGCACACACGTAAAACTGCATTCGGTTTTCCTGGTAATGAATATGGTGGTACACAATTCGCAGGACCTATATCTTCAACACCATTACAATATGCTGGTACTTTCGGACAAACTGGTAATGTAGGTTGGTTTTCATCAAGTTTTTTCCCATTCGTTTTCAAAAATGTTAAGGAAACTTACAGAAGAAGATATGCTTTCAATTATATGATAAGTGATGTTCCAACAATCACTTCACCTATGGGTGTAAGTAGTCGTTTCAATTTAATTAATTATTTCCAAATGAAAATGGGTATGGAAAAAGATAGGTATGGTGAATACTTAAATCCTTTACCTAGTGGTAAAACTCCTTTAAGTAGAGATTTAATGATTTCATTATTTTCAAAAAATATTCGTGGTGAATCAAGATTAAGTGAAGTTATGGATTTCTTTGGCGGTAGTTATAGAGGTACTCCTGGTGGTTTAAGAGATGTTTACAATTACATTGCATTTAAACCCAATGAACTTGAAATGGATTTCAAGGATAAAGTTTATACATATAAAGATGCTCGTTCAATGAAAAAATCTGCAGAGTTCCTTTACGATGTTGGTTTTTATGCTCCATTCACAAACAATAGGTTTATTGCAGGTAGGGAAATAACTTTAATGAATGATATTTACTATGGAGAGTTAACATCCAATTCAACATTTTATCCTAACAGGGCCATGAATTTACTTTCTTCTGCACCACATTATGGTAATCCTAAATATCGTAACATGGCTTACGGGAATCTTTACAAATTATCTCAAACACAATCAGATATGGTTAAAGAGGTTATTGGATATAACAAATTAAGTAAATCTCCTGCTTGGTATCCATTAAGTATTCCTTTAATTCCTTTACTTGTAGGTACAGGTGGTCTTCCATTCTGGTTTACTTTAAGTTCATTTATGCATGTAAGTGGTTTAGGTCCAGGATTATATTCAAAGGCAACGGAAATTCCAAATTCATTTAAAAAATTAAATTTAGAAAATTATTTAGATGAAAAGCAAAAGTTCTATTTCAAGAGAGGATTATACTCAAGTGCATATAATTCAAATGTTGGGGACGATCAACAAAATTAAATTTAGGTGTAATATATGTTAAATAAAAATGTTTTAATCATGTTCATTTTATTATTATTTTCTTTAGGTTGTTTACAAAAAACTGAAGATTTAGAAAATGCCCAATACCAATTAATTCAAGAAAAATTAACTTCTTTAAAAAATCAAGGATGTTCTTGTTTTGTGTGTACGCAAAGTTCAGGAGGTTTAATTTCTGATATTTTTACATATAATGATTTAGCAAGTGGTGGTTGTTACATAAAAGAAAATTGTAATCCTTACTTTTTAGCTGGTTTTTCTGAACATGATAATTTGAATTTCCTAAGAACTTTTGATATAGGTATGGGAAACACGTTTTTTGAATACGAAGAAGCAAATTTACGTTCCTCAATAGGTTTAGGTTTAGTTTTAAGAGAATTAAAAGAATATGAATTGCCTGAATCTAAAAGTTATATTCTTCCATATTATGAAGGTGATACAGAAAAAGTTCATACTTCATTTTTTGGTGATATGAGTGCTTTTTATGATAAAGGTAAATTACCTTTCATGAGAGCACTTGAAAAAAACACCATTCCAATTTATTACATAAATTCAAATCATCTTACTACTCAATGGTTAGATAACTTTTTCACTCAAACTGAAATAGCAAATACTCCTTCTTTCATTGCTGTAAAATCTTCATCTGAAAATGTAAATGATTTAGTTAAAAACATTAACACAAAATGTAAAGATGATGGGGAAACAATAACCCTTGAAGGTAAATGTAGAGAAACTATTAAAGTTGATAAAGAGTTTTGTAATAGGGGAGATTGTGTAACTCACAAAGTTGATGAATGTATTGAATATGAAACCGTAACTTTAATGCAATATGGTTGTAAGTCTATGCTTTACATTGATGAAATCGTTAATGCTTCAAATGTTAATTACACAACGCTTTTCAAAAAGTTGGATGTGATTGATAAAGAAGAAATGAGTAAAATAAATTCATTTTTAATTCATGTAAATATAACCGAACAAGAAATGTGTCATGCAAGTATGGCAACCGTTCAAGCAATGAACCTTTCAAGAACTTTACTTAATAAGTATGATGGTAAACCTTCTTATTTAATTGTAAGTATTGACGAAAAATGTAGAGAAAAAAATGAAAATCAAATTGCGCAATCATTATACTCTAGTGTTTATTACATGAGAATGACGGGTATAATGGGAATGATATATTATGATTATTTACCTGATTCTTCAAAAATAAGTAATGATGTTGAACAACCAAAAACCTTTTTACAATTAAACAATTACTATTACAATTTCTCATTTGGTTATAATAGGGAACCATTACTTTTTGATGGTGATGGCGTTAACATTTCAAATGCTTGTGATACTCGTTCACAGAGAAAAACTCTTTCAATAAACATGAGTGAAATAACTGAAATAAAATTAAACAGATTAAATCCAAATCCTTCTGAATTGGATGCATTAGATGACGAGGGTAAAACTGCATGGTATTACATTTATGCCTTACCTATGCTTGATTATGGTAAATGGGAAAAAATACGTTCCTGGAGCGAGGTTGGTGAAGATGTTGTTGAATCTGTAACGGATGTTTTTACAGATACTTTTGGTACCGAATGTGATTACACAACTTCAAATTATAGAGATGTTCACTTGGATGCTGAAAGATGTGGTGTAAGTAATTACCTTTTAATTGCATATAAAAAGAACGGAATTAAATTTGATTGTGATAAATGGTATAATATGATTGATTATTTTGTTAAAGAAGGTAAAATAAGTGTAGATAAAGTTCAAAAATTAGACATACAAACTGTGAGGCAACTTGCATTCGCTTATGCAATGCAACAACCTGACATTTTAACAGAATCTCAAATGAGAACTTATTGTTATGGTACTACTACTTCAACTCAAGGTCTTGTATCTAATGTACCTTGTTATGTATTAAATGATTATGTAGATATAAGGGCCGACTTTTTAGAATATGAGTATTATCCTACATGTTATTCATACAGAATTGGTATTGATTAATTTTTCCTTTTTTTAAAAACCAGACACTGTTTGCTGTTTGGGGTGCCGTGAATGAATTTTAGGAGCTAAGCTGTTCAGGGTTTGAACTTCCAAACCCCATTCATTTTCAGGGAAGAAGAGTAGAATTTTTGGGATTGAACCCTTTGCTCATAAATACTTTGTATTTATGGCATGTCATTTTTCTATGAAAAATGAGCATTTAGGCATCCCGAAAAAGGGTCAACGCCAAGGGAGAGATGTTCGTAAATGCTACGCATTTACTGCCTCTTCTTTTTGCTACGCAAAAAACCAGATTTGAACTCCCAAGCCTTCTTCATCTTTTTGGGTTGAGCCTTTTTAGGATATGCGAAGCAACCGAAAAAGGTCAACGCCAAGGGAGAGATGTTCGTAAATCTTTGATTTACGACACCCCAAACAGCTACGCTGTTCAGGGTTTGAACTCCTTTTTTTATAATATCTAAAATTGTCATCATATTTTTTATATTTAAATGGTCATGGGGTCAGCGGGGTTATAGGGGCAGCGCCCCTATACCGGGGTTAGTAAGGGGCGGATGCGCCCTTACACGCCAAGGGAGAGATTTGAACTCCCAAGCCCCGAGGGGCACTAGCTCTCAAGGCTAGCGCATTACCGGATTCTGCCACCTTGGCCTATAATTAAATTGAATAAAAAATAGTATAAAATTATTCCTTAAGTTTAGCGTTCACAACACCATCTTGTGATGGCCTATTTGTAACGATAGCTTCACCTAATTCGGTATTAATAGTTGCTCCTTTAGTAACAAGACCTTGCCTTGAATAGTTCCTATTATCTGGGCTTGTTAAAACTTTAAGTATTTTACTTTTAGTAAATTTACCTTTTTCCTTTTCAACGTTAGCATGAGTAACATTTTTGAGTTTAATCTTAGTGGTACCTCCCCTCTTCCTCTTAGTGTCCTTTTTCTTCTCTTCACTAACTTAGGAGCGGCAAAATAACCGCCTACTTCA
>ERZ795059.5047-NODE-5047-length-12124-cov-6.003397_pt1 | contig 12124 bp, 16 predicted proteins | sample MGYA00375143_ERZ795059 | MGnify/ENA primary metagenome ERZ795059 (study PRJEB30188, sample SAMN05720168) | activated sludge metagenome | isolation source: Anaerobic digester | place: USA | collected 2015-01-07 ... | reverse complement strand
CTTGTTAGTCCACATAATATAATTGGTGCCGAGCACGGTAAATAAAGTACTATATTGTTATCTAATGCGGTTATAATAAGGTTCATAGCCAACGAATCTTCAATAATATCCGAATACGGGTTTCCGTTTCGCCAATTACTTGTCATTACAACAACTGCATCATAACTTTTTACATCTTTAATTTCGGAGATTAGAGAATCAACAGTTAATTCAGGTAGTCCAATACCCGATGCCCAAGTACAAGATGCAACTTTTTTAGTAACACCGGTTATAACTGTTTTGTATCCCAGTGTGTTAAAGTCATCTAATAACAAATTAAAATTGGCTCCATAGTTTTTTGCTATAATAGCCAAAATTTTAACTTGAGATTGTTTATTCTCTTTAATTATTACTATGTTATTAAACCCATTTGCAATGTTACCAAAAACCAAAAATATAATAAATATTAGCTTTTTCATTTTAAATCCTATTTTTATTTCCATTTTAAAATTATTGATTGTATTATCAATATTTTACCGGATTTCTATAAGCGGTTTAATATTACTTTAAGCGGTTTTAATATTATTTACCTTAATTTCAGCGATAAATAAAACCGCTTAGCGAAAAAAAATACACGGATAATATTTATTTGTTATTTTTAAAATCAATAAAAATATATTTATTATAATATAATACGATATGAATTTTAACATTAATAAATTCTTAAAATTTGGTAAACTGCACTTTGGTGGATGGTTTCTATTTTTTTTATATAAATTAAACGTAGAATATAACTATACAAATAAAGTAAGTTTATTACTTATTATTAATATTTTTATCTATTCATTAATTGGTGCTTTATTTTCGTTTCTTTTATATAAATTCTATAAAAAAATTAATCTGCTTACAAAATCAGTAGTTAATATAATTGTTTTAATTTTTCCTATATCTTTTGTCTTATCCTTTTTATGGATTTTGACATATTTCTCTTTTCTTAATATATTCTTTTCAAATGATTTTTCATTTAATAAGATTAAATTAAACCTCTTGTTGGATTTTTCATTTTTTGAATCTTTTACATTAATTATGTATAGTGTATTAATGTTTACATTTTCATTATTAAAAAGATATGAAGAAGAACAAAACAAAGAATTAGAACTTAAGCAAAAACTTGAAAGTATTAACCTAAAAACTTTTCAAAATAAACTTAAGCCTACCATAATAAAAAGAACTTTAGAGTTAATAAAAAACAATATAGAAGTTGACCCATTATTTGCTGAAGAGTTATTAAATTCCTTATCCGAATTATTACGTTTAATTATACACAATTTAAATAAAGATTTTTTTTATATTAAGAATGAAATAGCTGCACTAAAATTATATTTGGCTATTTATAAAATAATAAAAAATGAGGAAATTCTTTTTACTGCTATATTTAATAAATTTGAAATAAATAATAAACTTATTAACATTTCATTGTTTTATTTAGTTACTACTTTAATAGATATTTTTGAAGATTTAAATTTCCCATTATCAAATTTAACTATTAATTTGAAAGATGAGAAATTTAGTTTGGTAACCGGAATTATTATACACAAAACCGATGAAAATAAAAGTAAAATGATTAAAGATAGAATTATTAAAAACCATAAAATAACAGAACTTTTTCCGATAGAAAATAATTTTTTGTTTGATGAAACAAATGATTATTTAAGAATAACTTTTATTTTAGGATATGTTGAAAATGATTAAGATATTCCAAGATCAAGTTAATTTTTGGAGTTTACAATTATTTGGTTGGTTAACATATTCCTTTCTAAATTACACTCTATTTTTCTTGCTAACCAAAACACAAACCCAAACATCAGGTGGGTTTATTATACGAATGGTTATGGGTTTTTGTTTAACAACCATTTTACGATATATGTACAATTATTTTTCAACACAAAATATTTTTACAAAAAAAATAATAATTATAATTATCTTATCATCTTTTTCTTTTGCACTTTTTTGGCAATTTGGCAGTAGATTTATTAAAGCATTGCTTTATAATAACAACCCGATGCAAATTTTTAATAATTTAAAATTTGTGAATATTTTGATGGATTTATATTGGGATATTGTATTTATTGCTGTTTGGAGTACATTATATTTTGGAATCAAACTTTATTTTTCATATCAACACATTAAAAAAAATTCAACAGAGATTAAAGTATTAACTAAAAGGTCAGAAATCCAAGTTTTAAGAAATCAACTGAACCCACATTTTTTATTCAATTCACTTAATTCAATTAGAGCATTAATTAAAGAAGATAAAGAAACAGCAAAAGATATGATTGATAAACTTAATAGTTTACTAAATTACATATTTGTTGATGATAAAAAGATTAAGTCAAAAATAATAGAAGAAATTGATTTAATTAAAGACTATTTAAGCATTGAAAAGATTAGATTTGAAGAGAAACTTGAATATAATATTAAAATAGATAAAGATACCGAAAATATCGAAATATTGACATTATTAATTCATCCTTTGGTAGAAAATGCTATAAAACACGGAATGAAATCAACAAAATTACCGCTCAAGGTTTACTTATGTATTGAAAAGTTCGATATAAACGGAATTAAAATAATTGTTAAAAATTCAGGTAAATTATTGGATACAAAAGATACCGGAATAGGATTGGAAAACGTAAAAAAAAGACTATTAAGTGCTTATCCCAATAAACATAATTTTTGTATTTACGAAAAGGATGGATTTGTAATAGTTGAAATATTAATTAATAACACGGATTTGGACTTGTATGAAAATTAAAAAAAAAGCTTTAATAGTTGATGATGAGAGATTAGCACGTATTGAGTTAAAAAGCTTGCTTTCAAAATTTGAAGAAATTGAAATAGTAGCCGAAGCAGATTCTGTTGATTCCGCATTTGAAATATTAAAGAAATTAGATATAGATCTTATTTTCTTGGATATACAGATGCCGGGGAAAAGCGGTTTTTATTTATTAGAGCAAATAGAGATAAACGCTAAAATTGTTTTTGTTACTGCTTATGATGAATATGCGGTAAAAGCATTTGAAGTTAACGCTTTAGATTATTTATTAAAACCAATCAGTCAACAACGTTTAGCCGAAACGATTAATAGAATAACAGGTGTTTTTAATGAGAAAGTGCCAAATTATAATTTAAATTATGATGATAGATTATTTTTACAATTTAATAGCAAATATAAATTTATTAAACTTAATGAGATAAAATATATTAATTCTGCCGGAGATTACACTAAAATAACTTTGAATTCCGAGATTTCGGGGTTAACTAATAAATCTATGAATGAATGGGAAAACAGATTGCCATTAAATTATTTTTGTAGAATTCATAGAACAACAATAGTTAATTTAGAATATATTGATAAAATTGAAGAATGGTTTGAGGGAGGATATCGTGTATATTTAAAAGGGGATGAACCCCCATTAATAATTAGCAGGAGATATTTGCTTAAACTTAAAGAAATTTTGGGATAAAAAAAATCCCTAACTTATGTCAATTAGGGATTTTATTAAAATTGTTTTTACTTTTGCAAAGGATAGCTGTTTTGGAAATAGTTGAAATGGAAGTTTTCATAATATTGTAAATAATCAGCTATTACTCTATCTTTATACGTACCGGTTAAATTATCGGCATATACTATTTCCCCGCTATCAACTTTTTGAATTCTAACATGTAGTCTGATAACACCGTTTCTATCAATAAAACCATCAACAATATTTCTACCGTAAATTAAACCACATTCCAATACACGATATGATACTAAATAATCCGCAGATTTTAAATGAGTTTTATACATTTTAACAAAGGTTTGAGCACTATCCGTTGTTAAAATTGAATACCCGTTTTTATGGTCTGTTGGATGATTTTCGCGCAACAATCTTTTTAACATATCATTATCACGCTCTAACACAACAAATTGATTTTTTAATAGCGACCTTACTAATTGGTCTTCAATTGTTGCAACTACGGGAATATCAATAGTTTTATCGTTTTCAAGCGATACTAAAGCAATTGATTGACCTTGAGGAACAGGAAAAGTTTTCCCCAAGTCTAATTTATCAACCGTTCGCTCAATAAATAACTGATTTGAATTTTCATACTCAATAGGCGGAAGAGTTTTGCATCCTACCGCAAAAACTACTAAAACCAAAAATAATTTAATGTACTTATTATTAATCACGTTGCCTCCGTATTATTATTTTTTAAATACTTTATTAAAACTTTTTAACGAGTTTTCAGCTTCTTGCAGTGTATCAAAATCCCCTATTCTTACTCTATACCATGTAGCTTTTTTATCTTTATGTTCAGTTATATAAGCATTAAATTTTTTGTTTTTTATTGCATTAACTTCTTTTTCGGCAACTTTTTTGCTTTTAAATGCCGATACTTGATAACAATATAATAATCCGTCCGTATAAATATTCCCTTTTATCTTTTTTTCGGTCTTAAGGTTATATGCGTATGGTGTAGGGTCAAAAAGTTCTTTTTTTATTTCAATTTCTGCAGCTTTTTCTTCAACTTTAACTTCTTCTTTCTTTTCTACAACTATTTCCTTTTTGGGAGCAGTAAATAAGTTTACAACTTTAGGAGTTTCGGCTACAAGCTTTTCGTAATTTATCGGTTTTATTTCCTTAGTTAAGGATTGTTGAACTAAATTTTCTTTTGTTTGCCCAAATAGCAATGTAAAACCAAACAAAGTGATTAATAACAATCGTTTAATCATTTATTCCTCAAATGTTTTCGATTAATATATAATTGTAAAATATGGATTTTTTTTATTAACAGCAAGAAGATTTATATTGTGATGTGATTTAAAGCACATTTTTTTATCAAATAACAAAGTAGTTTTAAAATTTTAATAAATATTTAATACTTTTTTTTATATTTTTTTGGCATAGTCAAATTAGATTATTAAATTAAAAAAGTTCTTTAAAATTTTATGAGTAATTTTGATGTTTAACCTTATTTCGATAAACGAATTGAAAGAAGGGATGGTTTTTTTGGCACCTATAATTAACAGATTTGGACAAGTAATAATTACAAAAAATACAAAATTTGAGAAACGACACTATAACATACTAAAAACTTGGGGCATTACTACGGTTGCCGCTGGTTACGAACAAGATAAATCGGAAATTATTATCGACCCTTCCATAAAACAGCTGGCAAAAGAAAAACTTGAAAGAAGACTTTTATGGTCACCAAACCATGAAATTGAATTTGACCTTTATAATATGGCTTTAAATCAATCTATTTTGCAAATTATGCAAGAAAAAGGGTTATAAATGACTATTCTTGAAAAAATATCTTCGGGTCTTACAAAACTACCCACTTTACCTACAATTTATGCCTCGTTAAGTGAAGCCCTTTCAGATAATAAAACTAATATTGAAGACTTGGCTAAAATCATCTCTTCAGATCAAGCTTCTTCTATTAAAATTTTACGAGTCGTAAATTCTTCTTCTTTCGGTTTAAGCGGACGTGTAGATACTATTTCTCGAGCTATATTGTACTTAGGTTTTAATGAAATTCACAATATAGTACTTGCATTATCTATAATTAATATGTTTGAAAAAAAGAAAATTTTGCAAGATTTTAGACCTGTCGATTTCTGGGCTCATTCTATTGCTGTTGGTACAACCGCAAGACTGATTGGCGAAGCTTTAGGCGTAACAAAACTTGAAAATTATTTTGTCGCAGGAATTTTACACGATATCGGCAAATTATTATTTTTTGATTTATTCCCAAACGAATTTGAAGAAGCATTAATTTTTAGCGAAAAGAATAAAATACCTATTATTGAATCCGAAACCAAAATTTTTGGAATTGGACATGATTTTGCCGGTGAACTTTTAGCTTCCAGATGGAATTTGCCTACTTCTTTGAAAAATACTATTGCATTTCACCATTCCGGTTTTGTTAACGGAAGGTTGGATCCCCTGGTTATGTCTGTTCATTTGGCAGATGTTGTTGCACGATTTTTAAATTTGGGTTACCCGGGTGATGAATTAATACTTCAACCAAACCCTGCAATTTTTAATAATATCGATTTACCTAAGAACCTATTTACCAATTTACAACCACGATTAATGGATAGTTATAAAGAAACGATTGATTTATTGTTAGCCGATTAATATTTATATAATATACAGGTTCTATGGATAGAGAAGACTTGCTTAATTTTACTCCTTCGGTTTTTTGGTGGCAAAGTTTTATTAATTCAATGTTGGCTTATTCTTGTAAAAGAATGAAATCAGATTCTTTATCCGACATTATTTTTGAAGGGCTTGAAGTATTCAAAAACATTCCCGATGTTGTTAATATTGCTTATTACGAACTTTTAGAAGGAGAGTTTGTTTTTAGCAACGAACTTATTGTAAATAACAATTATAGTTTTAACCATACCGAAAATTTAAACATCTTAATTAACAATAATGTCGTTTCTACAGTTTTAACATTAGGTAATGTTTTTTATCAAAAATCCGATAAAGATATTATTCCCGAATTTAATTTAATAATTATGCCTCTGGTTTTTTCGGCAAAAATATTTGGAATAATTTTAATTTATATAAATAATATTAAATTTAATTTAGATGATATGTCACTTGCATTAATATCGTCTCAATCGCATCAATTTACCGCATATATCAACAATTATTACCTACTTAAAGAAATAAATAACCTAAATAACTCTTTATCTCAAAAAATATCGCAAAAAACATTGGAAGAAAAACGAAAAAGGATTGAAATCACTAAAATTCTTGATTCTATTAATTCCGCTGTTTTTATTATTGATAGGGATACAGATTTAATTGTAAAAACTAATATTAGTGCTTTAAAAATTTTAGAATGTGAAAACGAAGCCATAGTTAATAAAAAAAGAACCGACTTTATATACCATCCGAACGAATTAAACACTTGGATAAACAAATATTCAAAAGGTAATTTTGAAACGATTTTTATTACTCCCGGCAATAACAAACTGGATATAATTACATCAATTTCCGAACTTACAATAGACGGCAGAACTTATTTATTGGAAAACTTTATTGATATTACTAATGTAAAAATTACAAAAACCACTTTAAAACGTCATACCGATTTATTAGTCGGATTATCCGATTCTACACATTCGTTATTATCAATACGCAATATTGAAGCCGCTATAGATAGTGCAATTTCTATTTTGGGTAAAGCTACCGATTGTGATAGAGTATTGGTTTGCAAAAACCAAGATGACAAAGAGATGTTGGTTAAATATGAATGGAATAATAAAAACATTAACGGTATAAAAAACGACCCTAAATACAATAAACTTAAGCTGAATAAACCTAATGTAAAAAATTATTTTGATCAATTACATGCCGAAATTCCGGTTAAAATACGTATTACCGATTTTAAAACAAAAGAAGTTGAATATTTTAGATCAAACGGCATTAAATCGCTTATTGCAGTTCCTATTAAATTTGAAAACGAATTTTGGGGTGTTATCGGTTTAAATGATTGTACCGTTGAAAGAGATTGGACTGAGGTTGAAGAAAGAATACTTAAAGCCGCAGCTTCTTCAATTGGGGGAATAATACAAAAAGAAAGGTACATAAGAGAATTAAAATCGGCTAAATTGGAAGCTGAAAAATCCGATAAAATTAAATCCGACTTTTTAACCCAAATATCTCATGAAATTCGTACTCCGTTAAATACAATTATGAATTTTTCTAATTTAATTGAAATGGAAGTAGAAGAAAGCATTAACGAAGAGCTTAAATCTTATTTCGATTCTGTAAAAAGTGCGGGTTCTCGTATTGTTCGCACAGTAGATTTAATATTGAATATGTCTGAAATACAAAACGGTAATTACGTACCTTCTAATAAACCGGTCGATTTATATAACGTTATTCAACAAATTTATTACCAATTAAAACCCCAAGCTCAATTAAAAAAATTGGAATTTAAATTAAAAGACTTTAAGGAAGGAATAATTACAAAAACCGATGATTATGCCATTAATCAAATTTTTAGCAATTTAATAGATAATGCAATTAAATTTACGGATAAAGGTAAAGTAGTTATTGAATATAATGATAGTGATACTTTTTTTAATATTAGTATAAAAGATACGGGTATTGGCATTTCCGAAGATTATATCCCCCATCTTTTCACTCCTTTTAGTCAAGAAGAACGAGGATATACAAGAAGATATGAAGGGAATGGCTTAGGTTTGGCTTTGGTACAAAAATATTGTAATTACAACAATATTCATTTAAGTTATACCACTAAAAAAGATGTTGGAACAACATTTGTAGTGTCTATACCTAAAATCTAAAGTCTGCTGTAAATAGATGGTTAAAGAACATCTAAGTTTTTAAATATTCAAAATAAAAAGCCCGCTAATAGGGCTTTTTATTTAATTTGATTATGGTTGTATCACTACTTTTACCATATTATTCAACCTTTTGATTTAAAACTTCAACTTTACAAATTTTAGGCTATTAATTTATGTAAAATCAACTAACCCCTTAGTTAAAAATTTAATACATCACCGTCTTGTGGAATTATTACTCTCTGTCTTTCAATATTATGTTTTATTATTTCACTTGCCAATATTTCTCGTGTAGTAACACAATGGTCTAAAGCTTCCATATGAATTGCAACAGCTTTAATATTTTCATAATCCTTCAATAAATCAATTGTCTGCTTATCATCCATAATAATAGGAGGATACCCCGGTTTTGTAGCTCCGCCGGAATGAGTTATAACTATAACCGGATTATGATTCATCGCCTCTTTAACAGCATCACAATAAATGGTATCGCCTGCCCAATAAACAGTCGGCTCATATTTACTTTTTAGAACAAATCCACAAACTTCCCCCATCATTTCTTTAATTACTCCGCTCCCATGCTCACCACCGGTTCTATAAATTGTAACATTTTCATACATAACAAAATCATTTACAATTACAACATTGGAAAATCCGTAAGTTTTAAGTAATCCTTCGTCATTTGGTTGAGCAAATATTAATATATCTTTTGGTAATACTTCTATTGCTTTTTCATCAAAATGATCGGGATGTGTATGGGTTAATAATACTGCATCCACTCCTTTAATTATCTCTTCAATTGATATAGGTAACTCTACTGTAGGGTTTGGGGCAATTCCGGCAAAAGATCTAATTTTTCCTTTTTCAAATAACATCGGGTCGGTTAAAAACGTAATTCCGGCATATTTAATTTTCATTGTTGCATTACGAATAAGTTGTAAGTTCATATGTTTCACCTATTATATTTATTAAATTATTTTCGTATTTTACTATAACAAAATTAATTAACTTATTGTATTCAAGTCAATTACTCACAAATTTGTGGGTATAGATTTTATTAAAATAAATACATTAAAATGAAGATTAGAAAAGTTTATACTTGTCCTTTAGAGCTTGTGCACGATTTGTTAAAAGGGAAATGGAAAACTGTTATTATTTATCAGCTTGGTCATTTAAAAACAGCTTCACTTAGTCAATTGGAACAAAGCATAAAAGGAATTTCACAAAAAATGCTTTTGGAACAATTAAACGAATTACGCGAATATAAAATTGTTGATAAAATAAACTATCCGGGTTATCCGTTAAAAGTGGAATACTTTTTAACCGAAACTAAGGGGTACAAAATTTTAGAAGCACTTAAAATTATGCAAGAAGTTGGAAGAGAATATATTGATGAGATGAGTTAATTTTGTAGCGCGTACGCTGTTCATCTAATATTATCTTTTTATTTTTTAACAACTTATATTTTTCTTGGGACTTTCGGGGGACAACACCCCCGTTTTATTCCCCGTTTTTACCCTTTTTAGCCACTTTCATGCTCTTTTTTATTCCTCTTGATTCTTTTATCTTTTTACTTTACATTTCGATAACCATAAAAATAAATTTAGGTGCAACAATGGAAAATGAAAAACCCATTATATCTCTTCCTAAAGAACAAGCTGATTTATATAATCTACATAAAATTTATACTGCCGAAACGGGGAAGAAAATTGAAAACAATATCAACGCCTTAATTTCGGCATTAGAAATTCTTAAAACACAAGCTGTTGTTATAAACAACTTAGTCGAATCAACTGACCGGCTTATTAAAGATAACTCAAGTTACCTTGTTGTTATTGACAAATAATTTCTGCCTCGTATCCTCCAATTTCACATTTCAATATGGGAGAATACTCGGGTTCAGCTTTTACACTTTCTAACAAATTCATTTCGCCTCTCCTGTTAAAAATCGTCTTTTTCTTTTAAATATAAATCATATTGCATTCTCATCAATTCAAAATGTTTGGTTAGCTTTTCCAAATAGACATCCATAACTTCATCTTTTGCTATAAAAGAGATTTTCGCAGCACCGTCTTTCATCTTAGTTGTAAATATATACCCTATTTGGGCTTTTGTTATTGGTACTTCATATATAGCATGTACTACTACTTCACCGCCCTCTCTGTTCTGTAACTGAAAAACATAATTTGGATTATTGTAGGCGTGAGCAACGAAGCTTAATGTTTTATCATATATTTTATCTTTGGTTAGGTCTGTTTCTACAATATACTCCCTCGCACTTCTTATTGCCGGTACTAACGCCCCACACCCTATTACAATTAATAAAAAAACTATTATTGCTGTCGATGTAATTTTGCTTCTCATTTTTTCCTCCATTATTTTATTGTTATTCTTTTATCACCTGTTTAACTTTAAACATTTTTATTAAATCCGGTTTTAGTACTACCAATAAAGGTTCTGCGGGGTTTGTGCTTCCAAATGCAAATAGCTCGTTTCTAACGGTGCTTAATATCTTTAACGCTCCGTGTGCCTTGCCATTTTCTCGCCAGCCTATAACCACCATATCCCCTATTTTTGGCTTTGCTGCTAAATCTATTACAATCATATCGCCCGGAATTACAAGGGGCGCCATGCTGTACTTTTCACTTTTTATTCTAAATATTTGATTATTGCTTGGGTCATACGTTACCGTTACATATTCATCTTGAAATAATTCATCCACTTCTAAAACCCCTGCACCTATTTCGCCTACAACCCTATAGGTACGCTCTATTATCTTATTATCTGCTTTTGGCTTTTCTTCTACTTTTATATATGTGATGTTGTCAGGATCGGAATCATTTATCTTTATTCCGAGACCTTCTTCAAGTCTTTTTATAGTATTCCTTTGCGGCTTCCCAATATTGCCGCGTTTCCAACGGTCAATTATTTGGTAGCGAATCCCTGTTAATTTCTCACCTTCTTGAGGTGATAATCTTAATTCATGGTCAAATAAAATACTTTATAAATTCAGACCAATTCATTTCTAAGTTTGCTTTTTGTAAAATTATCACTTTTTTACACCAATTAAAACAAATTATTAATAAATTATTGAAACTTTTTAGAACTTTTCACTTGACAAAACAAAATTAACGTGTATATTTGTGTATAAAAGTTTCATTTAGTATGGAGAACATAATGCAAAAAATCGAACGACACAAAGTTCAGAAATACGGAAGAAGAGGCACGGCAATATCTTTGCCAACCCTTTTCAACCATGATAATGGTATTAAAGTAGGTGATACCATTAACATATATCGAACAGTTATTAACGATAAAGACGCTTTGGTATTAATACCCGAAAAAAACAAAGAACACAATAATTCACCAATAGCAAATTAACTCGTAATAATTATAAAAACTATTAAAAATACTGAGAATATTTAATAATCATACAATTAATAAAATGAGGTAAAAAATGAACTTGCCCGATTTCATAAAAGAAATTAAAGAAGTTAATCCGCTATCTGAACAACAAAAAATAGCTGACGAACTTAAAACCAAAGCTGCCGAATTAAACAAGTTGGCAAAAAATGCTGCTGCAAAAGGTGTTTCAGTTTACTTTTACAGCGGCATTGGTTGTAATGAAATTAGTTTATCCTTATCAATTAAAATTGATTTATAGGATAATAATATGAAATGCTTTAGTAATCAAAAAATAATACTAATCAACTGACATACTGAGAATATTTATGGATTCATTAAGGGAAATAAAAGACAAATTTATTAAAA
>ERZ795059.5046-NODE-5046-length-12124-cov-17.972077_pt1 | contig 12124 bp, 15 predicted proteins | sample MGYA00375143_ERZ795059 | MGnify/ENA primary metagenome ERZ795059 (study PRJEB30188, sample SAMN05720168) | activated sludge metagenome | isolation source: Anaerobic digester | place: USA | collected 2015-01-07 ... | reverse complement strand
CAAACAGTTCCATCGTGTCACCTCACATGTAAAAATTTTATAGTCCTCACTAAAAAGAAAAACCCGGCACTATGGCCGGGCTTCTGTTAGTCCATGGCTACCTAATCCTTATCATCCTGTCCAGTAAGAGGCGCTCAGCCTCTTCGAGCACCTGACGGCTGCTCATGCAGCCGTCGCTTACCAGTTGTCGCAGAAGATTTACCTTGCGTATCCGTCCGATCAGTTTCGAGTCTGCCATGTGCCGTCTCTCCTATTTCAGATTGAAGCTACCAACGTCGTTGCCGTTGTAGTCTTTGATTCTGCCGTCGTAGTTCCCGGCCTCAAGCCGGTTCGCTATACTCCTCAGGAGTCTGGCAACTTCCAGCTCCGCATCATCGTCAAGCGCCGCGTTCTGTGTGTCGATCTTCAAGGTGAACTTCTTCGCTAACATCATCACACCCCCTGACCCTGATAGTAGACTCTTGCATCTTCGCCATGCAATTCAAGGCTGTAGTCACCGCCCCGGATACCGCCGCAGGTGCAACCTTGTGATCTGGACGGGCACAGAGTCCTCATCGCTCTGTTGTATTGCCGTCTGGTAACGTAGTGTCTGCCGTGGTATTCCTTTGCGTTTACAAACGCTTCAGTATTGTGGAAGTCATTAACCAATCTCACCATCATATCAATCTCCATCAGTTAATTACTGGTATTAGTCTTAATCAGTGCCGCCCCGTGAAGGCTCCAGCCCCGGCAGTTCCCCGCCGGTTTCAGGCACCATTTATTTTATTCTCAAAGAACTCTTTTTATTAAACTTAATAAGAATATCGGCAAAGTCAAATAAAATCTTAATAAAATTATTATGATTTTATAGGTTTGCCTCCGAAATATCGTAGATTTACACGTCCAGGCTTTAACAATACGGATTTGAGAGGGAAAATAGCTCGGAAAACGGCTGCCAGAGCCAATCTCCGCCATATAGCCGGTTTTGGTGAAAAAATTCAGTGATACTGTGGTATAATTATTCACACCGTGAAAAAACAAGTTAAACATCATCAGAAGACCATCGACCAGATTGAGCGCCTGAAGGTTTATATACGCGATAACCCGACATGCAGTCTCAAGGATGCCGCTATTGTTCTTGGCGTCAAACACACGCTGGTCAGGAAATGGAAGTCTCTGGGGTTCTTTGAACACATGACGCCAGCAGCTGCAAGGAAGGCCGGCATAACTACCCAAGCCGAAGCCAAGGCGGCCATTGGGCGTAGAGAGACAGCCGAAGTCTACCGCAAACCAAGGCCGAAACCACAACCACAACCACGGCCACAGCCGCGACCAGCATACAGACCGCCGCCAGTAATAGAACCTGATGAAAACAGTGATAACACAACAGAACAGCCTGTCGGGGAGGTGGCTCCCCTATCTATGGCGGGTATGGATGAGATAGACCAGTTAATAGCCAAGGGTAAAGACCTGAAAATAAGCCAGATCAGATCTTTGGTGAAGTCGCACCTGATGTTAAATGTGCATGACCCCAAGGCTGTAGCAAACTATGCCGCTGGCCTTAAGGCGCTGTCTGGCGTTCAGGATGTGGAACTTGAAGATGTTTACGAAAACGAACAACTGATGAAGATATACGTGCCGCAAGAGGACGCAATAAAGGCGCTGGAGATTATCGAGGTGGAGAAGATTGAATACTGACGGCGTTGTGACGGTTCCCAAGGATGACGGATCAGACAACATTGTGAACGAGTGGCGGCCGCATCCGAGGCAAGAGCTGTTTTTACGTTCGCCAGCCCGTGAAATTTTGTTTGGTGGTGCGCGTGGTGGCGGCAAGACTGACGCAGGCATTATCTGGGTAGCAAGGCCGTCGATTCAAGACAAGTCTGGCAAGTTCCGTGGCCTTGTGCTTCGTGAGACGGCCGAGTCTCTGGCGGATTGGGTGGACAGGGCGAATGAAATCTATAGCAAAACAGGCGGAACATTGGTGAGGTCACCGACTCCGCGTTTTGTGTGGCCATGGGGCGCGAAGATCTTCACAGGACACCTGAAGGACGCAAGGTCGATCCAGAAGTATTTGGGGCGTGAATTTCAGCGTATATTGGTCGAAGAGCTGACACAGATAGCTGACCGTGATCTTTACGACAAGTTGCTTGGTTCGTGTCGTTCGACCATCCCAAACTTAGACGCAAGGATAGCGGCAACGACGAACCCAGGCGGCCCAGGGCATTACTGGGTGAAGAAACGGTTCGTCGATCCAGTCCAGCCCGGTCGAATATTTCGCGAGACTGGCAGCCAGCTTACAAGGCAGTTCATTCCATCACTTGTGACAGATAACCCGACGCTGTGTCAGAATGACCCGGCTTACATCGAGTATCTTGATAGTTTGCCAGAGAAGTTGCGGCGTGCTTGGCGGTTTGGCGACTGGTCGGTGTTGGAAGGCTCATACTTTACTGAGTTTTCGAGAATGACTCATACGTGCCGGCCGTTCGAGATTCCATCGTCATGGTCTAGGTATATTGCGATAGATTGGGGTTACTGGCCTGACCCGTGTGTGTGTCTATGGTTCGCAGTGTCGCCAGACAGCCGCCGCAAGGAAGTGTTATACAGAGAACGTCACTGGACGCGCACAATACCAGAAGATGTAGCGAAGGACATCAGGTATATCAGCCGTGATGAGCGGGTATCAGTGGCGATAGCGGACCCGTCTATGTGGGCGAGCAAGTCTGGTCCGAGTGACGCAGAGAAGATGGCTTACGAAGGGTTGCCATTGATTCAGGCTGATAACGCAAGGATTCAGGGCTGGACTCGCATGCATGAGCTGTTCAAGTTGCGTAAAGTCGGGGATGATGTAACTTCGCCGACTCTGAAGATTTTCAATACCTGTGTGAAGTCTATTGAGTCGATAGAGATTTGCCAGCACGACCAGCATAATCCGATGGACGTTGCCGACAACAAGTTAGACCATTGGGCTGATTGTATTAGATATTATGGCATGTCGCGGTCGAGCCGTGGTAGAATCAAAGACAAGATACCTGACATTTTCAGTCTCAAGGCTATGCGGTATCGTAAGTCGATGCAGGAGGCGTAACGATGGTTGAGAGTTTGCATCAGGTTCCGGTAGGCGGTCCTCAGAGTGATTATGATGGCGGCCAGTTATCGGACGTGAAAAAATATCAGGGTTGGATCAGGGCAGCAGAAGGTCCTAAAAAGCAGAAGTATAACAAGTGGGCGAAAGCTGGAGCCAGAGCCTACGGCGAGAGCGGCGACACGCCAGACGGCGAGTTTATCGACGCTCAGATGCAGGGCAGCAAGGACTCTATATTCAAGTATAAGGTGAATTTCCTTCGCCAGCCTATCGAGCGCCAGATAGCGCAGTGTTATGCGAGAAATCCGAAGTTTGTAGCGAAGCCGACACAGCCGATATGGGCTGACGCCGAGCCGGTTCAGCAGATTGATCCGTTTACTGGCGTGCCAGTCATGGTTCCACAGATAGACCCTATGACCGGCATGCCGGTTCAGCGGGACATATCAGAACAGGTTTGCGATGTTGTCGAGAGCCTGATGGAAGTTGAAATGGCCGCCACTGATTTTAAGGCAGAGGCGAAGGCTTGCGCCAGAGAGGCTCATCATGCTCCGGCCAGTATTATGCAGGTCGGTTATGAGTTCAACGTCGATAGCGGCAAGGATATGATTTACTTCAGGCGCAGGCCGTTCAAGAGCTTCATTGTCGATCCGTGTGCTGAGATTTATGACGGCGTGATAAGGCGCTGCCGGTATATGGGGCTGAAATGGGAGCTAACAAAAGCTGAGGCAGAGTCTCTTGATTTATCATGGGATGCACTGACCTATAGCGACAAGAACTACTCAGGCGGCGACGATCCAGAGGCGCAGAAAGCCTGCGTATATCACATCTGGGACAGGCAGTCTGGGGTTGTGGTCTGGGTTCCAGAGTTCGGCATGGCTTATGCGAAAGACCCGCAGCCGTGGCCGTGGAAGATTAAAGGGTTCCCTTTCGTCATATTGAAGTTTGTCGAAGATACAGACTGTCAGTTCTCGAAGCCTCTTATACTTGAAGCGATAGGGATGCAGGAAGAATTGGAGATCCAGCGCGAAGAGATTGCAGCTTCAACTACATTTGCGAGGCCGTTCACGATTTACGACCCGAAGATTATCGATGAAGAGAAGATGACTCAAATTTCACGCAGAGGCAAGGGCGCGAATATTCCGGTAGAAGGATTGATTGGGATGCCTAATCCGCCGATACGCAGGGAGTCTACTGATGGATTAACTCAAGAATATTACAAGCATTACGAGCGCAACAGGTCTGAACTGGTAGAAATCCTTGGCACGTCTGCCAATGAGGCGTTAAGGATTACCAAGGCAACTGCGGCTGAGTCTGAGATTGTAGACCGCAACGCTGGTAATGCGACGAGCGCGAAGATAGATATTTTGACAGATTTTATGAATCGCTGTATGCAACTGGCTGTTGATATTATGAAGGACGCTTACGACACCGAGCGTGTGACTCAGGTTGTTGGCCGTGACAATACTAAGTATTGGGTGAAGTGGATCGGCAACCAGATATTGAAAGATATTTCGATCAGCGTTGAGTCTGGTTCGACCGAGCGCGAGGACTCAGCTTATAACCGCCAGATCAGCTTGAATATGCTCGATGTAATGAAAGGCATACCGGGCATGGACATAATGAAACTGGCAACGGAAGTATTGAAGGAGCATGGTAAGCGTAACGCAGACCAGTATCGTTTGGATGGCATGGCCGGTATGATGCCACAGCCCCAGATGGCTGGTGGGATGGCTGGCGCTGGAGCGACTACTGGTATGAACCCAGGGCAGAGCGTTCAGCAGCAGATGAATCCGATGGTATAAATGGATAAAAAAAATGACCCCTGCAAAAATACAGGGGCTACATGTGAGAGGATCTTTTGAGAGGATATGGTAAAGATAAGCGACAAGGAGACTGATGTCAATGCCTATTTTTGATTACAGGTGTGATACCTGCGGAAAAGTTGTAGAGGAATTTGTCAAAAGGCATGATGATGTTGTAGTATGTGAAGAGTGCGGAAACGCAATGGTTAAGTTACTCGCTCCGTTCAGGTTCAGTTATAAGGCCGGTGACTTCTTCGAGGCGTATGTCGATACAGATATTCACCCGGAAGGGAAGCCGATTCCGATACGAACTAAAGAAGAGTTTTTTACTCAATGCCGTAAACACGGTAGAGGGTATCGTAAAATTTCTGATAGAATGAGGTAGAGATGCCAAAAGAAGAAATCCAGACTATTGATGAAATTGCAGCCGCGTGTTTTGATGAAGCTGGTGTTCAAGACGGGGATGAGGGAACTTATAACCCGAAGGAATACGCAAAGCCATTAGACGCCGATGCAGACAGTTCTGGGGAACAAGACGAAACCAGTAAAGAGCCAAAGCAGCCTGCTGCCACGGAAAGACTTTACGCCGGGAAGTTCAAAACCCCGGAAGAAATGGAAGCGGCGTTTCTCGAAATGCAGAAAGCCACTGAGCCGGAGAAGAAGGAAACCGACTCCATACCAGACCTCTCAAGAGATGAGCTTACTACTCTCTCCGAGAATGATGATATGGACAAGACTTCTTACACGGTGGAGTATCTTCGTAAGAAGATGGGCGAGCGCGACCTGTCAGACTTTGAGCTTGAAAAGCTTCGAGAGTTGGACGGCAAGGAAGATCTTTACGGTCAGTATGTAGCAGCAAAGACAGAGCGCCAGATAATGGCGAAGCTGAAACCAGTTGTTGATACTTACAGTGAAGAGTCTCAGCGCAAAGCCGAGGCAGCGTTTTTCGAGAGAGAGAAAGCAATCGAGGACTCAAACAAAGATGAGTTCGGCGACGAGCTACCAACGCTCAAAAAGAAAGTCAGCGATCCGAAGTTTATCGAGGAAGTATTGTCTCAATCGCCAATCAGGAATGTCATTCTTAACGAATGGGATAAAGGCTCCAAGGCGATGAGTCACAAGCTGTTACTGCGCGAGACGAAATATTATGTCGAGCAGCAGAGAAACAAGAAGATAAACAAATCGGTTCAGGCTGATGTCGGAGGCGGAGCTGCACAGCGAAAAACGGATAGCGCTTCAACAATAGATGAAGCGTTTGAGGCAGCGGAGCGTGAATTTCATCAATAGTTTAAGGAGTTAAAGCTATGGCTTTCGACCTGTTACCACTGTTTAATTCGACGTTTGAGAAGTATCTTCGCGGTGGATTCGTCGATAACGTATCTGCGCGCGTTCCTCTCTTCAACTGGCTTCGTAAGTCTGGTGCTATGGCTGGATGGGATGGCACCGGGAAGTACATGTATGAAGAAGTAATGACCGAGTTGCCGGACTACTTGCAGGCTCTTGGAGAGTACGAGCAGATCAGTCTTAAACCGGCTTCCGGTCTGGAAAATGTTCGTTTCAATCCCAAGGAAATTGTATTCCCGATCACTATTACGTTCCGCGAAATGGATGCTAACAAGGGCAAGGAACGTGCAGTTGATCTTATCAAGTCCAAGATGAAACAGGCTGAGCTTGCTTTCGCCGAAGGTCTTGAAACAATGTTGTTCGGTGACGGCACCGATCAGGCCGGCAAGGTTATGCTTGGTCTTGAAGCGATCATGCCAGACAATAATACTTCCGGCACTCTTGGTGGTTTCAACCGTTCAACAAATACCTGGATCAGATGTCCATCTACCTCTGGCGCGAAAACCTCTCTGGCTTTCGATAACCTCAGAGCCAAGATGACAAACATCAAGAATACATGCACTCGCGGTTCTGTTAAGCCTGATATTTATATCACTGACCAGACCGCGTATGAAGGTTACGAGTCTCTGGCGTTCGGCAAATATACTCCGACCGACAAGTCTGGCGCAGCAGACCTTGGTTTCTCAGGCGATCTCGTATTCGCTGGCAAACCGGTTGTGTTCGCAGACAAGATTGGCGCTGGCAGAATGTATGCCCTGAGCAAAGACTGCCTCAAGCTGAGAGTTCGCGGTCTGAAGAAATCAGACGACTCTCCGTTCACCATCGAAGGCCCGTTTAACATGATGCCTCATCAGAGAGCGTATGCCTGGGTAATTACGGTAACCGGTGCTCTGACTGCCAATATGTTCAGACAGCTTGGCAAGATCCACAGCATTTCATGATCGTCTGCCGGGGGCAGTGGTCCTGCCCTCGGTTTTAACATTTCGACAAGGAGTTTTTTCAAATGGGTGGAATTATTTCAAAAGTACATCTTGGCGTGCCGATAGTCGAAGACGACGGCAGAATGGTAATTTACGCTGAGGCTCATGCAGCTCTTACTGCGTTTCAGCCTTATGCAGTTCATCCCTCATACAATACAAAAGACCTCGACGGTGACGGTGGCAATGATAACGACGGTAAAGCAGTAACCGCTGCTCCGGCAACTCTTGCCGTTCTTCACTACATTGGTATTCCTCAGAAAGCCTATGCCTCTGGCGAAGTTGCCAAGTTGGTAATAGGCGGAGCCTGTAAGGCAAAACTGAAAGCAGAAGCCGTTGTTGCTGGCGACTATCTTGAAGTCCTTAACGCCGGAACTACTTTTGTGGTAGACGGCACTTCTGGATCAACAACCAGAAGCACGAAGAGTATTGCAATGGCATGCGAGCCGAACTCATCGAAAGCAGGCACTTTCAATGTTCAGATGCTTGGTATTCCTGGTATAGTATCAGCTACGTAACGAATTACTGGCCGGGGGTTAATTCTCCCGGCCAGTCTTAACTTCCACAGGAGAAATATAATGGGACATTTTGACCACATCCCCGCAGGGAAACGCGAGCATTACAACAAAAAAACTAATCAGTGGGAACTGGTTGATTTGAAAGAAACCAGTCACGAAGATATGAAAATCATTCTCGATGAGCGCAACGCTGAGATTGAAGAGTTGCGATCGGAGATTGTTAAGCGCGATGAGATAATCAAGAAAATGAACGCAAAGATCATTGATCTTGAATCTAACATCGGGAAGAAAAGTAAATGAACTTCAACGCGCTGGTTGGTGCTATCCAGGTGGAGCTTAACGACTATTCTTCGCGCTCAAAAACTCGCATAGAAAAGTGGGTTAATGAGTGCCATAGAAGTATCTGCCAGTCTCGCCGATGGAGTTTTCTTGTCGTGCGAGAGTCTGACACGATGACAATAGGTACAGCAGATATGCCTATTGATATTGAAACAGATATTGAAGTCAGCAGTTCGGCAGTAGCCGCGCAAAATGTTCTCAGTATTTATGACGTGACCGATGGCACGCATGAATATATCCAGATGACAACTCTCGATCAGTTACGGGATTCGTTCCCGACCGATTACGGGCAGGCCGGAGCGCCTGACTTCTGGTATTATCTGGACAATAAGAATATCCAGTTTTTCCCGACTCTTGAAGAGGATCGGGATTTTATATTTTCATTCCAGAAAAAACTAATCACCTACGCGACGAGCGCGACAACTGCGCTACTTATTCCTGATGAGTACGTAGATGTGCTTCAGGAGTTAGTTCTTTATAAGGCATATCGATATAAAACAGATGACAGGGCAAATGCTTGTTTCGAGAATTATACGATGCTGCTCGATGCGATGATAAAAGCCGAGTCGAACAAGACCGGCATAATCTATGACCAGCCTCGACTGATGCCTGCGAGGTTGCCGCTGTTATCGGATGATTCATAATGGGCAACGCAAAAAAAGACATTATCTACAATGGTTTCGCAGGTGGTTTGTGTTCAGTTCAGTCTGGCGAGATTGCTTTGCCGAACCAGCTACAGCAGGCAACAAACGCTGTTATTCTTGAGAACGGCGTTATCAGAAAGCGTCCTGGCGTTAAACAGATCGAGGAGAATTATTTTGCCGCATGGATCATAGACCTTTTTAACGGTTACAAGTCCATGTCGAGTAAGCATCTTGCCGTGGCAAACTCTACCATTCACACATATACAACTGGCGGGTTGGGCCAGTTCGCTTATATGGACAGGTATTTGCACACGAACGGCAGCGACCCCATGGTTGCGATAACTGGCATAACTGCTGCGGCTTGTCTTGGCGCTCCATTGAGTCGGGTTATGTTAAAGCATAATGACCGTTGTTTTATGGCGGTCGGAAGGGTTTTGTATGAAACTGCTGTTGGCACGTATCCTGACTCGGCAGTCGATAATTTTGCTGATGGTGCTACTTGGACTATTGGTGATACTGGTCAGAATATTATCGGACTTGGTTCAATCGGCAGAAACCTGTTCATTTTCAAGCAGAAGTCGATTTACATCCAGGTTGGTTACACCAAGAGCGAACGACAGACTTATCTGCTCTCGTCCGAATATGGTTGCTTATCACCGGACACTATAAAGAACGTAAACTTAAAAGGCATTGGTCCGGCAGTAATGTTCTTGAGCGACGAGGCTAAGCTTTGCGCTGCGACTATGGAAGGCATCATAGAGGTCGGCGATGCTGTTCAGGATATTCTGGACACGATATACCTTGGCACAGCAGTAAACGAAAAGGCAGTTTCTACCTATCTGCATAGAGCAAGAGCTGGCGTAGACCCAAGAGGCTATTATATCCTTGGATTTGCCACGACAGCAACAGACGCTTACAATTCTTTCAGTCAGGCGATATGCGTTTCGCTTAATGAGTCTTACGATTCGCAGTTTGGCGGCAGGCGTTGGCCTATAACATTGTGGAAATATACCGGGACTACCGATACTTCAGAGATATATTACAATGCTCTTGGCGTGTCTGATGTGGCGACTATTTACGGATATAAGCTCCACCTCCCCGCTAAGACGCCTGACGGCAATTATACGTGGGTTGAAGTAGACTGGTCGAGATATAACGATCAGTGGGGCACTGGCATACCATATACGAATAAATGGGTTGATATGACTATTCAGACCCGCAACGAAAACGCTGGAACGCGGCAGATAAATAAACAGTGGACTGATTGTTTGGTAAAGGTGGTTCAGGAGCAGCCGACAATCGGACTGGCGTTTTATCCGCTGAGGCTGACTCAGGAAGTTGACTATAACCTGACGATCAACTCGCCGCCTACGGTTTATCAAGAGAAAATGGTTGGACCTAACAAGCCTGCCAAGTATCTGATAGAACTCCAGCATGGACTTGTCGGTGATGGTATTCAAACAAATATCATTTTGGAGAATTATAATTCTGCCGGTGACGGAGATCTTAGAATACATGGCTTAACAATCCAGTTCTTACGCAGTAACGCGGTATGAATAACATAACCCAGGAATACGGTTATCTTGGTTCCGAGAAGCGGAACATAGAAAAGCTGTTTGATTTTATCAATCAGTTCTCAGACGTGATACAATTTGAAGTAGTAACTGCCGGGACAGAGGTAGAGATACCTCATACTCTTGAGGCTATTCCCAGACAGGTATTCCCTGTCATACAAGAGGGAGACACCGTTAGTTTTGCAAACGTCTTTCCTGGGACAACGGCATGGACGGCGAGCAAAGTATATCTTACGGCGTCATTGGCCGGCACGTATAATGTGATTCTCAGGAGATAGAATATGTCCGCATGGGATACCGTAAAAAAATGGGGCAGAGAATTTGACAAGGCTGTTATTCAGCCAACTGTTAATCATATCAAAGACCCCATAGGTGCGACCAAGAAAGATTTTGAAAATAACATAGCAAAACCAATACAAGCAGCGGGTAAGTCTATCGACAAAGCAGTACTTAAACCAATCGGAGAGGCTACCGGATTAACCACTGTCAAGACTCCCGATTCTGTTAAGCCGAAAGTAGATCCATCTCGCGCCGCTGCTATGGCTACTTATGGCCAGAACATTCAACAGCAGGGACAGCAGTTTAACCCGTCTCAGTATGGCCCCGGTTATTTCCAGCCCCAGATGTATAACCCGCAGATCAGCAGCAATACCCGGAACATGCCCGGAATATATTCTCCGGCTCAAAGAGTGCCTGGCTCACCCGGGGCAGTGGCGACCCCCGGACTTCAAAACGTAGGCGGTCAGGCTCCAGTCCAACGTGATTTAACAACCGGAACTGGCGCGAACACATATCAAGAACGTGCGGCACTGCTTGGTGCCATGCAGGGTTTACAGACTCCGCAGAATCTTGCCGCCGGTTACGATCCAAACCTGAGACAGACTTATATCGATATGGCAACGTCCGGCCTCGATCAGCAGAAACAGGCCGCTATCGCTCAGCTTAAAGAACAGCAGATGAAGTCTGGTAATTACGGATCTTCTGTTGGCCAAAAACAGATGACAGACCTTGCCGCACAATATGATAGACAGGTTACCGAAGCCGGTAAACAGGCTGACCTGATGCAGATGGAAGCTGAGCGCGAAGATAGATACAGGAATCTGTCAGCAGAACAGTCTCGTATAGGACAGATGGCTGGAATAGCTGGTCAGAGCGCGGGGCTTGATTTGTCTACCGCTGGTTATACCAGAGACACTATGGCCATGCAGAACAACGCTGAGATGATTAAGGCTCAGTATGCCAGACAAGGAATCCAGATCGATAACGATACTGCTATGCAGATGGCGCAGTTCCAGAGTGGCCAGCAGCAGCAGCAGTTTGGTAATCAGATGACCGGCTATAATGCTCAGCAGGCCGCGCAAATGGCCGGGTATGAGTCTGAATGGCAGAGATACCTTGCACAGCAGGAGCAGAATAGATATGGCGATACCGCAGCGAACCAAGCGCAACAGTTTAACATTGGCCAGAGAGATACTGCTGACGTGCGTAATTATGGCGTATATCAGGACTATCTCAAGAATCTGGCAAATTACGGTAGCGATCAGATAGATCCTCAGAGCAGAATAAATTATGAACTCTGGGCACAACAGGAAGCAGATAGAAGAGCGAGAGCTGCTGCAACTATTGGCGCTGTCGGTTCGGCAGTAGGAGGTATGAAGTAATGGGTAAATTACAGGATATACTTTCCGGGCTGAAGTCGTTCGCGAAATCCGATACCGGTAAAACTCTTGGCATGGCAGTAGGCACAATAGCCGCTGGCAGATATGGCGGAGCAGAGGGCATAAATGCTCTGACTTCGGCTATCGAAAAGTCTCGCATGAAGAAGAAGGAAGAAGAGCGCGAAGCTGAACGCCAGCAGGATC
>ERZ795059.5037-NODE-5037-length-12135-cov-65.800662_pt1 | contig 12135 bp, 10 predicted proteins | sample MGYA00375143_ERZ795059 | MGnify/ENA primary metagenome ERZ795059 (study PRJEB30188, sample SAMN05720168) | activated sludge metagenome | isolation source: Anaerobic digester | place: USA | collected 2015-01-07 ... | reverse complement strand
TCGATTTGGGAAAGCGTCATCCGGAAATCTTTTCCGCAAAAACTTGTAAAATTGAATCTTGAAGCTTTTCAAATGGGAATTCCTGCTTAAATTACCGCCATAAGGATATTTTAAATATAAAAAACAAAGGACATTTTTATGGCTGAAGATTATTATCAGGTTTTGGGGGTCGATAAAAAGGCTACTGCGGATGAAATCAAGAAAGCCTACCGAAAGCTGGCCGTCAAGTGGCATCCGGATAAAAATCCAAACAATAAAGCCGCCGCTGAAGAAAAATTCAAGAAAATCAGCGAAGCCTACGCCGTCTTAAGCGACGCTGAAAAACGTCAGAATTACGACAATTTCGGTTCAGCTGATCAGTTTCGCCAGCAGTATTCACAGGAAGATATTTTCCGCGGATTTGACCTGGATGAAATTCTGCGCAGCTTCGGATTCGGAGGCTCCAGGGGAGGGGGACGAACAACCTTCCGCACGGGAACGAGGCGAGGCGGCTATACGGAATATGATGATCCGTTTGACGGCATGTTCGGCCAAATGGGCGGAGGCGCCGCAGGCCGGCGGTACGCCGATATGCCGCAAAAGGGACAGGATGTAGAATATAATTTATCGATATCATTAGAAGAATCCGTTATGGGCGCCGACAAGAAGATTTCGCTCCAAATGGAAAACCGCATTGAAGATATCAATGTCAAAATTCCCCCCGGCATCAGCACGGGTAAGAAACTGAGACTTCCGGGAAAAGGCCTGACCGGCTATCAGGGCGGTCCAAACGGGGATCTTTACCTGAACATCAATGTTTTGCCTCATCCGATTTTCGCCCGCGATGGAAACGATCTTTACATTGAAAAAACCATTAAATTTAGCCAGGCGGCTCTGGGGACCACCATCGACGTTCCCACACTTGACGGCAGCACCAAGAGATTGAAGATTGCACCCGGAACACAAAACAATACCAAAATACGCATGAAGGGTTTTGGAGTGCCGGGAATGAAAGGAGCTCCAAAAGGGGATCAGTTCGTCAAGATCAACGTCGAGGTTCCGAAGAAACTAACCGACAAGCAGATTCGTATGATTGAGCAGCTTGCGGCGGATGGAATATAATAGGTTTTAAGGCTGAAGACCGAAGGCTGAAGGCTGAAGGTGAAGGGTAGCAGGTCTTTTTTTATGTCTCTGCTGACGACAAATATTTTAACATTATGTCTTATAAGATATGTTATGTAAACATGAATGTACCCAGAGCCTTGGCAATCAGTGAATTTTCACCAGATCGGATATCCGCCTCCATCACGGCAATGTTTTTGCCTTTCTTCAATATTTTGGCTTCACACGTTAAAAGGCTGGTTTTTGCAGGTTTCAGATAATTGATTTTTATCTCAACCGTCGATGTTTCTTCACCGCTTTTCAATGTCGAATAAACCGCCACTCCCATACTGATGTCGGCCATGGAATAAATGACGCCCCCATGAACGACGCTGTGCTTGTTGAGCAAGGTGTCTCTGATCCGCAGGCGACTGAAGCACGCTCCGTGTTCGATCTTTTCGATTTCAAGTCCCAGCAGCTTGATAAAAGGGCTTCTCTTCCATATTTCTTCAGTAAATTCATTCATATCGATATATCATACCTCGTTTTCCTGGACTCATCCGAATTTTACCATTTCTCAGAAGAATGTGACCTCTCCTGCGGCTCCCATCTCATTTTCAATGATAATTACGACGCCGCGAACCCCCGGTATTTTCAACCCGAAATCGAGCGCTTTCCTTATATCGTTTTTGCTTTTTACACAATTGCCGACAGCGGAGGCAGCCGCATCGGCCAGGGTTGCACAGCGGGAAAGAACACAGACCGCGTCGGCTTTTCCAAAGCTCAAAGACGGACCTACGGTTGCCGAGGAGGTGCAGATCCCCAAAGGCGTTTCATCAGGTTTTATAATTAGTTTGACTTTATAACTTAAAGTTGATTCTCCGGCAAAAACCCCTATCGAAAGACTTTTCTTGGATCGAAGAAAAATATCTCCTCCGTTTTCGACAATGATATTATCCGTGAGACCGGCCAGATCGTTCCCTACAAATTCCGCGATAGCGCCGGCAACGGAGGCCATGGGCCCTACCCCGCAGACAGTTGATTGTTCAATCATTTCCCTGATGATCGCAGGAGCCAGAGGGTCTTGCGGAAATGGAAGAAGTGTCGTACGGAATTCCGGATATCTGTGGATATAGGATTCCAGTGAATATCGATGTTGTCGAAGAGATTTTTCAGCAAGACCAGACAGATCGGTATCGGAACTTATCCACAGATCACTTTGAGCAACTTTAACTTGATATGAAATCAGATTATCTTTATTAATTAGTGACCTATATGTTCTTTCCTCATATATCATATTAGCATTACTCGTCACGTGTTTCTCATCTTTTTCTTCCTATCGCCCATTGCCCATTCTTTTAACAATAAACCGTACTACCCTCCCCCAGGATCGCGTCCGCCTCCCGTCGGAGTTTCTCGCAGATATCCAGTTTTGTCCGGTCCCCCAGACGGACGATCGTTTCACATTTCCCGTTCAACAGATGAATATAACCCTCGTATTTTCCACTGTATTTTCGAATGGTATCGTTCAGCGCGGAAATTCCCTCCGGTGGGATTTCGTCCGTCCGGACTATAAAACGAACCTGTTTGTAGGGATTTTCAAGAGCCCTGGCCAACGGTATCACCTCCTGGGCAATGATTTTGTTCGATTCGTCTCCGACATCGACAATGCCCTGGATCACAACCGGTTCGTCGGCATGGAGCAATTCCGAATATTTCCTGTAAATATCGGCCCAGAAAATAATGCTGGCGGAACCCTGCAGGTCTTCAAGAACGACGTTGCACATAACGTCTTTTTTCCTGGTCAGTCTTTCGGAAAGCGAACTGACAATCCCCGCAATGGTGACGGTTTCTTTGTCCCTTTTATTGTTCAGAGTCGAAGAATCGGTATTGGCAACCAGGTTTAATTTTCCAGCGTAGCCGTGCAGCGGGTGGCCCGAAATATAAAATCCGACGGTTTCCTTTTCGATGGCGAGCAGCTCCTTGCGGTCCCATTCGGGAAGATCGGGGATGGAGAAAGATCCGCTACCTTTTGTCTCCGCTCTCTCCTCAGCGCCGAGCTGATCGAAGATGCTTGCCTGATTGCTGAGGATTTCCTTCTGTTTGCGCTGCGCAACCTCCATGGCCGCATCCAGGCATTCCATAAGCTGCCGCCTGGTGTAGCCCAGAGAATCAAAAGATCCGCATTTGATCAGGCTCTCCAGTACTCTTCGGTTGACTTTGCGCAGATCAATACGGCACAGGAAATCCATAAAGGAGGTAAATTTTCCCTCCTTTCGAATGTCCATGACCGATTCAATCGCCGCTTCCCCGACATTCTTGACGGCGGTAAGGCCGAAACGGATGTTGCCGCCCGAGATGCTGAAATCCTTCTGTGACTCATTAATGTCCGGGGGCAGAATATCGATGCCCATTTCCTTGCAGTTGGACATGTGCTTGATAATCTTGTCCCGGTTGTCTTTTTCACTCGTCAGAAGCGCCGCCAGGAAAGCCACCGGATAATGCGCCTTGAGATAGGCGGTCTGATACGTGATCATCGCATAAGCGGCGCTGTGCGATTTGTTAAAGCCGTACGCGGCAAATTTCTCCATCTGCTCCCAGATGTATTTCGCCTTGTTTTCATTGATGTTTTGCTTTTTCGCGCCTTCCAGAAAGCGGGGTTTCTCCTTCTCCATGGCCGCAATTTGCTTTTTCCCCATCACCTTGCGCAGCGTATCGGCCTGGGACATCGTATAGCCGCCGATAGCGTTGGCAATCTGCATGACCTGTTCCTGATACAGAATAATTCCGTAGGTTTCCTTCAGGATCGGCTCCAGTTGGGGAAGCTCATAGGTAATTTGCTGCTTGCCGTGCTTGCGGGCGATAAAATCGGGAATCATTTGCATCGGCCCCGGCCGGTAAGCGGCGATCAGGGTGATAATGTCTTCAATGCGGTCCGGTTTAAAATTGACCAGCAGGTCTTTCATGCCGGCGCTTTCCAACTGGAAAACACCGTCTGTTTCCCCTCTGGACAGCAGCCGGTAGGTTTCTTCATCATCGAGCGGAAGGTTATTCACGTCAAGGTCAACGTTATGAGAGGCCCTGATGAAATCCACGGCGTTTTTGATGACGGTCAGCGTTTTTAACCCCAGAAAATCAAATTTGGTCAGGCCGACGGTTTCGATATCCTTCATCGAATACTGGGAAACTATATCGTCCTTGGGGGCAAAAAGCGGAACACGCTCGACGAGCGGAGCATCGGAGATCACGACGCCGGCGGCGTGAACGGAAGAATGCCGGTTGAGGCCTTCCAGAATCAGCGAAAGGGACAGCATCTTGTCGATTTTTGGATTTTTCCTGCGCTCTTCGGCAAAGCGGGGCTCCGCCTTGAATGCTTCCGCAAGCGTGATGTTCAGCGGGAATGAGGGCACCAGTTTGGCAATGCGATCCGCATCGCCGTAAGGAATATTCAGGGCTCTTCCCACATCCCGGATCACGCCTTTGGCCATCATCTTGCCGAAAGTGCAGATTTGGGAAACCTTGTCCTTGCCGTATTTTTCCGTGACGTATTTGATGATTTCACCGCGGCGCTCCTGGCAAAAATCGATGTCGATATCCGGCATGCTGATCCGGTCCGGATTGAGAAAACGCTCAAAAAACAGTCCGTAGCGCAGGGGATCGATATCGGTGATGCGGATGGCGTAGGCCACCAGCGATCCGGCCGCGGAGCCGCGTCCGGGGCCGACGGGAACGCCCGTGTGCTTGGCGTGTTTGATGAAATCGGAAACGATCAGAAAATATCCGGCAAAGCCCATCTTCTTGATGATGGCAAGCTCGGAGCGCAGGCGCCGGGTGTATTTTTCGCGAACTTTTGCCTCGTCTTCCTTCGCATACTTGAGAATGACCGGAAAGAGTTTCTCCAGCCCTTCCGTCGCCTTGCGGTCCAGGTAATCCTCCAGCGTTTCCTCGGGATTTTTGACCTCGAATTTGGGCAGGTAAAATTTCCCGAATTCAAAGGTCAGATTGCAGCTCTCCGCGATGGCCAGCGTATTGGCGACGGCTTCGGGGGTCGCGGCAAAGAGCGTCTGCATTTCCTGCGGAGAGCGGACATAAAACTGATTCGACGACATCGACATCCGGTCCTTGTCCTCGATCGTTTTCCCCATCTGAATGCAAAGAAGAACATCGTGCGCCTCGGCGTGATCGGCCTCCAGATAGTGGCAGTCGTTTGTGGCAACGAGCGGAATGGAAAGATCTTTACTCAGTTCCATCAAGCCCTGGTTCGCGATCTTCTGCTCGGGAATGCCGTTTTCCATGAGCTCCAGATAGAAATTGTCCTCGCCGAAGATTTTCTGAAGTTCACGGGCGGCCCTGCGGGCCTCTTCCATATGGCCCCGGACAATATGCGAAGCGATTTCCCCGTGGAGGCAGGCGCTGGACGCGATCAGGCCTTCGGAGCACTCCGCCAGCAGGGCCTTGTCCACGCGCGGGCGGTAGTAAAACCCCTCCAGATGGGCGACGGAGGTCAGTTTCAACAGATTTTTATATCCCTGCAAATTTTTGACCCAGACGATCAGATGGCGCGCCGTGTCGCCGACGGCGGACGGTGTTTTGTCCAGGCGGCTCCGGGGCGCGACATACAGTTCACAGCCGATGATCGGTTTGATGTTGTTGGCGAGCGCCTGTTTGTAGAAATCAATCGCGCCGAACATCGTGCCGTGGTCGGTGATGGCGATCGCCGGCATGGCGAATTCTTTGGCTTTTTTAAAGAGTTCGTCCAGACGGATCATTCCGTCGAGAAGGCTGTACTGTGTATGAACATGGAGATGGACGAAATCGGCTTGCTTCATGTTTGACTAATCAATCCAGTAATTGGGCGCTTCCTTGGTGATGATGACATCGTGGACGTGGCTTTCCCTGAGGCCTGCCGACGTGATGCGGACAAAGCGGGATTTTTCAATCAGTTCCGCGATCGTTCGGCAGCCCACGTAGCCCATGCCGGCTTTTAATCCACCGATGAGCTGGACGATACTGGCGGAAAGCGATCCGCGGAAAGGCACCCTGCCCTCGATCCCTTCCGGGACCGTTTTGGACGGCGCTTCGATGTCGTCCTGATAATAGCGGTCGCGGCTTCCCATTTTCATAGCCTCCAGCGATCCCATGCCGCGATATACCTTGTAACTGCGCCCCTGAAACAAAATCGTCTCGCCGGGGCTTTCTTCGGTTCCGGCAAAGAGCCCTCCGATCATGACGGCATTCGCGCCGCAGCCCAGCGCCTTGACGATGTCTCCGGAATACTTGATGCCGCCGTCGGCAACGACGGGGATTCCTTTTTGAGAGGCGACTTTGTACGTGTCGCGAATGGCGGACATCTGCGCCACGCCGACCCCCGCAACAATGCGGGTGGTGCAGATGGAACCTGGGCCGACCCCGACCTTTACCGCGTCAACGCCCGCCTCGATCAGCGCCCGGGCGCCCTCGGCCGTCGCGATGTTTCCCGCGATCAGTTCGCATTTGGGGAAATTCGCCTTGGTGGACCGGATGGCGTCAATCACGCCCGCCGAATGTCCATGAGAGGTGTCAATGGCAATCACATCGACGCCGGCCGCTAAAAGCGCCTCGATGCGCGGCTCCCGGTCGATGATGCCCACGGCCGCGCCGACGCGCAGCCTTCCCAGCGAGTCCTTGCAGGCGTTGGGATACCGGCGGATTTTTTCAATGTCCTTGATGGTGATCAGGCCTTTCAAACGGTTTTCATCGTCCACGACCAGCAGTTTTTCAATGCGGTGCTTGTGGAGCAGTTTTTTGGATTCTTCCAGGGTAATGCTGGATTTGACGGTGATGAGATTTTTCTTGGTCATCACCTGGGACACGGGCTGCTCCAGATTTTCTTCAAAACGCAGATCGCGGTTGGTCAGAATGCCGACCAGTTTTTCATTTTTGACGACGGGCACGCCCGAAATGGAATACTGGTGCATCAGAGCCAGCGCATCGCTGACTTTTCGCTCCGGCTCGATGGTGATCGGATCGACCACCATGCCGCTTTCGGATTTTTTCACCCGGTCCACTTCGATGGCCTGGCGTTCGATGCTCATGTTGCGGTGAATAATGCCGATGCCGCCTTCCTGAGCCATGCAGATGGCCGTGCGGGATTCCGTCACCGTATCCATGGCCGCCGAGACGATGGGAATGTTCAGCCGGATCTTCTGCGTCAGCCAGGTGGCCGTTTCAACGTCCCGCGGCAGAACACTGGAAGCCGCCGGCACCAGCAGCAGGTCGTCAAATGTCAGGGATTCTTTCACAACATCATCTAACATGGTCTCCTCCGTTGTCATGGGTTAAGGGATGCGTGTGCGATCGGATATTTTCGGTTGTTCAAAACGACGCAGAATTTGTTGTCCGCGCCGTCGGTTTCAATAAATTCCGCCAGCTGATAGTAGCTTTTCCGTGTAAAGCGGGCGGGGAACCGGTTGTTTTTTACACGGCAATACAGGACATTGTCTTTGCCGACGGCCAGGGTGTCCGCAGCCAGTTTCTCCTTTTGGTCGTCGTTGAGCAGGATTTCCAGCTCTTCAGCGCCGCAGGGGGTTTGATTCCTGTAAACCGCCGTCACGACAAAGGCCGTATCTTCGACATCCAGATAGCATATTTCCCGGTTGAGTTCGACGAAATACCTGCCGCAGTCATCCTGTTTCAGATGCTCGAAGAAAACGCACAAAATGTCTTTGCGGAACATGTGTGCGCCTCGGTAGTACCAGATTCCTTCCTTGTCTATTTTGATGTCGCTTTCATCCATTTCTACGCCATTTTCCTGCTGTCGAGCAGAATCGTCACCGGGCCGGAATTGACCAATTCAATCTGCATCATTTCCTGAAATGCGCCGGTGGCCAGTTTTTTGACCCTTGGTTGAGCCCGGCGGACAAAATATTCATACAGCGCTCTGGCTTTTTCCGGCTCTTGCGCCCGGGCAAAAGACGGTCTTCGTCCCTTGTCGCAGTCGGCCAGCAGCGTGAATTGGGATACGACCAGCATTTCTCCCGCGATGTCGACAAGCGATCGGTTCATTTTTCCCTGTTCATCCTCAAAAATGCGCAGATGAACCGTTTTTTCCAAAATAAAATCAGCGTCTTTCTCCGTGTCTCCCTTTTCCACGCCCAGAAACACCAAAAGCCCCTGATCCGTAGCGGAAAATAGCTGAGAATTGATGCTGACGCAGGCCCGGTCGACTCTCTGAAGAACTGCACGCATAAGGCATCCCATTTAAAAGTGCGCGCATGTTAGCAACAATTCCCCGAGTGTTCAAGTTCTTTCTGTTATAAAATATTTCCGTGGAAATTCATGAACTTGTCCAAGCTTTTGTAATCCTTGCCCGGGTATGCTACAAGACGCATCCATGAGCAAAAATATTCTGTTGATCAATCCCTGGATTTATGATTTCGCGGCGTACGATTTCTGGATGAAACCTCTGGGGCTTTTAACCCTGGGCTCCCTTCTGCGGGCCAACCGCCACCGGGTTTCCTATATCGATTGCCTGAATCCCTATTCAGAGCCCATGCTGAAGAAGACCGGCAGGTCACCAAAGCGTCATGCCTACGGGCATGGCCGCTTCTACCGACAGGTCATCGAAAAGCCGTCATGCCTCAAAGCGTTTCCACGCAGCTATTGCCGGTATGGGATGGATCCGGACGTCTTTCGCGCCGAACTCGGGCGTTTTTCGGACACGGACATTGTTTTGGTCACTTCCATGATGACTTACTGGTACCCGGGCGTTTTTGACGCCATTCAAATCGTCCGGGAAACCCTGCCGGGGGTTCCGGTGGTCCTGGGCGGCAAATACGCCTCTCTCTGCCATGAGCATGCCCTGGCCGAATCCGGCGCGGATTACGTGATTAGCGGACGGGGTGAGAAACAGATTCTGGAGCTGTTGCGCGGTATTTTCAACGAAGAGATTCTTTTTTCTCCGGAGGAAAACGATCTGGACGCCCTGCCCTATCCCGCCTTCGACCTCGCGGACCGCATCGACCAGGTCCCGCTCATCACCTCTCTGGGGTGCCCTTATCGCTGCAGCTACTGTTCGTCCCCTTTATTTTACAAACAGCATCTGCGGCGCGATCCCGGAAAAATCGCCGACGAAATCGAATACTGGCATAAGAATTTCGGTGTTGCGGATTTCAGTTTTTACGACGACGCGCTTCTGGTGAACCCCGAAAGCAGTATTGTTCCACTCCTTCACGACATAAAAAGGCGCGGCATCGACTGCCGGTTTCACTGCCCGAACGGCCTGCATGTCCGGGAAATCGACGCCCCGCTCAGCCGTCTGCTCTTTGCGTCCGGCTTTAAAACCATTCGCTTCGGTTTTGAAACGGCCCGTTTCGAGGCGCAGGAGAAAACGGGCGGAAAGGTGCGAAACGATGAGTTGCGCAGGGCGGTCGCGCATTTGAAAGAGGCGGGGTACAAAACCCGGGACATCGGCGTTTACCTTTTGTGCGGCCTGCCGGATCAGAAAGCAGGGGATGTGTCCGGGAGCATTGATTTCGTCCTTCGGTGCGGCGCAAGGCCCGTGCTGGCCGAATATTCGCCGATTCCGGGCACTAAAATGTGGCCGGAAGCCGTCGCCGCATCCGTATTTGACATTCAGCGGGAACCTCTATATCATAACAACACACTGTTGTGCTGCCGCAATAATGATTTCAGTTATGAGGCTTACCGCAGGATGAAGGAGCGCGTCAAAGCGCTGCCCTGGGAAACAGGATTGCCCGATGGAACTACTGGTTCGAATTAAGAATATCGCCGTTTTTTTGCTCTCCGGATTTTTTCTGGTGTTCGGCGTCCTTCTCCTCATGAGCTCCTTTCAGCTGGCCAATCCCCTGGAATTCGTGATGACGCTGTTTTCCGCCTCTTTCATTATTTTGTTTTGCATCGCCGGCATTCTCTATGCGGTTTTCCGTTTTTTTCCGGAAAAGCCGGCCAGTGAGGAAACCCATGTGGACGAAAAATAAATTCTGGATCGCCCTCGGGCTGTTGTTGCTCGCGTGCATTGCGCTGCCTGCGCAGGCGGTGGACCTGGAGAAAAAAATCGTAAAGGCCAGGCTGCAAAACGGCCTGACCGTTCTGATGATGGAGCGCAAATTCAGCCCGACCGTTTCCCTGTACATCCGCTACCGGGTGGGCGCCGTCGATGAAGCCCCGGGGCAGAGCGGCGCGGCCCATTTCCTGGAGCACATGATGTTCAAGGGAACGACGACGATCGGCGCGAAAAACTACCCGGCGGAAAAGAAACTGCTTTCGGACATGGAAAAAATCGGCCGGGAACTGGACCGCGAGCGCGCAAAGCAGGGATCGGCCGATGCCCGGAAGATCCGGCGGCTGGAGGCGCGGATGAAAAAACTCCAGGACAAGCACCTCCGGTATTACATCCCCAACGAAATTGACCGCCTCTACACGGAAAACGGCGCATCCGGCATGAATGCGTCGACGGGCCAGGACATGACCACCTACTTCATCAACCTTCCCGCCAACAAGATCGAACTCTGGGCGCGCATTGAATCCGACCGCCTTCTGCATCCCGTCTTCCGTCAGTTTTACACGGAGCGGGACGTCATTCTGGAGGAAAGAAGGCAGCGCGTGGAGGCCAGCCCCGACGGCAAGCTCTATGAGGCCTTTATGGAACGGGCCTATTCAACCCATCCCTACGGAATCCCCATTGTCGGATTGCCGAAAGACCTGACGTTCATGAGCCCGGCGGCGATTCACGCCATTCATCGGAAATATCTGTCGCCCCGGCGGATCGTCATTGCCGTGGTCGGGGACATCGATCCCTCCAAGACGATGGAGCTGATTCGCCGGTATTTCGGAAAGATCCCCGACGCCGGCGCTCCTGCCGCCCGGATTCCGGCCGAACCGGAGCAAAAAGCGGAGCGCAAAGCCCAGGTCTGGTTTGACGCCAGCCCTTCCATGATCATCGGCTACCACAAGCCCGCGCCGCCCGCCCGCGAGGATTATGTGTTTGATGTTCTGGAGACGATTTTAAGCAAAGGCAGAACGAGCCGTCTGTATGACCGGCTGGTGATTTCGCGCCAGATCGCCCAGAGCATCAGCGCGGCAAACGGCGTGCCGGCAGCAAGATACCCCAACCTCTTCACCATTTTTGCGCGGCCGCGCCATCCCCATACCAACGAAGAACTTCAGACGGCCATTCTCGGGGAGATCGAGGCGATCAAGACCGCTCCCGTGACGGAAGAGGAGCTGGCCCGGGCCAAAAACCAGCTGAAGATGGACTTCATCAAAAGCCTGGATTCCAATTCCGAGCTGGCGTCCATTCTTTCCTACACCGAACTGCTGTTGGGGGATTACCGGTACTTTTCCGACTATCTGCCCCAAATTCAAAAGGTGACGGCCGGTGATATCCAGGCGGCGGCCATCCGGTATCTGACGGCGGAAAACCGCACCGTCGCGGTTCTCAACCGGAAAACCGCACCGGAGGAAGGCGGAGGCGCCCATGAAAAATAGAAAAGCCTTTTTCCCGGCCGCCGGGTTGCTGCTCCTGGCGATTTTCGCGATGAGTCCGCCGTCGGCTCCCGCAGAATCTCCCTGGATTTCTCCGGACCAAATCGCCTATCCCGCGCTGGAATTCCGCATGCCGCAGGCCCAGCGGATCGCACTCACAAACGGCATGGTTTTGTTCTATCTGAAAGACGGCGAATTGCCTCTGGTTTCCCTGACCGTGCTGGTGCGAACCGGCTCGCTCTACGACCCCGAGGGCAAGGAAGGTCTGGCGGAGCTTACCGCCGCTCTTCTGCGGACGGGAGGAACAACAAAAATCAGCAGCGGCGAAATGGACCGGCGACTGGATTTCCTGGCCGCCTCTCCGTCCTTTTCGATGTCGCTTGATTCCGCCTCGGTGCATTTTTCTTTTTTGAAAAGCGATCTGGAGGAATGCCTCGGCCTTCTCTCCCGGATGCTTCTGGAGCCGGCCTTTGAAGAAAAGAAAATTCAGGAGGCGCTGGCGTTAAAAAAGGAGGAGTTGAGGCGAATCGCGGACGACCCGCAAAAACTGGCCTTTCGCGAATTCAACCG